>PDWI01007358.1_pt1 | contig 13412 bp, 12 predicted proteins | sample 1430891 | NCBI WGS metagenome assembly PDWI01 (sample SAMN01162508, study PRJNA174530) | Oral metagenome, whole genome shotgun sequencing project. | biome: Marine environment; feature: Marine mammal; material: Swab sample of the gingival sulcus; isolation source: swab sample of gingival sulcus... | reverse complement strand
GGCGCAAGTAAATTAGCGGGTCGCAGCGTATAAAGACATACGTAAGAGTCGATGATTTACGCAGCAACAAAGAAATTGGGCATTTGTCTACAGTCTGAGGTAGTCGTCAAGACTACCTTTTTTTACTTGCTCATTTTTAGATATTTGGGCGTTAAATAGGTCTGATAGGTATAGGTGGCGTTAGTGCAAAACGTCTCAGAATAGACAAGTCGATAGTCTTTCACTGCCTCGATTGGATAAAAGGTGTCGCCTTCGACTTCAAAATCGATGCGCGTCAAATACAATTTGTCGAGCAGCTGCATGGTCGACTGATAGAGTTGACCGCCACCGCCGATAAACAGTTCTTGACAGCCGCCCCGCTCGGCGATGAAAAGTGCATCTTCAAGCGATTTGGCGACGCTGACGGCGGCGTCAGCCGCTCGCATGGTCTTTGACAGCACGATGATTTTACGGCCGTCTAACTTGCGCGGTAAGCCCTGATAAGTGCGTCGCCCCATCAACAGGTAGTTGTCCATCGTCAATTCGCGAAAGCGTTTCAATTCGCCCTCGACTTGCCAAGGCGTTTGATTGTCCTTGCCAATTACGCCATTTTTGGCGACCGCTACTATATGTGAAATAATCATCTAACCCTCTCAAATCCGGCTTAAAACCCTAAATCAATATGATCTTATTGGCCTCTATTTTAATGACTTTATCATTTTTCATCTTGGTCAATTCGCGCGAAACGGCACTGCGATCAGCCGAAATAAAATTTGCCAAATCTTGCCTGTTAAACGGAATCCAAATTGCCTTGCTGTCTTTTGCCTTAAACAGCTGAATGTACATTAACAGTTTATCGCGCAATTTCTTTTGCGACAATATCAGCAGTTTTTTATTCATAAAAATATTTTCTTCGGAAATCACTTTGAGCATATTTTCCATCACTTTGTACTTTTCGCCATAGGCGCAAGTGCACTTATCGGTATAGGCGCGCGGCACATCCAAAAACAGAATTTCGCTATTTGCTATACAACTGTATTCCAGCGTCTTTAAAACGGCGCCGGAACAAGCGAAGACTTCGCCGATGCCATCCCCTGAATAGAGGCGATTAATTAAATCGATATGGCCGTCACTCTTATTGATATAAAAGTCGACGCCCCCGCTGATAATAATGCCAATTCTGTCTATCGGGTGATATTTTTGATAAACTTGACTATTTTCTTTAAATCTGCGTATCGAGGCATTTAGACAATTTAAAATGATCGCAAAGTCTGCGCACTTAACGCCTTCAAATAAGCGCGATTTTTGTAACACTCCCTCTATCTTTTTGCTAATAATAATCATTATCGCTCCTATGTTGCCATGGCAACAGACAAACGCTAACTAAATACCATATAATGTTACTAGGATATTGCTATTGTAACACAATTCCTAAAAAACGAGTACCACAAATTAAAATTAACCCAGATGAAGGAGGTTTTATGAAAAAACGAATTGCTTTATTAATTGGATTAATCGTTCTAGCGCTCGTCTTGGCAACGGCTTGCGCAAATAACCAAACTAATCAAACTACGGCCAGCGCGGCAGAAAAGTCTTCGCAAAGCGAACAGGTGGCCGAAAGCACGACGCTGGCGCCAGCGCCGGAAAAGAGCATAATTAAAATTGGAGCACCTAAGGCGCCGCCAATACTGCCCGTACTTAAAATGATTGAAGACAACTCGCTGGGCGACGCCGTCGAAATCCAACTGGATTACTGGGAAACACCGGAACAGCTAATCGGCATGATTCAGGGTAAAAAGAACGACATGTACGCGTTCCCCTTGACGGTTATTGCCAAACTGTACAACAAGGGCATGGGCGTCAGACTGACCAACGTCAACACATGGGGCGTGTCCTATTTGCTCAGTTCTGACGAGAGCGTAAAAACTTGGACCGACCTAAAGGGCAAGAAATTGTATATTGCGCTACAGTCTTCGCCGCCCGATATTATGACGCAATACTTTTTAAAACAGGCTGGACTGAGCAAAGACGACGTCGAAATCATCTACGGCGCCAAAACTGAACTGGCTCAAATGATGATTGCCGGCAAGGTCGAAAACGGCGTGACGATCGAACCGCTGGTCAGCATGATTACGACTAAGAACCCCAATATGCACGTGAAGTTATCGCTACAGGACGAGTGGCAAAAGGTCAGCGGCAAAGACAGTAGAATCCCGACTGCCGGCATCGGCGCAACAGTCGATTTTGCCGAAGACAATCGCGACTTAATCGTCGCATTTGAAGAAGCTTATCAAAAGAATTTAGAGTGGATAGTCGCCAATCCGGAGGCCGCCGGTCAATTGGCTGAAGAAAAAATGGGCATCAAAAAACAAATCATTATGAAGGCCATTCCCAATATGGGTATGCACTACAAAAGCGCGCTCGATTCAAAGCCCGAGCTCGATGAATTCTATCAAATGCTGTACGACTTCAATCCAAAGACAGTAGGCGGTAAAGTACCCGATGAAAAAATGTATTTCAAATAAGAGTAAAAATGTTTTAAAAGCCATTGCATTGATCACGGCCTTGTGGTTTTTACTGTCGCTGTTTAATAGCGAACACGTCGTGCCGCCGCCGCGCAGCGTGTTCGCCAAACTCATCGAAATACTGACGACGCCAGAATTACTTATAAATATTGGAATTACATTCTTTAGACTCTTCCTCGCCATGACGATTAGCATAATTTTAGGCACTGCGCTAGGCGTACTCAGTGTGGTTATACCGAAAATAAAGGAAGTCGTCAAAGAAATGCTCAATATTTTTCAAGTCGTCCCTCCGGTCAGCATACTGATAATGGCCATTATGTGGTTTGGGCTAAACGGCATGCCCGCCATATTTATCGTCGTCGTTTCACTTATACCGCTAATTGCGGTAAACATGATAGATGCAACTGACAACGTCGATGTGAAACTATTGGAAATGGCCAAAGTGTACCAGCTGTCAAAACTCGACATCGTTTGGCGCATCTATATTCCCTCCGTCCGCGAACAATTGTGGACGGCGATTAAAATTGGCTTGACGATGGGTGCTAAAATCCTAGTGATGGGCGAAGTGTTGACGACGACGACGGGCATTGGCGGTAAAATTACCACAGCTCGCCTAAATTTGGAGCCGGAATCAGTCATCGCTTGGACCGTGATAACCGTCTGTCTGTACTTTTTACTGGAAAAGGTAATTGACTTTGTCAAGAAGAGAAGTATTTATGAAAACGCATAACAAAGAACTGATTAGAATCGCAAACTTAAGTAAACAATATGGCGATACGCGCATATTGGAAAATATCAACTTTTCGCTGCAACAATCTGAGATAGTAGCCATAATGGGCTATTCCGGTGCTGGCAAGACGACGTTCTTAAATATTTTGCTCGGCCTCGACAAAAAATACAGCGGCCAATACGTCGGCAACTTCAAGCGAATGCCCTGCGTATTTCAGGAAGATCGACTATTGCCTTGGCTAACGCTCTACGACAATATAAAGTTGGTCAACAAAGCAATTCCGGATGACGAGCTACAAGAAATACTAGAAGTATTAAACCTACAGCACTATCGACATTTTTATCCAACTGAGTTGAGCGGCGGCATGCGCCAAAGAACTGCAATTGCCAGAGCGCTGGCCTTCAAAGGCGATGTCATCGTAATGGACGAACCACTAAAGTCGACCGACGACGCGCTGAGCAGCACAATTATCAATTATTTAAAGGATAAAGTCGCTAAAGAAAAAACCGCAATTGTAATCGCAACACACGATTTGACCAATGCCAATCGAATTAGCGATCGGATACTCTTTTTAGACGGCAAGCCGGCCTCATTCCACAGGGAAATTGAGGTCAAAAAACAAAAGGACGTGATACCAAGTGATTAAAAAAGGACAAGTTGTCAACCTATTAGACTCAATGGACACCGAACCGGGTTTCGTCATCAGTCAAAGTTTCTATAAAAGCGCCAGCATCGACGCCACAGCATACGGCTTGGCAGGCGATCAAATGCTCAGCTTTGAAAAATCGGCTGACGACAAAATCTACATCGCCTTAAAGGGTAAACTGAAAATACGAACTAAAGCAGATGACGTTTGCGAATATGCACTCGACCCCTTTCAGATACTCTATATAGAAAAAGACAGATACCGCGAAATAAGCGGCGAAGATGACTACGCATTTTTAATGATTACACTGAGGAGTGATAATATGATTAAGCATTTAGAAAAGGAAAAAGTATTTAATTTAAGCGATCAAGTGCCTTACCAAGAAAACAAAATCGTATCCAAGACGATTTCCAACAACGAAGGACTGATTATGACGCTGTTGGCCTTTGACGGCGAACAGGAAATATCGACCCATAGCGCACCGGGCGACGCACTGGTCATCGCACTGGACGGCGAAGCCGATATAACGATTGATGGCAAACTACACTGCGTTAAAAAGGGTGAAAGTATTATTATGCCGGCCAATGTACCACACGCCGTAAACGTCAAAAAGCGCTACCAAATGCTGCTGATCGTTTCCAAATAACGCCACTCATTTAAAAGACCTTTCAGATCGAGCGGAAAGGTCTTTTTTAGTGATTGCTTTGACGCCCCTTTTGATTTATTACATCACTGATCAAAGCATTGATTTCTTCACCTAGTATCAATATATAGGCAAGCAAAAACAGCAATATCAACAACAGAATAATTGACGAAAGCGACCCGTATATTAGCGAGTATCGAGTAGAGTGTTTCATAAAAAAGCCAAAAGTATATGTCGTAGCAATAAATAAGACGCTGGCAATTAACGCCCCTGGAATAATGTTTAGAAGTCGCCTTTTAACATTGGGCAATATGTAATAGAGTACGACTAAAGCACAGGTCAAAATCAAAAATCGCAGGACGATCTTGACAAAACCGTTTAAAAGGATGGTCGACGCGTAAATAAACAGCACGACCATCATAATCATGATAAACAATGCCAGTACTGATATAAAACGCTTGTGTAAATAATTGCGGTTTTCACTTGCCGTTAAATTGTTGACGACGTTAAACGCCTTGATGACGGCGCTCATCGCATTGGAGCTCATCCAGATAAGCGTGATGATAAACGGCGAAAACTGCAGCGAACTAAACTTATTGGAGTAGGCAAAGTACTCTTTTAGCAATTGCTCCACTTCGGGCGGCAGCGCATTGAAGGCAATTCCCGCATGGTTGAGAAAATCGTACCCCACATTGGTCAACACCATGATAAGCATAATCACGAAGGGAAAGAGCGACAATAGCAGAAAATAGGCACATTGTGCGGCATAAGATGTTATATCGTGCGCTCTTATATTCGCAATCAATTTTAGTAAAAACTTGGGCATCCTCTACTCCATTTGACAACTCTGCTTTCACAGTAGCTGGAATGCGCGCTATAGGCGTCCTATAAGTTGAAAACAATTCATTATAACATACTTTCGACAAAAAAACTAAAAACTCTCCCTACGGCAAAGTCTAGGGAGAGAATTAATTTATTATTATCTATTCAATTATTCAATAAATCGCTTATTTGTCTTTTTTCTGTCTAAGGCTCTCTAAAATACGCGCCGCTTCATTGCGTCCGCCGACGCCAAACGCAATCGCAGCTGCAATTGCCACAGCGCCAAGCGTAAAGCCAAATGCCATTTTAATGATGTCTTCAGCTAGTCCCATTTGACCTAAGCCCATAGCGAGTGCAAAGAATACAATTGCAATTCTGGCGATCATCGCCAATATCTTAGCTGAGTTGTTGTTTTGCTTAAGTATAATCGATGCGACGAACTGCGCAATGTAAAATCCGATTGCAATAATCACTAAGCCCAGCAATACTTTGCCAAATAATACGATAAACTGATTTGCCAAGTCGACAATTTGCATAAAGCCGAGTAGTTCAGCTGCCTGGAGTGCGGCAAAGAAGACGATTAGTACAAAGACCAATTTGCCGACGATTTTACCAATGTGTATTTCGCACTCTTGAGATAACAGCCCGATGTTTTTCAAGGCCTTTTCGAGATTCAACTTAGCGATTACAGCGGTGACGATATCGCCGATAATCTTGCCGAGGAAATAGGCGATAAAGACGATGACACCTGCCGCAAACAGCGTCGGCACAAAATTGAGTATTTGCTCAAGCATATTGCTAACCGGCTGCGCCAGCGATTCCAATCCGACAACTTGCAAGCTAGCTGCAATAACCGGTACTAAAATTAATACGTAAACCAACAAGCTCAAAATTTCTGAGATGTTCATAGTGTCGTTTTCATCTTGTTTTAAAAGGTTGTCAACCCCCGCCGAAACCAAAATCGAGGCCGTCACTTCTCTTAATTTTTTAGCGATAAACCAGCCGATAAGTAAAATGATGAACGCCGTGATAACATTGGGCAGCATGCCTAAAATCTTATTGATCATGTTTTGTAGCGGCGCCAAAATACTGCTCAACTGAAGTGCCGACAGTATCAGGGGTAAAAAGAAGAATAAGACGATCCAAAAGGCGATGTCGGCCAATGCTTTTGTGAAACCAGCTGGTTTTTCCGCGCCAGAAACTTTACTGTCCAGTTTAAACTTTTCACCGCTCTTTTGTACAAGCATTTTAATGAGCGTCGCAACAACCCAAGCGACGACAAAGATAATACCTGCAGCGATCAACTTCGGTAAAAAGGCAAAAATCGGCCCCAAGAATCGATTGATCGGGTCGGTCATTACGGTCAGATTGAGCGCGTCAAATGCGGCGCCAATCACAAATATTATCAGAATGAAAAAGACGACTTTGACGACGACGTTGATGACTTTGCCCTCGCCGTCGGCTTCATCGGTAAACTTTAATATAAAGTTTTTGACGTGGTCATTATTCTTGAGTAGTTTGCCAATCATATTGGCAATTAAATTGGCGAGCAACCAACCGACGATGAGAATAACCAATGCGCCGACAATGGGCATTAAGTTATTAAGCATAGCGTTTAAGTAATAATTCAAATCGTTCATGTCTACCTCCTTAATCAAAATATGTTTTTTATTTCATGTAATATATATCCAAAAAAACATCTTTTTAATCACTCAAGCGGTAAATCACTACTTAAACTTAGCATATCGCCGCGGCGCAATCCGTGCCGCATATCCATCATAATGCGATCCATTTTTTCTAAGCTGCGCAGAACCTGTTTTTCTTCTTCGTCAGTATCTATTAGTTTTAATATTTCGCCATTTTTAATAATGATGCGCTTGTCGGCCATCAATGCCAAAATTGGGTCATGTGTGGCAATTAAGACGATTTTATTTTCTGAAACCAGTAGGTCGAGCGCCTTTTTGCGGTCGACGCCGGCATTTTCAATTTCGTCGATTAATATAATCGGCGAACTGCTCAAAATTGCCGTGTCGGCAATCATCAGGGCGCGCGACTGTCCGCCGCTGAGCGACGTGATATTCGCCGCCCGGTCGAATTGTTCACCCGACAAGTGGTTTGCCGTTTCAATGATTTTGGCAATCACAGCGTCGGCATTTTCGACCATTCTGCTCTTGGCGTGCAGGCGCAAAAACTCTTCGACCGATAAATCCATTACAAAGTTCATATTTTGTGAGAGCTGAGCAACCAATTTGTTATTGGCGCTAAAGCGCCATTTGGCATCCGGCTTAGCGCCGTTGATTAAAATGCTTCTACCCGTCGGCGTATCGCCCGAGGCGACCCATTCGATATCGCCCAGCAATCGACTCTTACCGGATCCGGTCGGACCGACAATCGAAATAATTTGCGATTTGTTTATCGTAATCTCACTAAACTTTTCAGCTTCGCCATATTTATTGGTGCCCGGTAAAATCGTGATGCTCTCAACTTCATCGGACAGCCCGAGTAGTTTAATCATTTGCTCGATGTAGAGGTCGAGATTTTGTTTAAACAATCCGGCATCGCCTAAGTTTTCAAGGGCGACTTCGTCGAGCTGACTTAAACTTTGATCTAAAGTCTGTTCTAATTTATCTTGATATTCGAAGCCGTATTCATCAAAATAATCGACGACAAAGGGATACTTTTCGATTAAGGCTTTTATTTTCATCTTACACTCACTCGCTAACTTTTAATTTTACGACATTACCCATCTGAAACTTTTGACCGATTCTTGTTTCGCCCAAACAATAGGAGCACAGCGCCGACGGCATCGGGTAACGCAACTTCATGCCTTCCAAGCTACTCACCTGTCTATCGTCGCCGCCTATTAAAGTCGACAGTTCATAGGTGCCTTGACCGGTTAAGCCATTGACATTTAATACCAATGCGCGCGGATTGACCGTGGCGACGCGCGATGAAAAGACTTCTCTTTCAGCTTGCGATACGATGTCTCCCTTAGTGATGACGACGACATCGGCGGTCTTTAACATCGGCCCGATTTTTCGCGGTGTGTTAATACCGGAAAGATTATCGATAACGCACATGCCCATGATGTCCTGTATATAGGGCGAACAGCGATTGCACAGTCCAGCCGATTCAGTGATCAGTATGTCGAGCTGTAAAGCTATGCCCCACTGCACGACCTCTTCAATATTGGATACAAAATAGTGATCCGGGCAAAGCGAACCGGAAAGTCCCTTTTTGACGGCAATGCCCTCTCTTTGATATTCGAGGTCGTCGTCAGTGTAAAGACAGTCAAATTTTACGACGCCACAGCGCAGTCCACTCTGCTGCAAATGTTTGATCGTCTTAATGATGACGCCGGTCTTACCGGAAGACGGTGGGCCTGAAACAACTACTAATTTCATTTTAATAAGTCCTCGTATTTCTCTAATAAAACTGCACTTTTGTCTGAATACAGGTAATCCCAACCAACCCATTTAAAGCCGCCCGGCAAGTCGTTATCGATGCCGGCAAAACTGCTCGGAAACTTTCCATCGGCGTACATGCTCTTGGCAAAGTCTGGCGAATTGAAGTAATCGATTAAGGGCGAAAGTTGCGCCTGCTTATGCTTTTTGAAGGCCATTAAAATTGGGCTCAGAATGGCGCCGTCTTCAGGCCATACCACTTTGACATTGCCATTGCGCTCTGCCATCGTACCAAAGAAGTAGGGAATGATATTGACCGAAGTCTTGACCTTATTTTGCAACATCGTCTTTACCATTTCCGAGGGGTGCATATTTCTAGTGCACTTAGATAGCAATACTTCAACGCCCTTTTCGCCATATGTGCTGTGAATCGTCAATAATACTGCATTGACGATGTCGAGATCTCCCATCGGCAACGTCAACTCAACGTCGAAATCGGGGTCGACAATATCTGACCAACTGCTCGGGTACTCGCCAAAATCATGTCCCGTTTTATTGATTAAAAAGACGCAGGGAACGGCGCCAGCGATGTGAAAAATACGCTTTGGATCTTTAAACGCATCAAATGCGCTATTGTATGGTAAATCGCTTTCCATAAAGTTCTCGCCGTTGAATAATGGTTTAATGTTGGGCTCTAAGAAGGGAAACTTAAAGCCCGGCGAAAGAAAGACATCCGGCAAATCGGCGATTGTAAAATCTGTTTTGCCGACAAAATCATAGCCCAAATTGGCACTTTTAAAATCGCTGTATACCTTTAATTCAGACTCGTCTATGTGCTTGTGATAGGCTTCTATCATGGTATCTTTTACCGGACAGGGCAACGCCCCCCTAACGACTAAATTGGCATCGTCAAGCGCGACTGCGGGTTGTCCTTCGCCACTTGCGGCAAACGCTGCAAAGCGCTCTTGAAAATTCTCGCCATCAATCGAGCGCGACTGCAATATTTTTCGCAAAGTCATTATTTTGGTAATCGATTCGATTGCGCTTAAATTCTTAAAATTTTCAAAGCCAATCGATATTAAGAAATCTTGTAAATCGGGATGTTCGCGAAGTAAATCGTAAACTTTTTTGTCTAAATTCAATTTCATAGTGGGCTCCTTTGTCCTATAATTCATTGCGATTGAAAGTGAAACTGAAATCGAGAAATCTCGCTTTTTATAACGATTGAAACGAAGTGCTTTCGCCTTTATTGCGATTGAAACGCGCCTTGCACTGAATTCGCTCTGCTTTACCGTTTTGCTAGGACAACCTGCGCAAGCGCAGAACATCTACGCAAAAGATAAAGCGCGCCGCGTTCTGGCGTCGCTGACAATCGCTAACGCTAGTCAATATATTAGCTAATTCTATTATAAAACACACCACTATCTTTTGCCGTAACTCATGTTACTAATGAAAACTTTTTACAAAAAAGCTCCTCTTTTGTAGAGGAGCTCATTCTGTTATGACTTTCGCGTCGGCCTAACTGTAATCGTCTGATCGGCGATGCCGACGGTCGATTGACGGTGCGATACGATAATTGTGGTGCGCGCATCGTCTTGTGCAAGCGACTTTAAGATGACGCCTTCGTTTAAACTGTCTAAATTGCTGGTCGGCTCATCGAGCAGTAGCAGCGGCGCATCGTGTAAAAACGCCCGAGCCAAACCGATGCGCTGCTTTTCGCCGCCCGATAGGCGATCGCCCAACTCGCCGATTTGCGTATCGTAGCCATCCGGCAAGCCGACGATAAAATCGTGAATCGAGGCCTTTTGACAGGCGCGCTCCACCTCCTCGCGCGTCGCATCGAGCTTGCCGACCTTGACGTTGTTTTCAATCGTATCGGAAAACAAACTGCTCTCCTGAGTCAAAAAACCTTGGTTATCGCGCAGGCTGTCGGTATTAATGGCCTTGATGTCTTCGTTAGATATTTTAATCTCGCCGCTATCGCGATCCCAAAAGCGCATTAACAATTTAAGCATGGTCGACTTGCCGGAACCAGAAGGCCCGACGACGCCAATCACTTGGCCGCTCGAAACGTCCATCGAGAAATTGTCGAGGATTAATTCGTCGCCATAACCAAATGACACTTCACTCAATTTAGCGTCCTTAAATGCGACATCGACGCCATCATCAACTGAATCGACAATCGGCGATTCGTCTAATATCGCCAAGACACGCCCGGCTGAGGCGACTGTTTCCGATAAGCCGGCGCCCAAATTGGAAAGCGCCATAACCGGTCCAAAAGAGGACAATAGCGCGACTGTCGTCAACACGACGACGTGACCGGGCAAATTCAGTGCGACGCCAGCCATTAGCATAAGTAGTGCAAATAGGCTAATTGCAAATTCACTAGTGCCCATGTAGCGGGCGCCCTTAACTTTTAAGACGCCGTTGATGTCATTTAGGCGATCGGTCTGCGCGTCGATTTGCTCAAGGCGCTTTTTCCCAGTACCGTATTGAATAATTTCAGAAATACCGCGCAGGCTGTCTAAAAAATAGCTGCCCAATTCGCCGAATTTAGAGCGATAGTCGGCGCCGATGGCATGTGTCGCATTGGCGCTGGCAAGCGGGATGAAAACGCCCAGCGTAAGATAGGCGAGCAATGCCAACAGCCCCAATAAAACGTGCTGCGAACCGATAAAGAGCACCATGATCAACGATACGAATAGGGCGATAAACACCGGTGAAATGGTATGTGCATAGAACACTTCGAGTAGTTCGACATCACTGGTAATCAGTGAAATCAAGTCGCCCTTATCTCTGCCCTCCAGCTTAGCCGGAGCCAATTTGCGCAGCGAGGTAAAGACGCGGTCGCGTATTAATGCCAATAATTTAAAGGCGATGTAGTGATTCAGCTGTTGCTCGCCATAGTGGAATACACCCCTTAGCAAGGCGAAAGCGAGCAACATGGTAAATATCGTCTGGAGCGGTGCAAATGCGCCGTAACCGAGTATGCTAATCAGCGCAAAGGCGCCCAATACACTTATTGAAATGGCTTGCAAATGACCGATGACGCCCAATAATATAGCTGAAATCATCTGTAGTACGAGCGGTTTAACCAACCCTGTCATGCGCAGCAATGTCTTAATTGATTTTTTACTGTTCATAGCGACCTCCTGCGTATGCCTCTAATTCCTTTTGGGTGTGCCACAAGTGGTTGTAGGTCGGACAGCTGTCGAGCAACGCCTCGTGTTGACCGGCACCCATTTGTTTACCCATTTCCAGCACGTAAATCATATCCGCCTTGACGACATTTGCCAAGCGGTGCGAAATCATAATCACTGTCTTGGTCAGCTTTAATTCCTGTAAGACCTCCAGTATTCTGTTTTCGCTCTCAACGTCAATATTACTGGTGGCCTCGTCAAAGATGTAAATCTTGGCATCTCTGAGCAGTGCGCGCGCCAAAGCTAAGCGCTGCCGCTGACCGCCCGAGAAATTGCTGCCACCTTCTTGTAATGCGGTATCTAAGCCGTCTAATGTCTTTAAGAAATTGGCCAAATTAACTTTTTCGAGCGCCTGCCAAAGCATTTCATCCGTCGCGTCGATGCGCCCCATCAACAAGTTTTCTCTAACAGTCCCCTTGAAGACGTGGGCATTCATGCCCACTAATACGACATCTCGATTGAGTGCATCTTCTGAAATATCGCTGATTTCAACGTCGCCAATCTTGCCTTTGCCGCGGTAATTGTGAATCGAACGCTTGATGATTTTGGCAATTGTCGACTTGCCCGAGCCGCTTTCGCCAACGACCGAGCAAAAGCTGTTTTCGGCAAAGGTCATGTCGATATTTTGCAGTACCTCTTTGACATCATCGTAACTATAACTCATATTTTCGAGCACGATATCGCCGCCCACTTCCGTTTTACTGGCGGCCCGCTCAACCGGCGTATCGAGCAGTTTAAAAATCGTCTTACTGGCCGCAATGCCATTCATTGCGACGTGGAAAAAACTGCCCAGTCGACGCATCGGCAAAAAGAACTCGGCGCTTAAAAATATAAACAATAAGACGCCAAAGGCATTTAAGCGACCGGCTTGCAAGTCGAGTAGGGTCAACAGTATGCCGAGTGCCGCACCGCCATAGGCGATGACGTCCATCACGATAATCGAATTGAGCTGCATTTTTAACACGCGCATCGTCGCCACTCTAAAGCGCTCTGCCGACTTGTTCATCGCAGCGTGTTTCTGTTCATCGGCGCGATAAATTTTTAATGTGGTCAAGCCCTGAATATTCTCTAAAAAGTCGTCGCCCAACTGGGTGTACTGCCCCCAATACTTAGACAGTATTTTCTTGGCAATCTTTTGTACCAAGACAATCGAGATTGGAATCAGCGGCACGCAAATAAACAATACTAAAGCCGTCTTAAAACTGTAAAAGCTCAGTATTGCAAATAGTATCAGCGGTGCAATCATGGCGTAAAAAAATTGCGGTAAGTACAGTCCGAAATACAATTCTAATTGGTTGACGCCCTCGACCGAAGCCTGAATCACCTCGGCGGTCGATATGCTTTCCGAATAGCCGTTACCCAGTTTTAAAATCTTTTCAAAGATTAGGCGTCTGAGTCGCTTTTTAACCAGCGTCGACGCCAAATGTGATTGCTTGGCAAATTCCGCCGTTAAGACGTAGCGC
>PDWI01007357.1_pt1 | contig 13413 bp, 12 predicted proteins | sample 1430891 | NCBI WGS metagenome assembly PDWI01 (sample SAMN01162508, study PRJNA174530) | Oral metagenome, whole genome shotgun sequencing project. | biome: Marine environment; feature: Marine mammal; material: Swab sample of the gingival sulcus; isolation source: swab sample of gingival sulcus... | reverse complement strand
AAGCAAATAAAAGGACAAAATTAGAAATTATAATGGATAATTTAATAGGTAGCAACTAGTACTATTATTATATGATTTAGGGGAATTTGTATGAGAAAATTTTCTACACTCTCAAAGTCTATTTTACTTTTTCCTACAAAAATTTGACACAGTCTCAGTAAAGCTTGGTGTTTAAAATTGTCTTCGTTTGTGTTATAATTTTGATATGCCATAGTGTAATTCTCCGTTTCTTTGTTTTTTTGTAATTATGTTATAACAGATTATTGCACTATGGTGTTTTATAAAAGTCTAAGTTCATTTTACAATGAACCTAAAAAATAAATTACTTAGGTGGTTAAGAAAGTGAAAAAAATAATAACTTTATTGATTGTTCTTTCACTTGCTGTTATGGTATCAAGCTGTGGTTTAAATACAACGTCAGAAGACAAGAAAGCTGATAATGATAGTAGCAAAACGGAAAATGTAAAAGATAATAGTGGCAAGACTGAAAAAGTGGAACAAAGTAGTACTAAAACTAAGAAAGACGAAAACAATCAAGGTGAAAAGCAAGAAGATATAGATTATACGAAACTTGTTGAAGAATATGTATCCGAAGAGCTTGCAAAAAAAGATGGTGAATTAGAGTTTAAATACAGTTTCAGCCTTCCTAAAATAATGGATGAAAGTGAAGATGCGGATAAAATTAATGCTATTATTGAAGATAGATATGGTAAAGAGATAAAGAAAATTCTTAAGTTATCAGATATTGAAGAAGCGAAATACTACGATGTAAGTTGGAAAACTTATTGGTCAGGAAATATAGTAAGCATAGTTATAAATGCATTATTAAATGCAGAAGAGGAAGAAGAGATACTTGCTTTGACCTATAATTTTGAGACAAAACAAAGTATGGAGAATGCTGATATTTTAAAATATGTAGGGCTTGAAGAAGATGAGTTTAGTTCACTTGCTAAGAAGGAAATAATCAAAAAATTTGATTCAGCTGTTATGCTAAATGGATATGATTATGAGTATGAGGATTTAGATCTAATTTATAAGCTTTATCTTCCTCTTAGATCTTATATTTTATCAAATTTTAGCAACAACGATTTGCAATTATACTTAGAAAATGATTCGCTTAAAATGATTGCGCAGTTATATGATCCAGAAGTACCAGGTGCTTTTTACTGTTACAACAGTATTGAAGTTGATAAGAATAAAAAGTATCCTAAAAAAGAAATTAACGATGATTATTTAAAGGTTAGACTGGAAGAAAATAGAGTATTTGTGTCTTTAGAACCAACTCTTATATCAGATGGATATTTTACAGAACTTACAGAAAGTGATATTAATAAAGAGTATGAAGTTGAAGGGCTTTATGGTGATTATAAAGATATACGAATTGGTGTGATAGGGCAAGATTATTATCCTATTCTAATTTTGACAAAAGAAGATGGTAGTTTAGAAATGGTAAATGTATTTGGCTGTGTAGGTAGTAGAAAGTTTGTATCTATGCCAGTACTTGGATTATTTGGTGTAAATGAATTATACGACGACATAGTTGAAACTGATTTCGTATCTTATAGAACTATTGGTGCTAAAGATTCTTCGTCAAATTCTTACGACTTATCGCTCTGGTTGTATGCAAGTGCTTTTTCATTCACAGGTGACTTTGTAAGTAGGGATCCAGATAGCCCTTATGTAACTGTAAAATCGGGTGAGGTAGTTCATTCAACAGAGTCAGGTGGAGAATACACTAGCACATATGAATTAAAAATTTCTGAGATAGAAATAATTGTTAATGATATAGTAAGTGAAGTAGGAGTTAGTGTTGATACTTTGCTCGAAAATCTTAACTGCCTTGGAATGAATGATGAAGGCATGTGCTATAACTACTGGATGTTCGTAGAAGGTGATGATGGTACAGAAGATATTAAGAATGGATGTTTTGCTCTTAGATATTCTACTGAATTCCTTAACGAAATAGAAGTCAAGGTATTACACGGGACAGAATTATTTGATAGTCCTGATAAATGGATAAAATTTTCATTCTAAGGTTTAGTGAAAATACAAGTGTTAATTGAAAGCTAGCATTATAATTGAATTATTAATCAAATAGTAGTATCCTATAATTAGGAGGTATAAAATATGTATAAAATTACAAAAATGTTAATGAGTAATAATATATTAGTTGATATTTTATTAATAATATTGTTTATTTTATGGTTGCCAATAGGGGTATTGATTGAGTTAGTGAAGATGCAAGGTAAATAATATAGGCATAAAAAAGTCACTCTTAAAGGGTGGCTTTTTAAGTGCCGTAAAGTCCGATTTCTTACTTTTTTTTAAGATGTGCTAGAAACATTAAAGTGGTTTTTAGTGATTATATTTCATAACTTTTTATTATTTCTATTGATTTATAATTTAATCCTAGTATAATACGAAATATGAATAAGTTTGCGATTAATTTAAGTAGAGAAGAAAAATCAAAATTTTATAAAACCTTAGTAAAGCTCGCAATACCTATGATTTTGCAGAGTGCCTTAGGTAGTGCTCTTAATTTCATTGATACCTTTATGATTAGTTCGCTTAGCACAGATGTTATAGCGGGTGTAACTGCTTCAAATAGGATATTTTTCATAATAATGGTATTTTGTTTTGGAATTTTTAGTGGTGGTGCTGTTCTAATTGCCCAGTATCATGGTAATAAGGATAGAAAGAATATTAAGCGGGTGCTTGGAGTTTGCCTTTTAATATCAACTTTAGTAGTTGGAATTTTAAGCATAGTTTCATTTCTAGAGCCTGCTTTTGTTCTTAGGATAGTTACAGATGATGAAAATGCTATTATGGCAGGTGTTCCATACCTTAGATTTGTGGCACTTAGCTATGTTCCTATGGCTATTAGCTCGTGTTATTCGAGTGCTTTAAAATCAACTGAGAAGGTTAAAGCTCCAGTTATTATTACTAGTATATCCATACTTGTTAATACAGGTTTAAATTATATCCTTATTTTTGGTAATTTTGGAGCTCCAAAGTTGGGAGCGGCAGGTGCTGGTATTGCAACTTTGAGTGCACGACTTATTGAATTAGTATTGTTTATTGGATTAATATATATCTTTGATGAAGAATTAGGTGGTAGTTTAAGAGAGTTATTTGACTTTAATAAGCCGTTTTTGAAAAAGTATATTAATACTGTTATTCCAGTTGTTTTAAATGAAAGTATCTGGGTTTTGGGTGTCACTATTCATAGTATAGTCTTTGGACATATGTCTGGGAATGTCCTTGCTGCAACGGGTATAATTGATCCTATTTTCGGACTTATAATGTTTGCTATTTGGGGAATAAATGGTGCTGCTGCAGTTGTAATAGGAAATAAACTTGGAGCAAGCGAGGGTGAAAAAGTTCTAAATTATGCTAGAATTCTTATTAGGATGACCTTGATAATATCAGTTTCCATAGTCGTGTTTATGGTGATTTTTGAAGAGAATATAGTATCGCTATTTCCTATTGATGATTCTCTAAGAGAAAGAGTTCTTGAGCTTATGATGGTGGCTATACTTGCTATGCCACTTAAAAATAATAATTTTATTATTATATTATCAATTCTTAGAAGTGGCGGAGATACAAAATTTTGTTTGTATTTAGATATAATAAGTTTGTGGTTTGTTAGTGTTCCAATCACTATTCTTGCTGGGCTTGTGATAGGATTAGCTCCCGTATATGTATATGCCTTATCTATATTTACAGATGAAATAGTAAAGTTTATTTTTGTTATGCAAAGGGTTTATAGCAAAAAGTGGATAAGAAATTTGGCTGTGGAGTAGGGAGCACTAGTCTAAAAAATTTATTTATATGAAATCCCGAGTTCTCTTTAGCTAGCTGTATGGGCTAAACTGTTTTTAGGTATTAAAAAATCAAGCCAAATCTGAGGTGCCCCCCAAAGTCTGACTTGATTTTTATTTTTTTATTTTAATGTGGCTGCACCGAGTAGCCCAGCTTTGTTACCTGAACTAGCTTGAACAAGTTTTGTTTTAAGGAAAGGATTTTTTACTTCTTGGTATTTTTCCTTGACCTTAGTAAATACGTAGTCGTTTTCCATTATTCCACCACCGAGTACAATGTACTTAGGGTCGATAAGATAGGTAACATTTATAAGCCCGATTACTATTTTATAAACCCAGTCATCAATAGCCTTTACAATTCGCTCATCATCAAGGTGAGAGAATATCATTCTACCATTTTCTATATCAGGATTTATAGCTTTTAAATTTTTAACTAGTTGCTTTGTTGATGCAAGATCTTCATATTCGCAGTAGCTAGAACTTTCTTCATCAAAGAGTCTCATCTGTCCGATTCCTGCAGCAAAAAAGTTGCTACCGATAAGGGCTTTTTTATCAATGATGATTGCTCCACCAATACCAGTTCCGTAAGCTACGAAAACGAAGTCGCCATCTAGTGCTTTGTTATTAGTAAGTTCGCCTAGACCGGCACAGTTTACATCGTTTTCTACAAAACAAGGGAGATCGAACATTTCGCTGATTTTTTCACCTAGTTTGTAGCCAGTATAGTTTGGTATGTTTTGGTTAGCAAAGGCAATGACACCCTTTTTAGAGTCAACTTGCCCAGCTGTACTAATGCCTATGGAGTCTATTTCTGGACTCATATTTTCTTTGATTATCTTTATTAAATTTTCTATTAAAACCTCAGCACCTTCAGCCGCTCTACTAGGACATTCGCTAGCACCTATTAGTTTTCCATTATCATAGGTGGCATACTTTAAGTTAGTGCCACCTATATCAAAAACGAGTCTAGCCATTATCTTATCACTTTAAAGAAGCCCTCAGCTATTTGTAGCGGTCTAGTTATTGCACCACCAACTACTACTGCATAAGCTCCAGCTTCTAACATTTCTTTTGCTTGTTTAGGAGTATGGACTTTTCCTTCTGCGATTACAGGGCAGTCAACACTTGCTACTAATTTTTTGACTAGTTCAAAATCTGGACCATCAGCTTGAACAGACCAAGGAGTGTAGCCGCTCATTGTAGTAGAAACTATATCAACACCGTATTTTGCAGCATTAACACCTTCTTCAAAAGTTGAAATATCAGCCATAATTATAATGTTAGGATATTTTTCTTTGGCTGCCTTTACTAAGTCTTCAGGACTTAGATTACCAGGTCTAGTTCCCTTAGTTAAGTCAAGAGCTATAATATCGCTACCAGCTTCTACGAGTTCATCTACTTCTTTCATACTAGGAGTGATGTAAACATCAAATCCTTCGTATTTTTTCTTTATTAAACCGATTACTGGAAGTCCAGTTTTTTTCTTGATTTCAACAACGTCACGCACACTGCTTGTTCTAATCATCTTTGAACCAGCTCTCTTAGCTGCCTCAGCCATAAATGGCATAAGTGAAAAGTCTTCATTATAAAGTGGTTCATCAGAAAGAGCCTGACAAGATACTATTATTTCGCCTTTTATTAAATCTAACAATTCTTTTTTATTCATTATTTTTTCCTTTTTATTTAATACCATGTTTTTCGTAAGTTTGCTCTAGTACTTTTACTATTTCCTTGCAGAGTTCATCATCTGATTCAAACTTATTGATTAGAGGAGCCTTAACTCCGTTAAACTCAAATCCATATCTCTTACCTAGAACGTCTTTAATGATTGCATACATTGCACCTTTTCCAGAAACAGCCATGTAGATTAGTCTGTTTATATCGTATTGAATTTCTCTAGCTTCGTCAATTTTATTTTCTTTAAAAAGATTGTACAGCTTGATAAATAGTTCAGGCATCATTGCATAAGTACCACCTATACCACCAACAGCACCCATAGTTAAACCTGAAAGAAGTTGCTCGTCTGGACCGTTAAAAACTATGAATTTTTTATCTGACCATATTCTAAAATCGTGTATATCTAGAACTGGCATAGAAGAGTTTTTCACACCTACAACGTTTTTGTTTTCTTTCATTATATCTAGAGTGGCTTTATTTAAAGTTACACCAGTTAGTTGTGGAATGTTATAGATAATAAAGTCTGTATTTGGAGCTGCAGAGGATATGTCATTCCAGTATTTTGCAACACCTTCGTCCCCAACTTTGAAATAAATAGGTGGGATAGAAGCTATAGCATCAACGTTAAGGCTTTCGGCGTGTCTTGCTAGTTCCATGCTTTCCTCTGTGCTGTTACAAGCAACATGAGCGATTATAAAAATTTCTCCATTTGCTTCTTTCATAACTTCTTCAAGTGCGATTTTTCTTTCTTCAATGTTTTGATAAATACATTCTCCGCTTGAACCGCCAACATATAGGCCGTTAACTCCGGCATTAATTAAATGTCTAGCAAATTTTCTTGTAGTTTCTCTATCAATTTTTCCATTTTTATCGTAACAAGCATAGAAAGCAGGTACGATACCTTGATATTTTGACTTATTCATTTTTAACTCCTTATATTAGTTTTATTTGTGCTTTGTACTACATAATATTTTACACAAAAATAATAAAATACACAATAGCTTATTGTGTATTTTATCTTAAAATTTTATATTTTTTTTGCTTATTTTGTATTTTTTAGGACATCATTTTTTAGTCGTCTAAAAACAGTCATAAGTATTATTGTAGGATATACGTATACGACAAATGAAGTAAGTATCTGGGGCATTGGTTTTTTAACTACTAGGGTAAAAGTATTCCAAAGTAGGGGTACCGTCATCGCATACATAACCTTTTGATATAAACTAGACATCTTAATTCTCATACCATTAAACATTAGCAAAATATTTGTCATAAACATTAAAATTAAAGACGAATATAAAAATGAAAATATGTTAAAGAAAAAGTTTATAACGATATATATAGGTATTATTAGGGTAGCTGTTACACTAAGTATTTGTCTAAGCGATTCACTATTTATATCGAAAGGGAACCTGCTCTTATAGTCAAATTTTTCGAATTCTATATTATTTACGTAAAATGTTATTGAATCCTTGCCAAATAAAACGTATGAGGCATAGTCATAAAGGGTATTTGCAGGCAAGACTTTATGTGGGTCAATAATAAATGGAAGTTCAAAATAATCTATTACACTAGCCTTACCTTCTTCATAAATTAGTCCTTCGCTTTGACTGTAATTAATAGGTGATATTACACCGCTATCATAGTCTGCCAAGGTTTTATTTATAGCATTCCTCGAATCCATGCCTAAGTAGGTACCGCTAAACGATGATAATAGTAAAAGCAGTAACAAAACATAGAGGAAAGATTTATAAAATTTTTCGTTTTGGCAGTCATTGTATAAGTCGCTAGGAACTAGACTGCCACTAAATTTTTGAAACCAATTATATTTTTTCATAGTGTTATTATTATATTGTAGAATCGTTAAAAGAACAAGGGATTAATGATTAAATATTTATAAAATAGCTCTTATTATTTTAAGATTATATCAAAGTCCTTATCTGATGCTTCTATGCTGAAGTCTATTTTTTCTTTTTCTAGGGTAAGGGATAAGTGTTTTAAAGCTATTCCCATATCTACCTTGTGCATATATTTCATTATAGTTCTGAGACCATCCTTATAAAAAACACTTATTTTATCTTCTTTAAAAGACAGCTTGATTGGTTGTGAATTTCTTGCGGACGGAGCTTCCCACAAGGCTTTTACTATTTCTAGATTAGTGCAACGACCTGTAAAATATGTATTTATATCATTTCTTTTTCTATTTACTGTATCCTTAGTATCACTGTAACCGACGGCTATTCCAATTATAAAATTATCACTTTTTCCAAAGGGGTCGGCTGAACCAACCCAACAAGTTTTAAGTCCCATCTCTTCAAGGGCAAGAATAAGTTCTTCACCACAAAATCCTGCATTTACATAAGGGTCTTCGCAGCCGTTTTTATAAATGGATATGTAATAAGGTGACTTAATTAATAAAGATTTTGGAATTATTTTTAATTTTGCACTACTTGCAAATTCATCATATGTAAGCAGTTTTATTTCAAGTGTAGAGAGTTTGTTATTATACAGTTTTAATTCGTTAATAACAGAAAAAATTTTGTTTTTTACTTCCTCGCTCAATTTTTTGTTATTAAAAGTTCTTACTGATTTTCTTTTATAGATTTGTTCGTATAGCATGTTTATAATAAACCTCCTTTGAACTTTATTTTATCATAATTGGTTAGTTATGTCATTTCGTCCATATAAAAGATAGCTTTGTAATATTAATTAATATTTTTGTAATGGTATATTTATTAATTTTACTATATAATTTTAGTTATGGAAAAGTTAAAATTAATTGCCCCATGCCTATTTGGTTTGGAGGCAGTTTTAAAGAAAGAAATAACAGATTTAGGTCTTGAAATTACTAAGGTTGACGATGGAAGAGTTAGTTTTAATGGTAATTTTAATGACGTGGTTAGATGTAACTTACATTTACGTACAGCAGAGAGAGTTCTAATAGAGCTTGCAAGCGACAGGGTTCTTGAGTTCGAGGATTTGTTTCAGTTAGTTTACAGTATACCTTTTGAAAAGTACATACCCGTCGACGGAAAGTTCAATGTAACAAAGGCTTCCAGCATAAAATCGAAGCTCTTCAGCAGTAGGGATATACAAAAAATAGTCAAAAAGGCTGCAGTTAAAAGACTTTTAGAAAAGCACGATACTACGGTTTTGACTGAACGGGGTGCATACTATCCGATTAGGGTTTTTATTAAAAAGGATATTGCAAGCATATATTTAGATACATCTCTTCAAGCCCTACACAGAAGAGGTTATAGGATAAAGACATCTAAGGCACCGCTTACAGAAACTTTGGCTGCAGGGATAGTTTTGCTTTCTGGATATGACGGTAGCCAGCCTTTTATCGACCCGTTTTGTGGTTCAGGAACTATAGTAATTGAGGCGGCAATGATAGCAAAAAATATTGCGCCTGGTTTAAATGGAAGCTTTATTAGCGAGCAGTGGAGTAATTTGATTCCTAAAAAAGTCTGGATAGATGAGGTTAATAAGGCATTTGATAATGTTAATGAAGATGTTAAATTTAAACTTATTGGTTATGATATTGAATATGATATGGTAAAATTATCTATGGAGAATGCTATAAATGCTTCAGTTGAAGATATTGTTCACTTTGAGAAAAAAGATGTAAAAGACCTTGTAAATAAGAACAAAAAAGGCATGATTATTAGCAATCCTCCTTATGGAGAACGTATTAAACCAGACGATTTAAAGGGTGTATATATTAGTTTGGCTAAGGCATATAAGAACTTAAAGACTTGGGATGTAAACTTTATAAGTAGCTATGAGGGTGTTGAAAAAGTTTTTGGAGAGAAAACCAAAAAGAGGAAGCTTTATAACGGTATGTTAAAAACATATTTTTACAAGTTTAAAGGAAAAATGTATGAAAAAAATGACCGTTGCTAGATTTTTAGCAGTACTTATGATAGTAAATATTGTTTTAATTTCGGATTCTATTTCAGCAAGAGCAATAACGGATTTTGATGTTAGTATCTATATGGATGACATAAAAATGGAATTTGATGATGATCTTGGACGTCCTATTTTAAGCGATGAAGAAAGGACTTTGTTGCCATTTAGGAAAATGTTTGAAACTTCTGGTGCAGAGGTTTACTGGGAAGCAGAAACGAGGACGGCAGTTGCAGTTAAAGGGGATATAACCATAAGAGTGCCAATAGGAGCTAATCACATATTAAGAAATGGTGAAAAGATAGAAATAGACACTAGATCTATGCTTTACAATGATAGAACCTATATTCCGCTCAGAGCTGTTATGGAAGCTATGGAATATTCTGTGGAGTGGTTTGAGGCAACTAGGACTATAGAGGTAAGAACTCTAAAAGAACCTACACAGATAGCTAAACTACCTAGAAGATTTGACCTTAGAAACATAAGTAGAATAAGTCCAGTAAAGGATCAAGGACCAATAGGTGCTTGTTGGGCTTTTGCAAGTCTAGGTGCTATAGAGTCCGTTATTTCTGACCTTTTGATGGTTGACTTATCAGAGGATCATTTAAGTTTGAATCATGGTTACAACCTAGATCAAAATGAGGGTGGGGATATAGCTATTTCCCTTGCCTACTTTGCAAGATGGTCGGGACCAGTTTTAGAAATTGATGACGTATATGGTGATGGTTATACGAATCAAAATGCTAAGGCTGTTTATCATATTCAAGAAAGTAGGAAGTTGCCAGCAAAGGATTTTGGCGCAATAAAAAGAGCAATAATGCTTTATGGTGGTGTGCAGTCATCAATTCATATATCAGATATTTATGATAGGGATTTTGGTGATGCTTATAATGAAGAAAAAGCAAGCTATTATTACGACGGTGTTGATAAGGCAAACCATGATGTGTTGATAGTAGGATGGGATGACTTCTACAATAAAAATAATTTCATTAAAGAACCGGATATGAACGGTGCATTTATATGTAAGAACAGTTATGGTGAAGGATTTGGCGAAAATGGATATTTTTATATTTCTTATAGGGATGTTCATATTGGAACAAATAACTTAGTGTTTACTAGGGTTGATGGTGTTGATAATTATGAAAATATTTATCAGAGCGATTGGTTTGGAAATGTTGGGAATTTAGGGTATAATTCTAGTAAGGCATTTTTTGCAAATGTTTTTACAGCGAATAAAAAAGAAAACCTTAGTGCTGTTAGTTTTTATACTTTAGGAAGAGATACACATTATTCTCTATATTTGGTAGAAAATTTTGAAGATGAGAGCAGTTTTGATAATAGAATTTTCCTTAAAAAGGGAAGTTTTGATTACGAGGGATATTATACAGTTGACTTAAATGAAGAAGTCGAAGTTGAAGGAGATTTTGCTGTGGTAGTAGAGATTGATACTCCTGATTGTGAATATCCTGTTGCTGGGGAGTTTGCCCCATCTGAGAATTGGTTAAAAGAAGTGAATATAGATGACGGACGAGGCTATATGAGCGAAAACGGCAAGTATTGGAGTGACACAGAAGACGAGCTAAAGAGCAATGTTTGTTTAAAAGTATTTACAAATAATATTAAGTAGAAAAAGGAGAAAAGATGACATATTTAACATCGATTTTTGGTGAGAATGTTTTTAGTGAAACTGTTATGAAGGAAAGGCTCCCTCATAATACTTTCAAAAGACTCAAAACAACTATTGATAATGGCGAAAAGCTAAAGCCTGATGTTGCTGAAGTAGTTGCAAATGCTATGAAGGATTGGGCGGTGGAAAAGGGTGCTACCCACTATACTCACTGGTTCCAACCTATGACTAGTAAAACTGCAGGTAAGCACGATTCATTTATTGAACCTACGGGAGATGGTAGGGTTATAATGGAGTTTTCTGGTAAGCAACTCATACAGGGTGAGCCAGATGCCTCATCTTTTCCGAATGGGGGAATTAGGGCGACTTTTGAGGCGAGAGGATATACGGCTTGGGATCCGACTTCACCAGCCTTTATAATAGATAATACACTCTATATTCCAACTGCATTTATTTCATATACAGGAGAGGCATTAGATAAAAAGACCCCACTTCTTCGTTCTATGGAAGCACTTTCAGGGCAGGCGCTTAGACTGCTTAGGCTGTTTGGTGATACTTCGACTAAGAGGGTAGTACCTACAGTAGGACCAGAGCAAGAATATTTTTTGATTGACAAGAGATTATACCAAGAGAGGGAGGATTTAATTCTAACTGGTAGAACCTTGTTTGGAGCTAGACCGCCAAAGGGTCAGGAGCTTGATGACCATTATTTTGGGTCTATAAAGGAAAGAGTTGCAGGATTTATGCATGAGTTTGACGAGGAATTATGGAAACTTGGAATCCTTGCTAAAACTGAGCATAATGAGGTCGCTCCTGCTCAGCATGAGATGGCACCAATTTTCCAAACTACAAATATTTCTACTGATCAAAACCAACTTGTCATGGATACCCTTGTAAAGGTTGCAAATAGACATGACTTAGCTTGTCTTTTACATGAAAAACCTTTTGCGGGAGTAAACGGTTCTGGTAAGCATAATAATTGGTCTATTAGCAATGGAGTAAGCAACTTATTAGATCCTGGTAAAACACCACATGAAAATGCCCAGTTTTTAACTTTCTTACTTGCTACAATAGCAGGTGTGAACAAGTATGCACCCCTTCTTAGAATTTCTGCTTCCTCACCGGGAAATGACCATAGATTAGGAGCGAATGAGGCTCCGCCGGCAATAATTTCAATATTTTTAGGTGAGCAGCTAACAGATATAATTGAGCAGATAAAAAATGGTGCCCTTACAAGGTCTAGCAGTCCAGTTTATATGGATTTAGGGGTTGTTACACTTCCAGATATTCCAAAGGATGTCACAGATAGGAATAGGACTTCACCATTTGCCTTTACAGGTAATAAATTTGAGTTTAGGATGCTTGGTTCGTCAGATTCTATAGCTAGTTCAAATATAGTTCTAAATACAATACTTGCTGATGAACTTAAAAATATATGCGATGAATTAGAGGGTAAAGAAGACTTCACTAAGAGTCTTAGCCAAATACTTGAAAGATTAGTCAAGGAAAATTATGAAATAATCTTTGATGGAGATGGTTACGATGATACTTGGGTAGAAGAGGCAAGTAGACGTGGATTGCCGAATTATAAGACTTCAGTAGAAGCAATAGAACAATATTCGAATGAGAAGTATATAGAATTGTTTGAGAGACAAAACGTCTTTAATAGGACGGAGATATTAGCTAGACAAGAGATAATGTTTGAAAATTATATTAAGGTTATTAATATAGAAGCTCTAACTATGATAAATATGGCAAAAAGGCAGATAATACCAGCCGTTATTAAATATCTGGGAGATATGTCATCAGCTAGAAATAATCTATCTAATACTGGCTTAGGACTTAGTACGAATACTCAAGACAAAATAATTAAAGAGATTTCTACTTTGCTAGAGGAGGCTGATTTGGCACTCAAAGAATTGGAGAAGTCTGTTATAAATGTAGGTAGTAAAGTTGCTAATGCTAAGGATAAGGCATTTACTTATAGGTTTGATGTTTTTGAGAAAATGGAGAGCCTGAGAGTTCCTTGTGATAAGCTAGAAGAGATTGTGTCGAAAGAGTATTGGCCTTATGTAACTTATACTGATTTACTTTATAGAGTGTAATTCTTTAAAAGATAGTCTGTTTCAATTATAGTTTTAATATAAGGGGAACTTCTATTATTTAGTTTATTTGTTCCCGATTTTCATTTTTGTTGATTTTTTTACTAAATTTTACATTTTAACTTGTATATCAACCCTTATAATTAAGCTATTTCGCTTAATTATAAGGGTTTTATGAATTTTTGGACACACTTATCCTGTATAGGCTTCTTTTTTCTTTAAAATCGTATACCTGCACATATTATATACTAGGTTCATAAGTCCTATGCCAAATTTG
>PDWI01007356.1_pt1 | contig 13413 bp, 7 predicted proteins | sample 1430891 | NCBI WGS metagenome assembly PDWI01 (sample SAMN01162508, study PRJNA174530) | Oral metagenome, whole genome shotgun sequencing project. | biome: Marine environment; feature: Marine mammal; material: Swab sample of the gingival sulcus; isolation source: swab sample of gingival sulcus... | reverse complement strand
GTCAATAATAATGCTTTAAACAAACATTGCAAAATTACTTTCTCGCAAGCATTCAGGCGAACAACTCACGAAGTTAAGCTTAATCCACTGCTTTGGCGACGATAAGATACTTGGCTTAGAACTTCTTTAGAAGTTCTAAACTTAATAACTTACGAGCAAAAGCAGTTAGTAAGCTTAACGTAGTAGCCGCTTGCGAAAAGTAATTTTGTAGGTTTACTTAAATAAAGCATTATTAGGTTTCAATCGCAGATTAAAATATTATAAACAAGCCGTAAAATTCTCGCCTTTAAGATTCCTACGGGCTAAAGCCCTCTAAATGACAAAGGCTTGGTATTCCACGCTAAGATACCTACGTCACTATGTTCCTCTGTATGACAACGTGGGAACACTCTATATGATATAGCTTAGAGATACTAAAATTTCTCTAAAATTCTAAAATCAATCTCTCGCTGTTCTAGTTTGACATTTTCTAGCAATACTTTAACTTTATCGCCAATGGCATAAATTTTCTTCGTTCGTTCACCAACCAAGCGATAATTCTCTTGATCAAAGTTATAATAATCATCTTCAAGCATACTAAAGCGGGTTAAGCCCTCTACGGTATTCTCTAACTGTGTAAAAATCCCAAAATTAGTGACGCCAGAGATAATGCCAATAAATTCTTGTCCGATAAATCGTTCCATATACTGAACTTTTTTAATATCCTCACTTTCACGTTCGGCTTTTTCGGCAATTCTTTCCCTAATGGAAGACTGCTCTGCAGCCGTCACTACAATTTTTGCCAATGCACTTTTCCTAGCACTATCCATATCACCCTTTATTATTTCTTTTAAAATTCGATGAATTTGCAGGTCGGGATAACGCCTAATCGGTGAAGTAAAGTGACAATAGTATTCCGCAGCTAAACCAAAATGCGGTGCAGCCAGAGCAGAATAATGCGCCTGACTAAGCGAACGCAAAAGCAAGCGCTCAATCAATACTTGTTTCTCCGTCCCGCTAACAGTTTTCAATAATTTTTGCAACTCCTTAGGATAAACTTTATCCCCACTAATTTTTAAATTATAACCAAAGTTATGAATAAAACGATTAAATTCTTGTAATTTTTGATTATCTGGCTGTGGATGAACGCGGTAAACAAAGGGTTTATCCAGCCAAAAAACATATTCCGCCACCGTTTCATTGGCGACAAGCATAAACTCTTCTATCATTCTATTGGCAATTCGTCTTTCTCTAGCTTTAATCGCCACAGGATTGCCCTTATCATCAAGTTCTATATAAGTTTCAGCAAAATCAAAATCAATCGCTCCGCGTTTTTCTCTTTTTTCGCGTAAAATCCCTGCCAACTCTGCCATGTTTTGCAATAATTCCATTAATTTTTCATCCACTTTTACTGATAGTTCTTCTCTATTTTCCAAAATATCACTGACATACTGATAGGTTAAACGATATTTCGATTTTATTGCCGACGGAAAAATATCATATTTTACAACTTTACCATTAGAATCGATTTCCATTTCACAAGTCATTGTCAGACGTAAAACATGAGGATTTAAACTACAAATGCCATTCGATAATTCTTTCGGTAGCATCGGTATAACCCTATCGACTAAATAAACGCTAGTACCACGTTTTAAAGCTTCTTTATCGAGTTTAGAACCTTCCTTCACATAATGACTAACATCGGCAATATGCACACCGAGATAATAATTGCCATTCGCTAATTTTCTGACTTCAACCGCATCATCTAAATCTTTAGCATCAGCGCCATCAATAGTGATAATTAAATGTTCGCTCAAATCACGCCTACCACTTAAATCAAATTCCCTTTCAGCGCTAACTTTCTTCGCTTGCTTTAACACCTTTGCCGAAAAATTCTCTGGCAATTTATACTTTCTAATCAAAGCTAAAACATCAACGCCTTTTTCACCACTAAAACCTAAAATTTCAATAATTTTGCCTTCGGGATTGCGCCTTCTTTCAGCAAATTTAGTAATTTCCACGACGACCTTTTGTCCATCTTTAGCGCCATTTAAGCCAGCTCTAGGAATATAAATATCTTGAGTCAAAGCCTGATTATCGGGTAAAACAAAAGCAAAATGTTCCCCCAAATCAACTCTACCGACAATATAGTTATTCGCTCTCTCAATAATTTTAACAACTTTCCCTTCCAGTTTTCGCTTGCTATCCTTTGTTTTTATCATTTTAACGTAGACTATATCATCATTCATAGCACCTGACAAATCATTAGGCGCAATAAAAACATCCTCTAAATTCTTATCATGAGGCACAAGAAAGCCAAAACCTTTGGCATTAACACTTAATTTTCCAATAATTAAATTCATCGCTATCGGTAAGGCGAGCTTATCTTTTTTTGTTCTGATCAATTCGCCCGATTTTTCCAAACTCTCCGTTAAATCCAAAAAAGCCGCTGCCTCCTTAGGCGATAAATTCATTTCACTAAATAATTCTGCTAACAAAAGTGGGCGCGAATTTTCGTTTAAAATAGTCATCAATCGTTGTTTTAATTTATCCATAATATTCTCCAAAATAGTTATTGTTATGTATTGATTAACCCCTCGCGCTAAGATTCCTACGTCGCGTTGCTCCCCTAAATGACAGCGCGAGGAATTTTCGTTCTTCTTCTGTATGACAATGCGAAAATAAATGTTATACAAATATATTTTGATTTTAGCGAACGTCATAAGCGACGAGCATGTCTTTACAATGTCTTCGAGTTTTTGTCGTATGAGCGACACGAGGTCGCGAAAGCATCCGAGCGGTCACGGACGACACGCCCGATGCGTTAGGAAAAAAAGAGAAAACATTACTATTATGCTCCAAAGCGTTGGTTCGTAAAATTAAAATATATTGAATCATCTTGTTAATAATAAGTATAAATTAACAAAATATTGATACCCTATTTATAAATATTCAGTCACTTTATGCATATATATGATATAAAAATAACTAACTATTATAAAACTTAAAATTCTACCCGCGTTAAGATTCCTACGTCGCTAACACTCCTCTGCATGACACGCGGGTTGACTGAATAGTTACATTAAAAAAAATAAAAAAAATAAATTTTTTTCAAAAAAAGTTAAAGTAATCTCTATTACTGCCGATATTGTTGTTGTAGGACAAATAAATTTTATTATTGAAAAGAGCAAAATACACGAAAGTGTGTGACGCAAAGCCAAGGAGCTAAAGATTTTATCTATGCTAGCCGGTTGCCAATAAGTACGAGTAGACTCTTAAGGGCAACCCTAAGAGTCTTTTTATTTGTCACGTATCTTAATTAGTGTCTTACCCGAGCGGGATTAACACTAAAACAAATTTTTATATCAAAGAAGAACAGGTTGAGAAATGTAGCTTCTTAATAAAAAAACTGCCACTTAGTTATCTAGGTGGCAGTTTTATGTGTGTATTTGTAACTATTTAATTAAATAACTCATAAGTATAAAAAATATAGAAGCCGTAAGATTCCTACGTTGTCGCTAATTATAAGCGATTCACTGCCCGTCGAAAACTTCTTTTCCTTTAAAATTATTGCTTTATCTAACGATAAACTCGCTTCGCTCGCTACGTTCGCTTTGCTCGTTCGCGCTAGCGCGCTAAACATAAAAGTTAGTAAGCAACAAGTGAAATTCAAGCATTTCATTGTCGTTTTCCAACTTTTCTGCTCATCGCTGTTTAGTTCGCGGAGAATGACACGGCTTTTATAATTAGAATAATAGTTACATCATACTTTCTAATTCTTTTTTAATTGCTAAAATCTCATCTTTCGTTTCTTGACTAAGATCAATAATTTCTAAATTTGGTTTTGCCAAATAGTATCCTTGTAAGAAATCAGCGCCTAACTCCAGTAAAGCACGCATTTCCAATTCATTTTCTATACCTTCGGCAATCGTCTTAATATTAATTGATCTCGCATAGTCTATAATATTTTTAACCAATTGATAGCGATTTCTATCCTTATCAATATCCCTAACAATACTCATATCAATTTTAATAAAATTAGGATTAATTCTAAGTAAATTTCTATCCGTTGAATAACCAGAACCAAAATCGTCAACGGCAATTAAATTACCGAAATCTCGACGATAACATTTTTTAATATCCATCGATTGATTATCAAGTTCTTCGCTTTCTGTAATCTCTATGACTATTTGTTCGCCCCACTGTGATAATTTTTCCTTAATTGTTGTTTCAAAATCATTTGGAACAACAACATTGGCAATAGAATTAATAAATATTTTTTTATCGTCAATCTTCTCTTTATTCATTTCTATTGCTGTAAATACATTTTCAAAAGTCAATTTTTCAACTAAAGGCAATTTAAACTGCACCTTGGCAATTTTTATAACATCACCAACAGATTTAATTTTATCCGATATACTGCGCATTAAGGCTTCATAAGCGAAAATTTCTCCAGTTCTAGCAGAAACAATCGGTTGAAAGGCAAATCGAACTAATTTCTTTTCTATCATTTGATTAAACGCTTCTTTACCTGTAATGACAATATGTTCACTATCATAAATCGAGCGTTCAAACTCAATAATACTACCTTTACTGGTATGTTTTGCCCTATACATAGCGAAATCAGAAAATTTATAAAGTTCTTCATAATTCCTACCATCTTCAGGATACCAACAAATACCAACGCTAGCTCTAATTTTAATACTTTCTTCCATTGAAAGTTTTAATTCACTATTTAATAGTGTTTCATGTAAATTATTTATTTTTTTTCTAACTTCGTTTTTATCACCATCATACTCTAAAAATACAAAAAACTCATCACCAGAAAATCGCGATACGTAGGCATTTTCACCCCTTAGCCCACTGATAATTCGTGCTGCTTCTTGTAAATATAAATCGCCCCAATCATGACCATAGCTATCATTGACAAATTTCAAGTTATCTAAATCCCACATTATCATAGCAAATTGACTATTAGGAAAATCTGTCAATTTTGCGACTACTAAACGTTTAAAATAATCTCTATTGATTAGTGAGGTCAATTTATCGTGATTTTTTTCCTGTTCTAAAGCCAAAATTTCATTATATTCATCGGTATAATCAGAAGCAATATGAAAGTGTTTGCCATCGATATCACGTTCTTCATAGTTAATATATAATATCTTACTAGTATTAAGATTTTCAATTCTAACAACTTTATTACTGCTTTCCTGATCCGTATCCAAAATTTCAATCTTCTTATCTTTAATCATTTTTCTAAATACTTGATCAAAGTCAGCTCTTTCATACTGATAAATCGCAGGCTCATCATCATCAATATCATCAAATAAAACAGACATTCTACCAGTTTTATATATCATATTATTTTCTATATCTTCTTCAATTATCACTATACCAAAACCTATTAACTCCAATAAATTTTGCATTCTAAAATAAAAATTCCCGATATTTTCCGATGAGGCTTCAATTTTTTCTATTAATGAATTCATTTCACTAATTCTAGTTTTTTTCAATTTGACTTTTTCATTAACATTAATATTTTCTATATTTCTTGCTACATCTCTAATCGGTTTTGTAATTAGGCTCGATATAATAAGCGCCAAAATCAATGCTAATACAATACTTATGATAAATGCAAGTGCTATTTTATAATTATACTGTTCTTCATAATAACGAAAATTCTTTGTATTTAAAAATAAAACTAATTTCCAATCTTTATCATGATAATAAGAATCTTTATCATAAAGTTTAATTTTTCTACTTATACCTAAAAACTTACAATGACCACTTTCTTCTTTCCCTAAACAATAAAACGATTCATTTCTATTAGCATCAGGCACATATTCATTTTCATCTAGAAAATACTGTATTATCCTACCTTCTTCAAGTCCCTCAATATAATCACCAAAGTAAGCTGCTAAATAAGCTTCTCTTTTTTCAGATTCTTTATCGTTAATATTATCTGCTTCTATAATCAAATTATCTTCCAAAAGGGCAAAACCCGTTTCATATTCACCCGATAAACTATTGATATCCAACGACTCAGCAAGCATTTGTTTATTAACTTCTATACCATAAATACCATAAAACTTTCCACTATATTTATCAATAATAGGCTCAACATAAATGATATTATCACTATGGTCACCAACTAAATCAACATCAGGAAACCAAAATCCTAATTTTGAAGCTTCTTTAATATTAGATTCTCGATAATTCTCAAGTAGCTTATTTTTAATTTCTACTAAAACTGCACCCCCATTATCGGCATTAAGAGTAGGTTGCCAAGAACTATCAAGCGTAATCCCCAACTCACTAGCTATTTTCGCACTACCAATTTCAACGGCTATATCAGCACTATTTCTAGCATTAAAATTAACGTTATTATCACGCAAAAAGAAAATTTTATCGCCAGCTAAATCTTCTCCTGACATCTCTTTATTAAGCAAAATAAAGGCACCTGAAACACCGGCATTATTCATACCTTCTAGCAAAGCCACACCAATATCTATATTCATCTCTAAAGGAGAATTTTCTCTTTCACTAATCTCATAAGCATAATCTACTTTATTTAAAAGTGAAGACATTGACTTTTCAGAAGAAAAACCAGTGACCATTTTCTGCTCTAATTTTTTTGCACTTTGAGTAATACGATGTTCATAATATTTATAAGTAGAAGTTTCTAACATTTTCAAAATATCAATACCAGAAAAAATAATATAAAAAATTACAATTTGAAGTAATAATACAGTTAAAATAATTACTGTCACTTCAAACCTTGCTGAATGAATATGTTGATTTTTCATAATATTCTATTCGCTTTCTTCTAATACAACATTAACCTTATACATAAATGATTCATACCAATTATCAAAATAACTATCCGATAAGTATTCGCTGAGTACCGCATCATAATCTTCGCCTTGTGCTACACGTTCTCTAACCATTTTTGCATCCTGCTTGGTAAAATCAGCAAATTCCTCATATACTACACTCCTGATATCTTCAAAACCAGATAATGGTACTTGAGCATAAGGAACCATCGAACTAAACTGCTTATATGCACCAATTAAAGTTTTAGCAGACGCTTCTGATAAATTATGTTCTTTTATATAAGCATCAATAAACTCTTGATTAAACGCTTTCTTCATTACTGGCATATAACCAGAAGTAATGGCAAATTCTGCATTATTATCAATACTTGTAAACCACTTTAAAAATTCTATCACTGCCTCTTCTTTTTCTGGCGTGTTTTTAAAAGCAAAAAAACCACCACCTATAACATAAAATAATTTTTCTTTACCATCCATATACGGCGTATTCATTACTTTCATATCTATATCATAAGCGATATCATCAACAAATTTTTGCTCAGGAAAATAAAGTGTACCCGCAGTAGAACCTAAAGTCATTAATAATTCACCTATTTTAATATCTTCTGTTCCATATTTTGCATTTTTAGCAAAATATCCCTTAACCATAGGCACATAATAATTATTCCAAATTAACCTCGCATTTTTCTTAGAAAGTTTAGCTACGGTTTTACCATTTTCTCTTACCAAAAAATCTCCGCCTGTCGCTTTAGCAGCCAAGAAAAAATAATTAGTCGCTGAGTCAATAGTATACAAGGCTTTACCATCATTTGCTTGTTCCGTTTGAGCATCCGTATATTCATAATACTTCTTTGCTGCCGCTATTAACTTATTGTATGTTTCTAAATCTGAATAATCAATACCAATTTCTGTTCTTACTTTATTAAAATCTGTATCATTCATCATAAGGATACTTTGCGAACGAACAATAGGAAACATATTGAGTTTATCCCCATCGTTCTCATGAACTACACCCATTTCAATAAAAGCATCTACATATTCAGCAAGTTCTTCAACACTATAATAATCGTAAAAATTTATTAAACCTTTATACTCTTTTACATCATTATCTATACCTCTGTAAGTAATAAAAGCATCAGGAACAGCAAGTGCACCAGCATCCTCTTTTACTGCACTTAATAGTGCAGTATCAAGTTCATAAGGATCGCCAAAAGTTTGCTGCTTAATAATAATTCCTTTTTCTTTCCCTACACTTTGATTAAATTTTTCTAACATTGCATCAAACACTGTTCTTTGCGCGCTACTATAATAAGTCCAAATCTCTATTACTATAGGAGATGTCTTAACATTTGATTCTTGATTGCTTGAACAAGCAACACTAAACACTATTACAAACACAATAAGAAAATTTAAAAGTAAAATTTTCGCTATACGCATACGCCAAACCTCCCATCTTCAATCTCATATTGACCATGTTATAATATCGACAAAAACGATATAATACTTTAATTTTATCATATACTTTGATATTATTATAAGCAAAAAAGCGAACCCAAACGAGTTCGCCTTATAATTTAATTTATATCTATTCCTAACTATCCTAGAATAATGTGAACTTGACAAATAGCTCCGCAAATACCAAAGAAACTATCGTCATCAATTTAATCAAAATATTAATTGATGGACCTGATGTATCTTTGAATGGATCACCAACTGTATCGCCAACTACTGAAGCTTTATGTGCTTCTGAGCCTTTACCATCATAATGACCTTCTTCGATATATTTCTTCGCATTATCCCAAGCACCACCAGCATTGGACATAAAGATTGCTAAAAGCACCCCTGTAACAAGTGCACCAGCAAGCATACCACCAAGTGCTTCCGGTCCTAAAACAAAACCGACAACGATAGGTGCTAATACTGCCATAATACCAGGGAGCAACATTTCTTTAAGCGCAGCACGTGTTGAAATATCAACACATTTCGCATATTCAGGTGTTGCCTTTCCTTCCATAATACCAGGAATTTCTTTAAATTGACGTCTAACTTCTTCTATCATTTGGAAAGCTGCTCGGCCAACTGATTCCATTGTAAATGCTGAGAAAATAAACGGCAACATACCACCAAGGAATAAACCGACAACAACACGTGGATTTAATATATCAATACTTTTCAAATTAATCGATTGCGAATACGATGCAAATAGTGCCAAAGCCGTAAGTGCTGCAGAACCAATAGCAAAACCCTTACCGATTGCCGCCGTCGTATTACCAACTGCATCTAATTTATCCGTAATATTTCGAACTTTCTTTGGCAATTCACACATTTCTGCGATACCACCAGCGTTATCAGCAATCGGTCCATAAGCATCAACCGCTACCGTAATACCAGCTGTCGAAAGCATACCAACAGCAGCAAGTGCTATTCCATAAAGACCCGCAAACTCATAAGCGAGTAACGTAGCCAAACTAATGAAAATAATAGGCGCGCCTGTTGACAACATACCAACGGCAATACCACTAATAATAGTAGTAGCTGGTCCTGTTACTGATTGTTCAGCTATCTTTTTAACCGATTTATAATCACCAGATGTATAAACTTCTGTAAAATATGCAATCGATAAACCAGCACCGATACCCGCTATTACCGCAAAGAATCCGCCTAAATGACCAAGTAATTTTTGGCTAAGGAAATACGAACTGAAAATAACAATAGCCGAACTGATATAAGTACTAAGTTTTAACGCTTGATGAGGATCAGAATTCTCATCACCTTTAACGAAAAATGTACCAATGATCGATGCAACGATACCAACTGCCGCCAATATAAACGGCATTGCCATATAACCTTCACCATAAATCGAGCCTAAAGTAACAGCCGCCACAATAGAGCCAACATAAGATTCAAAGAGGTCAGCGCCCATACCCGCAACGTCTCCGACATTATCACCAACATTGTCGGCAATAACAGCTGGGTTACGTGGATCATCCTCTGGAATACCAGCTTCAACTTTACCAACAAGGTCAGCGCCAACATCAGCTGCCTTTGTATAAATACCGCCACCAACGCGAGCAAAAAGCGCAATCGATGAAGCACCTAAGCTGAAACCTGTAATATATTGTATATCAAAGAAAAAACTGAGTACACCTAAGCCTAAAAGTCCAAGACCGACAACGGACATACCCATAACTGCACCGCCAGAAAAAGCGACAGAAAGCGCACTATTCATGCCCTCTTCCTTCGCTGCGTTTGCCGTTCTAACATTGGCTTTTGTCGCTACCTGCATACCAAAAAAACCAGCACAAGCAGAGAATAATGCACCAATAACGAAACTAATACCCGTACGATAATCAATACCAACTGAAACAACAATAAAAAGTATCGCTGCAAATATCATAAGCGAGCGATACTGCCTGCGTAAAAACGCCATTGCTCCTTCGTGAATATACGATGAAATTTCCTTCATTCTCTCGTTGCCTACTGAAACCCTATTTATCTTCATTGTCAAAGAGTAGGCAAAAATTAGCGCTACCACACCAACCACGGGTGGAATCCACTTTAAGATCTCCATTATTCCTCCTAAAGTCACCTTTTATCTTAAATTTACTATCAACTTAATTTACTAACTTAAAATTGCAATACCTAATGCACTTAAAATAAACAATCCTGCTGAAATTTTTGTAATTTTTTCAAAGAGTTTATCGTAGCCTTGTGCTCTTTGTTTACCAAAAATCTGCTCAGCACCACCGCCAATAGCGCCAGATAAGCCTGCACTACGACCAGATTGCATTAAAACGCTTGTGATTAGAACCAAAGACGTAATCACCAAAACAACTTTTAAAAATACTGTCATCCTTTCCCTCCTTACTAATTAATTTAATATTTATAGCTTCTTTATAAATAAACAACTTATTTATAAAGTGCATTGCATATAAAGAATTCTAACATAATTCCTTGAATTTATCAATGATTTTAAGTAATTTTATTACATTTTTATTAACTATTGAATCAAGTAAATAAGAACATAGGTAATTAAGATAAAATAATTAGTTTTTATTAAACCCGCGTTGTCATTAAGTTTACGAGATTTTCGTAAAATGAAAAATCGTAAACAGGTAGGTCGCATAGGCAAGCAATAGCCGAAGACTATGACCAGCCCAAGAACTGATTGCGTAGCAAACAGTGTAGCCTAATCGCTTTTAACGATGCAATATAAAATATACTGCAAAAACACTCCTTAACGCGAGTTTAATAAAAAAAGTAAGTTAAACCTAAAAATAAAAGGGTAAAAAAAATATGATACTCATGTCACTTCGCGCCTCGAAATGACAACGCAAGTGACTAAATAGTTCGATGAAATCTTTAGAAGGAGAAAACTTATGTTATTAGCAGAAGCTTTAGTAATTAGGGCTGATATCCAAAATAAAATTAAAGACTTAGAGGATCGTTTATATGTAAATGCAACTGTTCAAGCTGGTGAAACGACAGCAGAAGATCCAAATATGCTTTTATCTGAATTAGAAAAAGCGATGCAAAACTTAGAAGATTTAGTAAGCAAAATCAATCTTTCTAATGCTGTTGTCACAGATGACAACGGAAATACACTAACCAATTTACTCGCTAGGCGCGACTGTTTAAAACAGGAAATACAAATCAAACGCTATTTTCTCAATCAAGCTTCTAGTACAAGTGAAAGAGCGCGTAATACAGAAATCATTGTCAAAAGCAGTATAGACGTCGCTGATTTCCGAAAAAAATTAGACCAAAAATCAGCTGAACTCAGACAGTTAGAATTATTAATTCAAAAATTAAATTGGCATAATGAGCTGATGTATTAATAGTTACTGCTCAGTTAAATAGTAAAAGACGTAGAAATCTTACGGTTTTTACTATTATCCCGCGTTAAGATACCTACGTCGCTTCACTCCTCTGTATGACAACGCGGGTTAACTAAACAGTTACTTAATTATCTTACTAGTCATTAAGTTGGTAATTTAAACAAGGCGAATGCAAAAAAACTTTCATATTGGTAAAAGCGCGTAGTGCCCGCTAGGAGTTCGAATCTCTTTTTACACTTATGCACTAGCACAAAGCAAAAACGCAATTTTACAATTTACATTTACTACCACGCATTGATTGTTTTAAATGAGGGCGGGAACGGGGACTTATTATTCATAAAAAATTAATAAAAGACAAAATAGTCATAACTATTGACTATTGATTAACAAACGGGTACAATAGCAGTGTAAATTAATAAAAAACACAAAGGAGCTATGATATGTACAAAAAATTTTCTGTTTTAATTTTAGCTTTAACGCTTGTTTTAAGTGCTTGTTCAACACCTGTTGCAAAGCTAACACCAAAAGAAACATTGGATAAAATCCAAGCAAAATCTTTAGAACTAGACGCTTATGCATTTGAAATGACAGGCACAATGGACACTAATGTAGAAGGTGCAGAAGATAATGCAGAAGCTACTCAAGCGCTTGAAATGATGAAAAATATCCAAATGGATATGGACGGCACTTTTACTGGGATGAAATCTGGTGAATATGCAACAAATATGAACTTTAATGTCGATATGAATGGTCTCGGCGTTAAAGCTGGCGTTTATCTCGATACAAAGGAAATCATTGTCGATTATCCTATGCTCGGAAAATTAGTTGTCGTTAAATTTGATGAATTAATGGATATGGTAAAACAGTATGCCCCAGAAGAAGAAGCAGAAAAACTTGATACTGAATTAATTAATAAAGTCACTAAAGATATCAAAGATGTTTTTATACCAAAGTTGACAGAATACTCACTTAAAAATATTCCAGAAGATAGTCTTGAATTAATCGATGAGTACGCTTTCAAATATAAAGAAGAGGAAGAAGTCAAAATGCCAGCTTTAAAAATGACACTGAATGCTGAGCAATATCAAAAAATGACTTTAGGTTTAATCGATGACCTTACAAATGATGAAGAAATCTATAATACAATAAAAGCTTATGAAATTCCTGATTTTCCCGCTACTTTTGAAGAATACCAAGCAGATTTAAAAGAAGCAACAGAAAGCGAAGAATTTAAGAAGGCTTTCAATCAAGCTGATGAAGGCGCTGATATGAATGTCGTTTCAATTTATGGCTATGACAAAGATTATTTAGTTCAAGTAGGCGAAATGACAAGTAGTACAACAGTTAAAGAAGAAGAACAAGAAATCACTGTTTCGGTTTCACAAAACTTCGCATTTAAAATGAATTACAAAGATGTAAAAGCTGAAAAACCAGAAGTAACTGAAGAAAATAGCATGGGTCTTGAAGAACTTATGATGATGTTCATGGGCGGCATGTAATAATCAATTAAATACACTAATTAAACCGTTGATTAATGATTAATCAGCGGTTTTTTTGTATATAAGTATAAGATAAAGTACTTTAATAAACACGATTGAAACGAAATAGCATTTAATAATGTCAAGAAAACAAATAATGTTTTCGCGAACACGCTGCTCCACTATGTTTACTAATTGCTTGGACTTGTAAGTTGCTAATATTAAGGGTTTCTACGAAACAAGTTTACAAGGAAGATTTTACAATAGTAAAATACTCTTGTAAAC
>PDWI01007354.1_pt1 | contig 13420 bp, 7 predicted proteins | sample 1430891 | NCBI WGS metagenome assembly PDWI01 (sample SAMN01162508, study PRJNA174530) | Oral metagenome, whole genome shotgun sequencing project. | biome: Marine environment; feature: Marine mammal; material: Swab sample of the gingival sulcus; isolation source: swab sample of gingival sulcus... | reverse complement strand
CTTTCTTTAGATTTGACGCAGGAATCTCGACAACTCTGTGCCCAGCCTTTACTGCATTACGCAAACGCGTCAAATAATCTGCAATAGGATCTGTCATTTTCCTTTTTGTGATTAAATTGATACGGTATCTCCGTACAATATTTAACTTTAATGAATTTTACTTATGTCTTTTAGACCTCCCTGTGCGACAGTGAAACGCACACTTTTAGCCATAAAGAACGTACAAAATTACAAATATTTTTTCACTTAAACAAGAGTTCTATTCAAAAACTTTATTTTTAATGAGTTACAAAAGCAAAAAAACATCTCAAAACAGCCTTAATCACTTACATACTAAAATAATTTATTTTCTCTTTTCCCCTACTAGGAGAACTTTTCTCAATTATTTTTTAGAATTCGCCCAAGAGCAAAATAGCAAAGTTCTAGCTTCAATCTATTGAAAAGCTATGTATGGGAACTGATTTTTCATAAAAAAACTAGGCGAAGAGCGTCAATTACCTAAGGGCGAGCTAAAGCTTCCTATCCGCTAGAAGGGTGGATTGCCAAAGGCAAGACGGGATGGTAATGATAAGTTATACTTATAATAACCTACTTATAATAATTTAACAAAGTTGTTACTACCACTCCCGCCCAAAAGCATAGCCCTCCAATGGAGGGGAATTACTTACGACACAAGACTTTACAAAAGGAATTCTGAATACGCACTTTAAGTCAAAAAAGTTTGTCCTACAAATAAAAAAGTTTGAGCTGAGAAGTCTGAGAGTTTGTCCTACAAATAAAAAAGATTGAGCTCGCATTAAAAAAAATGCGAGCTCAATCTTTTTTACTTTCAGAAGACACTATAAATCAAGCACGTAGGAACACCCTCAAAGCACCTCTTTAATACCTATTATATAATGTATATAATCATCTAATTCCTTTGCGGAATTATAAAAGCTCTTGACCAATTACGGAAGAATTCATACATTTGCTACAAGAATTAATCATAACAAACTAATACTTATTATGAAAAGATATTGTTTTATCCTATTGCTATGCCTAATTAGTGGCACACTGCTCGGACAAGCTCGTATTACACTCAAATTCCCTGAGAACGCTATCGGCACTCCTCTACCCATTAGCATATTAAGTAAAGAAGCTCCTCAAAAATTAGGCGTCTCAATCGTTGAGGGAGAGGAACGCATTGACAAGACAGAAGTGCAAATTTTGGGCGACATCCATGGGCTAAGCATCAACAAAGGAGCGACACTAGAAAGCGTTACTGCCACCAAGCACCCTAGCCTACTCCTATTCACAGCACAAGACAACAACATCAAATCTATTGAGCTCGCCGATTGCCCCAAGCTTACTAAAGTTCAGTTGAATAAGATTGCTCAGCTTAGCCAGCTCAAGCTGACGAACTGCAACAGATTAGTAGCTCTTATGCTCATCAAGCTCAATGTGGAGGAGTTTCATTTCTATGGCTGTGATGCCTTGAAGAAGCTTAGTCAGAAAGATTTCACTTATCAATCTATCACGCTCAAGAGCTCTGGCAAAGAAGACGCTCAAGCCCAAGCAGAAAAGAAGTTCACAAAGTCATATATGGCTGGTCAGAAAAAAGGCATTAAGCTCTGTAATGCTCCAGACAAGATGTGTGAATTCCCTGGTGGAACTGTGGCAATGTATCGTTTCATTTCCGAACGTTTAGAATATCCTAAGTTAGCACTCAAGCACGAGATACAAGGGAAAGTTTTTCTGAGGTTCACGGTCAAAGAGGACGGCTCTATTGCTGATATTAAAATTATCAAAGGAGTTGAGCCTTCGCTGGACAATGAGGCAATGCGTGTCGTAAAAGAATTCCCTAAGTTCATCCCTGCCGAAAAAGATGGTAAGCCCGTCTCAGTAACCTTTGGACTGCCCATAGTTTTTAAGCTTCAGTAAGGTAAAAGTTCTACGAAGAAGTAGTCCGTTTGACTTCAAATTCAATAGTACTGATATTAAATGACATCTACCTCAACCCATACACGCACATATAATCAAACAACCTAGATTTAGATATTATGAAGAAAGGTTCTTTTATGAACCTCGAAGATGGACTATCTATGTTGATAACATTCTTTTTTGTTTTAGCCTTCTTGATAGGAACACCCTACTGTACACTAAAGGGGATTTTATCTGTGGGAGGAATAACTTCTCTTATGGTTATTAGCATACCTCGCATATCCAAGTTCTTAAGTATAAATATAAAAAAGTATCAGAAAGAGATGAAGGATACAAAAAAGTAAAGACTATCTCAAGAGCGTATCAAGTTATATTTTTGAGTTAAATATTCTTCAGAAAAACCATATAAGGTATTAGTTTATTTGCTAAAAATTAATATCTTTGCTTTTGTGGAAGACATATCTCTTTCACAAACATAATTTAAGGAAGCGTTATGCTTCATTCTTCTTCAATATGAATCCTGAGAAAATTCAATGTAAACAGAAGAGTGAATTGTATAGCACTCCACGTCTTATGGCGTGGGGTTGCTATGTTTGCTACTCTGTGTTTACAAGGCAATTCTCAGGAGCCTATATTGAATAGAATAGCAAACATACCAACCCCACGCTTTCTTTTTTGTCAAAAAAAAATTCTCTTAGGGGGTGGGAGAGTAAATAATAAATATATTTTATGAAGAAATCTTTATTTTGTTTATTCATTTTAACTTTAAGCTCTTGTTGCACTCTTACTTCTAGGAGATCTACTAGCCTTATTAGAGGAACTCCTAGTACCATTATAAGAGATGTTACAAAAGATAAATATTTAGCTACAATCGAACGTAATGGTTATGCTTCCATTAATTTAGAGAATAGTTCTGAAAACAAAAGTCTATTATTTATCAGAATGGAGAAAAAGAAGTTGTAGCTCTAGAGTCTAGTTTAAATGAGAATGTATTTTGGAATATTTTCTTCTGGCCAGGATTTATAGTTGATTTTCTAACAGGTTCTTGCTTCAGCTATGATAATGTTTATGAAAATCTTAGCAAATTAAAAGTAGGCTCTCTAGTTGAAAAGAAGAATCTTAACCAAAATATAAATCAAAACACAAACCAAAATATTAACACAAATACTATCATTATTAAAGTTGAAAAATAAAATATTATGAGAAAGTTTTTAAATATAATTTTAATTGTATGTAGTTTTGCATTCATCTTAACTACCTTTTATAGCTGTGTAGGGACATCTCACTCTGCATTGGCAACACAGCATCTCTCTGCAGAAGAGAAAGCTTATCAAGAGCGTATGAAAATAAAAAAGATGTATGGTCATCAAATTGAAGTTGCCGCCGACAAAATGGCTCATCGAATTCAACGTCTCATAGCACCACAGAGCGGGAGGGAAGTTCGCTACAAGCTTGACTACAAGAATCTAGGCTATGACAGAAACAACCACCAAGTAACTATTTACACTAACTTTAGTTTCTTGGCAAGAGATTTCTTATCAGGGGTTGACTATGGCACTTGTTTAATTGGAGGATTTCTAGAAGTTTATCTTCCAATTAGAGAAATAGATGGTACACGAGCTACCTTTACTTGGAAAGAACGAAACAAGCAAATCGTAAGCGTATCTAGTTCATACGATTGGAATGTACTAGACAAAGGCTTAACAATTAGCTTCTAAACAATAAAATAAATCAATAATATAAAAATATAATAATATGAAATTTAAAAATTTATTACTCATCTTTGGCTTTATTACAATAGCCTTTACTTCTTATAGTTGTCTCAGTGGCATTCAGAACGACTTAGACCATCTTGATGGTATAAAAGTTACCGAATTAGACTTTAAGAGAAGAGCAAATACGATGTTTAATCACTTAGAAAAAGAACTATTATCAGAATATAGTGAATTCAGTGAAGGAACTTACCATTATGACTGGGACAAGAAATGGGAAGAAAAATCAAACAATGTTGTAGCAATTAATGTAACATATCGATTTACAGCTAACAATCCAGTCAATAAAGTTCGTTTTGGTCGCTGTGAAATATCTGGAGTCCTAAGAATCGCCAAAGACGAGAACTTAGTTTACTTCCAAAAAGGAACTGTTAACGAACACCTTAAAAAGGTTGTCAAGGATAACGCTTGGGATATATTTAACGAATCTGACTTTGGTGTGCGAATAAAGTATCCTAAGTAAATTTTCTTTTAGAATATATATAGCGAGAGGAGAAGTATTAAAACTTTCTCCTCTTTCTATTTATTCTGTGTTTCCTATCAAAATCTTAGCTAGTAATTATTAAATCTTCTCACTCCAATAAATATGCTTAAAATATTATTACATTATGGCTTTCACTTTGCCTTATGCCCCCTAATTGGTTACCTCATATGGCAAAAGCAAGAAAAAGGGAAAAAAGCTTTTATCATTATGCTATTGTCAAACTTAGTTGATATAGACCATATATTATCAGAACCAATATTTCAAGCAAATAGGTTAAGTGTTGGCTTTCATCTTTTACACAGCTATACGATGATTGCTCTTTATTGTCTTCTGCTCTTTATTCCTTATAAAAAGCTTAATCTTTGGTGGGGCTTTCGTCCGCTTGCTTTAGGGCTAACCCTACATATGCTCACCGACCTTTTGGACTACTATATATTCTAATCTTATGAAAGATAAACTTAAATACTTATACTATATACTACTTATCATTATCTTACTGATGATAGCCTTTCCCAAATTCTATCAAGGAATAAAAAGCTTTTTTAATCTCCAAGATGAATATACTTAGGCAGAAGACATCTCAAATTCTAATGATGACTTTATAACTACATTATCAAATATTCTACATTCTAATAGCAAAAAGGAATTATGGGATAAATATCAAGATATATTGAATAATGCTGGAAGTGAAATAGCAGGAAAAGTAGTTTATTTAATAGCTCCTATAAGTGGACGAAATATCCATTATGGGATGTCTTCAAAAGATCTTGAATTTGATGACAATAAGCACAAACTAACAATATCCTTAATTGTATCTTTTGAAGCAAGGGACTGGTGGAGAGATGTCCCCTATGGAGAATGCCAAATCTCAGGAAACCTAGAAATATATTTTGACCAAAGTAATACTTATGCAAAGAAAGCATATTTCTATTGGAAGAAAAGAAATAATCATATTGTTAGGGTTTCTAAAAGCAAAGATTGGAAGCAGTTAGATAATGGTTTATATGTCAGTTTTCAGTAAGCTTTGAAGCTTTAGCAAAAAAATAGCGAGGCTTGTGCATGATGCACAAGCCTCGCTATTTTTTTAAACTATCTTATTTAAATATATTATTCTTCGTCTTTGGCTTCAGCCTTAGCGTCTCTAGCTTTTTCGTAAACACTCTTTGGCATTACGACTAAACGATCATAGTCTCTAAGACCAGTACCAGCAGGAATCAAGTTACCACAGATAACGTTTTCCTTCAAGCCTTGAAGTGTATCAACCTTAGCATTGATAGCAGCGTCATTCAAGACCTTCGTTGTTTCTTGGAAGGAAGCAGCACTCATAAAACTGTCAGTCTGAAGGGCAGCACGTGTGATACCTTGTAGGATTTGTCTTGCAGTAGCAGGACGAACATCACGTACCTGAACAAGCTTCATATCCTTACGCTTCAACTGGCTGTTCTCTTCACGAAGAGTACGAACAGTGATGATCTGACCAGCTTTTAAGTTAGTACTATCACCTGCGTCAAGCACATACTTTTGTCCCCATAGCTTATCATTCTCTTCAAATAGGTCAAGCTTATTGACAATTTGGTCTGGCAAGAATAATGTATCTCCTGGTTCTAGTACCTGTACCTTACGCATCATCTGACGCACGATAACTTCGAAGTGCTTATCGTTGATAACTACCCCTTGAAGACGGTACACGCTTTGTACTTCGTTCACGATATACTCTTGTACCGCTGTAGGACCTTTAATCTCAAGTATGTCTGATGGCGTGATAGCACCGTCTGACAAAGGCATACCCGAACGGATAAAGTCACCTTCTTGGACAAGCAACTGCTTAGATTGAGGAACCATATACTTACGAGGCTCTCCATAACGTGGTGTAATGATTAACTCACGGCTACCACGCTTCAAGCGACCAAACTCAACAGTACCATCTACTTCAGCTACTACGGCTGGGTTATTAGGGTTACGTGCTTCGAATAGCTCAGTCACACGAGGAAGCCCCCCAGTGATGTCACCACCCTTATTTACGACACGTGGAGTCTTAGTCAATGTATCTCCAGCCTTCACAGTGTCACCGTCGTGAACGATCAAGCGAGCACCTACGGCAAGGTTGTAAGACTTCATCACTTGACCAGCTGAATCAACGATGTTGATAACTGGAGCGATAGTTTTTGTCTTAGACTCAACGATGATGATTTCGTCTTCTGCAGTTGTTTCATGGATTTCCTTACGGCAAGTATCACCTTCAATGATATTCTCAAAAGCAATCTTACCATTAATATCAGTAAGCAACTCAAAGTTAAATGGATCGAATTGATAAAGTTCGTCACCACGTTTGATTGTGTCGCCATCCTTGAATAGCAAGCTCACACCATAAGGGATGTTTGTAGAGAATAAAGTTTCCTTTGTTTCAGGATTGATAATCTGACATTCACCTGTACGGCTTACTACCTTATGGACAACATCGCCTTCCTTAGTCTTGTACTCTACAGTATTTAGGTAGTCAAACTTTAATACCCCTTCACTCTTCACCTTGAACGTATTCTCAGCAGCAACGTTAGAGGCAGTACCCCCTACGTGGAAAGTACGAAGTGTAAGCTGTGTACCTGGCTCACCAATAGACTGAGCAGCGATGACACCGACAACTTCCCCACGTTGAACCATTCCGTTTGTGGCAAGGTTACGACCGTAACACTTAGCACAGACACCACGACGAGATTCACAAGTCAATACCGAACGTATTTCTACTTCTTGGATGCCTGACTTCTCAATCTGTATAGCTTGGTCTTCACGGATTTCTTCTCCAGCAGCAACGATTAATTCGTCTGTCTCTGGATCGTAAACGTTCATCACAGCTACACGACCTAGGATACGGCTATAAAGAGAAGCTACAACGTCTTCATTCTTGCGAAGCTCTGTTGCGACAAGACCTCTAATAGTACCACAGTCTTCTTCAGTGACAATAACATCCTGAGAAACGTCCACCAAACGACGTGTCAAGTATCCTGCATCGGCAGTTTTCAAGGCAGTATCGGCAAGACCCTTACGAGCACCGTGCGTAGAGATAAAGTACTCCTGCACAGATAGACCTTCCTTAAAGTTCGAGATAATTGGGTTTTCAATAACTTGACCACCAGTAGCACCTGACTTCTGAGGCTTAGCCATCAGACCACGCATACCAGATAGCTGACGAATCTGTTGCTTACTACCACGGGCACCAGAGTCCATCATCATATATACAGAGTTGAAGCCTTGGTTGTCTTCCTTGAGCTGCTTCATCAATGTATTTGTTAGGTTGTCCGTTACCACAGTCCAGTTGTCAATGATTTGGTTATAACGTTCGTTGTCTGAGATGATACCATTAGCAAATGCGAATAATACTTCTTCAGCCACTTCACGCCCCTCAGCGATAAGTTGTTCTTTCTCCTTAGGGATGATGATGTCATCTAGGTTAAATGATAGACCACCACGGAATGCCATTTGGTAACCAAGGTTCTTAATATCATCTAGGAACTTAGCAGTTACTGCTACTCCACAGACCTTAATTACCTTACCAATGATTTCACGTAAAGCCTTCTTACCAAGAACTTCATTGATGAAACCAACTTCCTTTGGTACGAATTCATTCACCAAGATACGACCCATAGATGTCTCAATCTGATGATGGATAGGCTTACCTTGTTCGTCTACGTCGTCCACGTATACCTTAATAGGAGCGTGAAGACTTAACTTGCCTTCGTTGTAAGCAATCGTTGCTTCCTCTACACCATAGAAAGAGTAACCTACCCCCTTCACATCGTTACGTTGCTTAGTGATGTAGTAAAGACCAAGCACCATATCCTGAGATGGTACTGTGATAGGAGCACCGTTAGCAGGGTTAAGGATGTTGTGAGAAGCAAGCATCAACATTTGAGCTTCCAAAATAGCAGCATTACCTAGAGGCAAGTGCACAGCCATTTGGTCACCGTCAAAGTCGGCGTTGAAGGCAGTACAAGAAAGTGGGTGAAGTTGGATAGCCTTACCTTCAATCATCTTAGGTTGGAACGCCTGAATACCTAGACGGTGCAGTGTTGGGGCACGGTTCAGCAAGACAGGGTGTCCTTTCATTACGTGTTCTAGGATGTCCCAGATCATTGGCTCTTTGCGGTCCACGTATTTCTTCGCACTCTTCACAGTCTTAACGATACCACGTTCGATTAGCTTACGAATAATAAATGGTTTGAACAGCTCGGCAGCCATATATTTAGGGATACCGCACTCATGCATCTTTAACTCTGGACCTACAACAATAACCGAACGAGCAGAATAGTCCACACGTTTACCCAATAGATTCTGACGGAAACGACCTTGTTTACCCTTCAAACTATCAGAAAGAGACTTCAACGGACGGTTGTTGTCAGTACGTACAGCAGTTGACTTACGAGAGTTGTCAATCAAAGCATCTACCGCCTCTTGTAGCATACGCTTTTCATTACGCAAGATCACAGCAGGAGCTTTGATCTCAATCATTCTCTTCAAACGATTGTTACGAATAATCACACGACGATAATGCTCATTTAGGTCAGATGTCGCAAAGCGACCACCATCAAGAGGCACAAGAGGACGAAGATCTGGTGGGATGACAGGAAGTACCTGCATAATCATCCACTCAGGTTTGTTGATACCTTCACTATTACGGAAGCTTTCTACTACCTGAAGACGTTTTAGAGCTTCGTTCTTACGTTGTTGGGATGTCTCGTTATTTGCTTTGTGACGAAGATCATACGACAATTCATCAAGTTTAAGTTCCGACAAAAGCTTATAGACAGCTTCCGAACCTGTCATCGCAATAAAACGATTTGGGTCGTCTTCTGGAAGAGTGTCATTTGTAGGATCTAGTTCGTATAGTTCGTCTTCTACATCTTCAAATTCATCAATCTTTAAGATAGTACCTTCAGTCAAGTTGAACTTAGTTTTACCTTGAAGAATACCTGCTTTAAGCACGATATAACGTTCGTAGTAAATAATTGCTTCAAGCGTCTTAGCAGGAATACCAAGAAGGTTAGCCATCTTATTAGGCAAAGATCTAAAGTACCAAACGTGTGCAATAGGGATCACTAACTTGATGTGTCCACTACGTTCACGACGTACTTTCTTTTCAGTAACCTCTACACCACAACGGTCACAAGTGATACCACGGTAACGGATACGTTTGTACTTACCACAATGACACTCATAATCCTTAATAGGTCCGAAGATTCTCTCACAGAACAAACCATCTCTGTCTGGTTTGTAAGTACGGTAGTTTACCGTTTCAGGTTTTACAACCTCTCCCATAGAAGCGGCTATAATCTCTGACGGAGAAGCTAGAGACACTCTTATTGTAGAAGAGTTACTTTTCGTTTTAGTTTCTTTTTTAAAAGCCATATAATTTATGTTATTTTAACACCTTGATTAAGCAAAGGCCCCTTGAGGCTTTTGCTATCAAAATATTAGTTCAACTCAACTTTAAGACCTAAGCCTGCAAGTTCGTGTAACAATACATTCAATGATTCTGGGATACCTGGGTTTGGCATAGGGTCTCCCTTAACGATTGCTTCGTAAGCCTTGCTACGACCTTGTACATCGTCTGACTTGATTGTCAAGATTTCTTGTAGGATATTAGCCGCACCAAAGGCTTCCAAAGCCCAAACTTCCATTTCCCCGAAACGTTGTCCCCCAAACTGAGCCTTACCACCAAGAGGTTGTTGCGTAACCAATGAGTAAGGACCAATAGAACGAGCGTGCATCTTATCGTCAACCATATGTCCTAGTTTCAAGAAGTAAGTTACACCGACAGTAGCTGGTTGGTCAAAGCGTTCTCCTGTACCACCATCATAAAGGTAAGTTTTACCATTACGTGGCAAGCCTGCTTCGTCTGTCTCAGCGTTCAAGTCATCTAACGAAGCTCCGTCAAAGATAGGTGTAGCATACTTGCGGTCAAGCTTTCTACCAGCCCAAGCAAGTACAGCCTCAAAGATCTGACCAAGGTTCATACGAGAAGGCACACCAAGAGGGTTCAAACAAATATCAATAGGAGTTCCATCTTCCAAGAATGGCATATCTTCTTGACGTACCACCTTAGATACGATACCCTTGTTACCGTGACGACCCGCCATCTTATCACCTACTTGGATCTTACGCTTCTTAGCAATGTAAACCTTAGCAAGCTTCATAATACCAGAAGGCAATTCATCTCCTGTCGCCATCTTCATTTGTTCACGACGATATTGGATCTCAAGAGCTTTCTTTTCCTTCATATAGTTAGCTACAAGAGTATCAAGTAAGCCGTTGATTCTTTCGTCGTCAGTCCACTTAGAAGAAGAGATGTCTTCTAGCTTCAAGAGTTCTAGTACAGACTGAGTATAAGTTGCTCCTTCTGGGATTAGCAAGTTACCATAACGATCAGCTACAGCCACACTCTTCTTGCCTCCTACGATTCTATTGAACTTCTCAAAGAATACCTTCATCAAGCTAATTTCCTTAGCATCATATTTCTCTTGAAGGGCAGCGTTAGCAAGCTTTGTTTCCTTAGCAGTACGTTTCTCTAGGTTACGCTCAAATAGGATTGTATCTACTACAGTACCATTCAACGAAGGAGAAGCCTTCAATGAAGCATCCTTCACGTCACCAGCCTTATCACCGAAGATAGCTCTTAGAAGCTTTTCTTCTGGACTTGGGTCGCTCTCTCCCTTAGGCGTAATCTTACCGATAAGAATATCACCAGGTTTTACTCTAGCACCTACACGAATGATACCATTTTCGTCAAGGTCCTTAGTAGCGTCATCACTTACGTTAGGAATATCCGAAGTAAGCTCTTCCATACCACGTTTTGTCTCACGTACTTCAAGAGTCAAGTCTTCTACGTGAACAGAAGTAAAGAAGTCTTCACGCACCAAACGTTCGTTCAATACGATAGCATCCTCATAGTTATATCCCTTCCAAGGCATATAAGCTACTTGCACGTTACGTCCTAGTGCCAATTCACCACCTTGTGTAGAGTAACCTTCAGTCAAGATTTGACCAGCTTCTACACGTTGTCCCTTCACGCACAATGGACGAAGGTCAATAGTAGTACCTTGGTTAGTACGACGGAACTTAGATAAGTTATAAGTAGTAGTTCTGTCTCCGAAGCGTACTTCTAGTTCGTCATCTGTATAGTCGTATTCAATTTCAATCTTTGTAGCATCTACAAACTTTACTACACCTGCACCTTCTGCGACTACTTGGATACGAGAGTCTCTTACTAGTTGTCCCTCGATACCAGTACCTACGATAGGAGCTTCTGGACGTAACAATGGCACAGCCTGACGCATCATATTAGATCCCATCAATGCACGGTTGGCGTCATCGTGTTCCAAGAAAGGAATAAGTGAAGCAGCGATAGAAGCAATCTGAGTAGGCGACACGTCCATTAGGTTCACTTCTTCTGGAGTTACCTCTGGGAAGTCAGCCTCTTGACGAGCCTTCACACGATTGTTAAGGAAGTTACCCTTTTCATCAACCAGGGCATTTCCTTGAGCAACCATCATATTTTCTTCTTCTTCAGCAGTGTAGTAATCCAATCCCTTAGCAGAGAAGTCCACTTTACCCTTGTTTACCTTACGATAAGGCGTAGCGATAAATCCGTGCTTGTTGATTTTAGCATATACACAAAGCGAAGAAATCAAACCAATGTTTGGTCCTTCAGGAGTCTCAATAGGACACAAGCGACCATAGTGTGTATAGTGTACGTCACGCACCTCAAAGCCCGCTCTATCACGAGTGATACCACCAGGACCAAGAGCAGAGATACGACGTTTGTGAGTCATCTCGGCAAGTGGGTTTGTCTGGTCCATAAACTGAGACAATGGATTAGTTCCAAAAAATGCGTTCACTACAGAAGATAGTGTCTTAGCATTCACAAGGTCCATTGGCTTGTAGTTCTCATTATCACGTACGTTCATACGCTCACGCACTGTACGAATCATACGGCTCAAACCAACTGAGAACTGGTTATATAGTTGTTCCCCTACTGTACGGATACGACGGTTAGACAAGTGGTCGATATCATCTAGCTGAGCCTTACCATTCATCAACTGATTGATATAACTAATGATTGCTACGATATCTGCCTCTGTCAAGACCTTAGTATCTACATCATCAGACAAACCAAGCTTCTTATTCATTCTATAACGCCCTACCTCTCCAAGGTCATAACGTTTGTCTGAGAAGAATAGGTTAGTGAATAATTCTTGTGCTGCAGCTTCATCTGCTGGGTCGCTACCACGCAATTGACGGTAAATGTTAGTCAATGCCTCATCCTTATTATTAGCAATGTCTTTCTTCAAAGTGTTTGAGATAAGAGCATAGTCGCTCTCTTTCTTATCTGCCTTATAAAGAAGGATAGTCTTTGGCTTTTGGTCTGCTGGCAAGTTAAGAATCAATTCCACATCATCTTCTGTCAATTCAGAACCACGATCTAGGATTACCTCATAACGAGAGATTACGTTTACTTCGCCAGTATCCTCATCACTCATCTCCTCTGTATATTCAGTTCCAATACGAGCAGCGAGCTTACGTCCAATAGCCTTTGTTAAGTTTGCTTTTGTAACCTTCACTTCGTCAGTAAAGTCAAATAGAGCAAGGATATCCTTATCCTCCTCCTTACCCAAAGCACGAAGCAATGTTGTTACAGGAATTTTCTTTTTACGCTCAATATAAGCATAAAGTACATTACTTGTATCTGTACTAAACTCAATCCAAGAACCCTTGAAAGGAATGATACGAGCTGAGTACAATGGAGTACCATTGTTGTGGATACTCTTAGAGAAGAACACCCCTGGAGAACGGTGCAACTGAGATACGATTACACGCTCAGCACCATTTATCACAAATGTTCCTGACTCTGTCATATACGGAATAGACCCCAAGAATACTTCATCTACAATCGTTGAGAAGTCCTCAATCTCTGGATCATTACAAGACAGACGAAGTTTTGCTCTTAGAGATACAGTATATGATAAGCCTTGACGAAAGCACTCCTCAAGCGAATACTTAGGAGGATCAATACCGTAGTCCACAAATTCTAGGGTAAAGTTATTACGAGAGTCTGTAACAGGGAAATTTTCAGTAAAAACTTTATATAAGCCCTCTTGCTTCCTACTTTCAGGAGGCGTATCTAACTGAATAAAATCTCTATAAGACTTTATTTGAACCTCCATAAAATCAGGGTATGGAAGTTGGTTCTTTA
>PDWI01007353.1_pt1 | contig 13421 bp, 9 predicted proteins | sample 1430891 | NCBI WGS metagenome assembly PDWI01 (sample SAMN01162508, study PRJNA174530) | Oral metagenome, whole genome shotgun sequencing project. | biome: Marine environment; feature: Marine mammal; material: Swab sample of the gingival sulcus; isolation source: swab sample of gingival sulcus... | reverse complement strand
CTTTCTTTCAGAGGATAAAACTTTTTTGACATCATAACTTGCTTGTAAAAGAGAAAAATAATCTTCATCAACATTAAAAAAATGTGCAAGTTTTACAGAAAGTTTAGGTGTTATCCTTCTCTTTTTATTTAGAATAGCACTGATAGTTTGTTTATGTTCATTGACAGCCTTAGCTAATTCAGAACTTTTTATATTTTGAAGAGTCAATTCTCTTTTTAAAATAATACTTGGATGTAGTCCTTTTATTTTGTTTATTGTTGGAAGCATAGCTAAAATTTTATGCAAAGATAGTTTATTTTTACAAGGTAAACAAAATTGTTTACTTTTGTTAATTTGTCTTATGTCAAAATAGGAAGAATTTAGAGAGTAATTTTTATAGTGTTATTATGATTTTGTAATGAAAAAAACTATATTTGTTGCATAATATTGAACAAAAGCGTTAACTTTTGGATTGTAGTGGCTCTTGGCAGGCTTGAATATAATCATAAAGTTACAATCCTACGCTATTTTTATTATAAACAAATTTTCACATTTAGGGATTGATTGTGTAGCTAAAATAATTAACTTATGAAGAGAATAATCTATTTTTTAGTGTTTGTTTTCCTGATGTCTTGTTCTAAAGAAAAAGATGAATTAACATTATTAATGCGAAAATCATTAAGGGGAGATAATACAATTACAAAAACAGAATGGCTTGAAATTGAAAATCTAATTAATGAAAACAAGAAAGAATACCCCGATTTGTTTAATCAGAATAAACTAGATGTAAAAGCTGTTAAAGATAAGATTAGAACTTTGAGTAGTGAACTAAGATCTCGTTTTAAAGGTGAAAATGAGCTTGTTATTCATAGTCCTACCCCAAAAAACATATCAATAGACACAAAAATCAAAGTGTTTATTGAGAATTCAGGTAGTATGGACGGATATGTAAAAGGTACAACTGATTTTGAAGCCTCTTTATCTGATTTATTGGTGCAGTTACAGTATAGGTATAGTAGTGAAAATTTAGATATATATTTTATAAATAGTAAAATATACCCTTCCAAAGTAAAAGAAGTTAGTGATTTTGTTAAATCATTGGAACCCAATAGAGGGCCTTATAAAGTTGGAAATAAAGGTGTAAGTGAACTTAACGAGATTTTTAAAAATATATTATCAAAAGTTGACGAAGGAACTGTTGGAATATTGGTGTCAGATTGTATTTATTCATTAGGAAGAGGAAATGATACTCACGAGGCATTAGAATTTCAAAAAAGCTTAACAAAAGGTGCTTTTTTAGAAAAATTCAGAAAATTTGACTATTCAACATTAGTGCTAAAAATGAATTCTAATTTCACAGGGTATTATTATGATAAGGATAACAAAAGAACTTACATAAAAGGGCAAAAAAGACCTTATTATTTTTGGATAATGGGTGCCGATAATAAAATGAGAAACTTAAAAACGCAAATAGATTTCACAAAACTGAAAGGTTTTGAAAATAGTTTCTATCTCGAAGGTAATAATACAAAATTAAAACCTTTTTATTGTGTGCTAGGAAAGTATAATAAAATAGGGGGATTTAAAACACACGGTTCACAAGGAAATTACACTTTGGAAGATGTTGATTTTAGAAAGGGTAAATTTCAGTTTTCGGTTGCAGTGGATTTGTCTCGTGTTCCTGTTGATAAATCTTATTTGCTAAATAAAGACAACTACAAAGTAAATGGTTTTGATATAAAATCAATAGAAGAGATACGCAAAGTTTCTCTACAGAATAGAGATAAACGAATGGCGGGTAAATCGACACATATTATCACTTTGCAAACAGACAAGAGAGAATCTATTACTGGTATTACAATAAAACTTCCGCATAAAATGCCTAAGTGGGTAAAGACGTCAAATACTAATTATGATAAAAATATTCTAAATTATTTAGACAAAACTTTTGGTATTGAGTATTTAATAAAAGGAGTAGCGGAGGCCTATGAAATGAAAAACAAAAACAATAACTATTTATCAATAACAATTAACTTAAAACAATAATATTATGGACTTTAACGAAATTTTTGCAACTATTTATGAAATGTTTTTGCGTTATTATGACACGTCTTTTTCGGGAGACTTGTATGACGAAGAATTATATACAGTATTAGGGACGGGTACTGTTTTAATCAATTTAGCTCTTGTTCTATTATTTTATTATGGTATTAACAGACCCAATTTTTCTAGATGGTACCACTGGTTAATTATGTTGATAGTAGGAACTTTAATCTCTTTTACTTTTTCTTATTTGCTGACTTATAATAAATTTGAAGGATTAGGGTATTTATATGAAATCATACAGTACGTAAGCTTTTCAATTCGTAATGCTATTTTTTCAGCAGTATTATTCATAATTTTTACTTATTTGTTTAAATGGTGGAGTACAAACGCAAAAGGAACACCGAAATTATTTGTTAAATTTTAAAAACTACTAAAGAAATGGCAAAATTATATCTTTTTGGAATTGGAGGTACAGGTTCAAGAGTAATAAAATCCCTTACAATGTTATTAGCAGCTGGGGTAAAGTCTAATTATGACATCGTACCAATTATTATTGACCCGGATAATACTGGGGGGGATTTAAATAGAACTTCCCAGATATTAAGAAATTATCAAAATATTAGAAAGAAAATAGCTGGTGATACACCTTGTGATTTTTTCAAAACTCCGATACAGACGCTTAACGATGTGATGAAAGATAGCGGAAAAGGAGGAGCGACTATTAATGGGTTTAAGTTTGAATTAGATGGTGTAGCAAATAATAAATTTAGAGATTTTATAGGCTACAATACATTAGATGATAGCAATAGAGGTTTTATCGAATTGTTATTCTCTGAAGACAACTTGAACGCAAGTTTAGAGGTAGGATTTAAAGGGCATCCAAATATTGGAAGTGTTGTGCTTAATCAATTTACTAAATCTGACATCTATAAATCATTTGCTGATAATTTTCAATCACAAGATAGAATTTTTATTATAAGTTCTATTTTTGGAGGAACGGGTGCTGCAGGTTTCCCTCTTCTTTTGAAGAATATTAGACAGGGAAAAATAGGGGATAAACCTAATGATATTTTACGAAATGCAAAAATTGGAGCAATTACTGTTATGCCTTATTTTAAGGTAACGTCAGATGAAAATTCAGAAATTGACAGTCATAATTTCATTACAAAGACAAAGGCGGCACTGAATTATTATGCTACAAATGTTACAGGAAATAATTCTATCAATAGTTTGTACTATATCGGAGATACAACAACAGGGAGTTATGAAAACCAAGAGGGGGGGAATAAGCAAAAAAACGATGCACATTTTGTAGAAATTGCATCTGCATTGTCTATCCTTGATTTTGCAAACACTGATGACTCCGATGTTGAAACTCAAGAAGGAAAAGCTGTAAATCCAATTTATAAGGAGTATGGCTTGAAAAAAGATGTGCGTGATGTTATCTATTTTAAACATTTTTACACAGACTCTTTTATTAAAGAGGATTTGACTCGATATTTTTATTTTGATTTATTCCTTAAAAATAAACTGATATCAGAATTGGATCACCCTTATGCTGAAAGCTATTCTCCTAAAATAGATAAAAACTTTTTATCACAGCCCTTCTTTAAAACGTTAGAAGAGTTTAATAGAGAGTTTCGTATTTGGTTAGGAGAGTTAAATAGAAACGAAATTGCATTTAAACCTTTTAGAATTCAACCTAAAACGGATATTAATAATAACGTTATAGATTTTTCAATAGGTTCAGAGAATATTTTTACTCTGGTAAATGAGGTACAGGAAAAAGGTAAGCCTGCTTTAGGGCTTTTTGGTGCTAATAATTACGAATTATATATCAGTAAATTAAATGAAGTCGCAAAAAAAATCGGAAATTCAGATGAAGTTTCACACAGATTTATGCAGATTTTTTCAGAAACAACAAAATTATTAATCTCTAAAAAATTATACTAAGTTATGTCAAAAATATTTAATCTTTCAAGTGAGGATAAAGAAATAAATGATTGGGAAAATATAACAGAGCCCTATGGTTCTACAGCTATAGAAAATATTCCTTCTCCTGATGGAGATAAGTCCAATAAAGCACCAACCTCTATTCCAAGTCCTTTCGCACGGATAGCGTTAATAAATACAGCGTTTGAATATGTTAAAGATTCGGAGGATTTAGATGGTCGTACTGTATACCACCGTTTGGTGTCAGATTGTTTTGATGTAGCTGAATTATTTTTTAATGCAGATAAATTTCGTGATAAAATAAAAATAAAGACTTGGGATAAAAAAGAGGGGATTAATAATTTATTGCAGTCAGCAAATCCTGAAAATAGATTGTTAGGAGAAACGTTGCAACTCTTTTTAAATCAGGATGCTGAACATAACAATTTTAATGATATGGATGTGATACATTTATTGTATTATAATCATAAGATTGTGGGGGGAACATCGCCTGTAACGTTCTTTTTTAGTTCTGCAAATGATTTGAGTTTTGCAAAAGTTAATATGGGTGCAGACACTCTTTTTGATGATGATTTGAACCCTTTATATAAAAGAGATGAGAATTTTTTAAGATACTTGTATTTGACTTTCTCTGCATACAATAAATTAAAAATACAAATGAAGTTCTTCTGGGAATACTTAGAACAAACTTTAAAAAAGTTGAGTGATTACAATAATTCATTATACAAAGAAATTCACAATTTTGAAGGGGAACTTAAAGAACAACTAGCAAAGAATTTTGACCCTGCTGGTAATGGAGTTGAAGGAGGGTATTTATACTTTTTAGGTGTTCCATTGATGAAGTTAAAATCAGGAGCATCTGCAGATACGATTGCTAAAGAAAGTCAATTTACGATACAAACTACTAAAAATGATGATGAAAATAAACCTTTGGTGCTACAAAATGGACTAACCACTCCATTAATTTATACTAATAATAATACACAATGGAACTCAAAATGGGAAGTGCCTTATTTTGATGATAGACCTTTGGATAAAAGAACTTTACCTAACCAGGCAGATACTTATCCGTATTTAACCGTAAGTGATTTTCTTGAGCCTTATCTTGTTCAATTACCTTATGTGATTAATGATAATGCTTATTTTAATGGTAAGGTTACTTACGAAAATGGGGATAAAGAAAAGTCATATTTACTACCATTGACACAGCGATTTTTTGACTATTTTACAGTAGAAGAATTGCAACGGGGAGTAAATGGATTACCGATGATTGAGATGAAAGTATATGCTGGTTCTGTAGAAGTGTTATTGCGAGTTCCAATTAAGGGGAATGCCTCTTGCAAATTTGTAACACTTACAAGGACTTATAAAAATAGAGAGGTCCCTAATGTTGAAAAGAATAAAGGGGTAATAATTGAAAATAAAATATCTGCAACAGTATTTCCTTTTGTAAAACAGCCTGTAAAACCATTTTATAGGGTGATATTGCACGATGCAGATGTGAATGAAACCCAACATTACAGTTATTCGCTTTCTTTCTATTCGGATATAGAAGATATTCCTTTTGATAAGAAAATGCGAAGTTCAAAGCAAAGTCATCATTTACAAACAGAATATTATCTTTTAGAGGACAACTTTGACTATATGGTTTTAGAGGAGTGTAATCAAGGAGCAAAGGCGATTATAATTCCTAAATTAAAGGATGGTGCAGGAGCAACTGAATTTAAGTTTGCAATTGATTTTGGAACAACTAATAGTCATATAGAATATGAAGTTGAAGGCAGAAGAGCAACTGCTTTTGATATTATGCCTGATGATATTCAATACGAAACTTTACATAGTAAAGAAACAGACGAAAATCGTCGTAAATGTATTTTCTATAACAGAGAATTAGAACAAGATTTTTTCCCAGATTTAATAGGAGGAGAAAGTGAGTATAAATTTCCAATACGGACAGCTATTTTACATAATAAAAGTTTTAATTTTAGTACTGACCCTAAGGTTTTAGCAGATATAAATATCCCATTCATTTATGAGAAGAACTTAATTTACAGTAAATCTAGTGTGTCCACTAATCTAAAATGGTCTGATTTTGATGTAGAAGTTGAGGATAAAGAACGAGTAAAAAGGTTTATTGAAAATCTTATATTACTTATCAGAGCAAAAGTGTTGCATAATGGGGGTGATTTGCAAAAAACAAAGATCGTATGGTTTTATCCGTCAAGCATGAATGTTGCTAAGTTGAATAATCTAACAACTATTTGGGATGAGTTTTATCATAAATATTTTAATGAATACATTCATACTCAGTCATTACCTGAATCTATAGCACCATTTTATTTTTATAAAGCAAACAGGGGGATTGCCACTTTTGATAGGCCTGCGGTGTCGGTAGATATAGGAGGGGGAACAACAGATATTGTTGTTTTTGAAGGCGAGAGGCCTGCTTTAACAACTTCTGCAAGATTTGCAGCCAATTCTGTTTTTGGGGATGGATATGGGGGAGCTCCTGAAATCAATGGGTTTGTAGTGAAATATTTTAAAGAGTTTGTAGGGTTATTAAACTCAAATAATTTAAGGACACTGAAAGAAACAGCTGCTCAGATTGAAGATTCCAAATCCTCGTCAGATATTATTTCATTTTTATTCTCTGTTGAAAAAAATGAAAAAGTACAAAAAGATATTAGACAGTTAATGTTTAGTGAAAGACTCGCAGAGGATAGTGAATTGAAAATTGTGTTTATAGTGTTTTATGTAGCAATTATATATCACATTGCTAAGTTGATGAAAATTAAAGGTTTGTCTGTCCCTAAGAATATTTTATTTAGTGGTACAGGGGCTAAAACTTTGTTGATTGTAAATGGAGGAAATTCTAATTTTACCAATATCATTAATAAATTGACAGCAATAATTTTCAAAAAAGTATATCAACAAACTGAAACTCCTAAGATAGAAGTGTTATTAGAGAAAAAGCCTAAAGAAATTACTTGTAAAGGAGGTTTGGAATATGATTTAGGGCTTACTCTTGTTGATATTAGGGAATTAAATGAGGTTTGGGTTGGCGGAAAAGAAGAGTTGGTTTCTAAATCTGCAGTGACTTTTGAAACAGTATCAAAATCAGAAGCATTATTAAAGGAGGTGGAACAAGAATATAAACTCTTTGTAGAGTTATTGTTTTCTATAAATAATGAAATGAGCTTTAATGATTATTTTGAAATTAACACGGCAAAAATGTCTTCTTATAAAGAGATCCTTATAGAAGATACAATGGAGTATCTGAAGCAAGGGCTTGAAATGAAACGTAAAGAGTTGTCAGATAGAGTTATGGATAAATTAGATGAATCTTTATTCTTTTATCCTATTGTTCAAGCGCTAAATAAATTAGCGTATAAAATTACAACAGATTTGAAAAGGTAAATAGAGATGAAAAAAATATATTTTATACTAATAGTGCTCTGTCAGGTTGGTTTTTCTTACGCTCAAGAAAAACAAGAAATCATAAAAGAGTGTGTTTTTGAATATGCTTATTTTTATACTAAAAATTATAAAGGGGCAAAAGAAAAGAAGTTTTATAAGGAAAATTTAGCACCTTTCTTTAAATCATCTGTTGAACATAGAGAAATAGATGAAATAACAGATACGTTGAGCACAAGTGAGTTTGTTAAGTTCTCTGATAAGCTTAAAAAAATTATTGAAGAATTAGATGAAACGCAAATTGTGACTTCTTTTTTTGCAGGTGTGGAAAAATCAAATGTGGAAAAAGATAGAAATTATAATGGGAGTAAAGAAGAGCGAGAGAAATTAAAAAGTAAGCTTTTAGCAAAATATCCTGATGAGGTAGGAATTGTTGGAGATGAACCCCAAGAAGAAGATAAGGTTTTGGGGAGTCTCAACAGTACAGGCAAGTCAGAAACAGCAGCTAATTCTGAAATACCTAAAAAACAAGAAAGAAAGAGAGGGGATTCAAAGGATAGAATTCAATTTATAATAGCAGTGTTTTTAATCTTGTTTTGTTTTCTTTTGGTTTTGTTGTGGTTTTTATATCAAAAAAACAAGAAATTAACAATACAATTAGAGCAACTAAATAATAAACTTATCGAAGAGAAGAAACAAAGACAAGTTGCTAATCAAAAATATAATGAAAATTATGAGTTGAAGATTAAAGAATTAAATGAGCAAAATGATAAGCTAACAACAGAACTAAAAGAATTGAAAGAGCAATATCTAAATCCAAGCATTACCAAAGAATGGGATATAAAACCTCAAACTAATCCAGTTTTTTATGCAGGTATTCCTAATAGTGATGGTGTATTTACAAAAGTACTTGAAACTAAAAATGACGATATTGGTTTTTATGAATTAGTTGTCAAAGGTGAGACTGCAGAGTTTCAATTTAATTCTGAAGAAAAATATATGCAAGGTACTATTTATGTAACAGATGTAATTATTCAACCTGCTTGCAAAGAAGAAAATCAGTGTAAAAATGATACCAAACAAATAAAAACTATCAAAAAAGGAAAAGCAGTAAAACAGGGAGAGCAGTGGAAGATAATAGAAAAAGCCGTTATAAGATATGAATAATAGTTCAACTGTAATAGAAATAGTATTGATAGGAGTAATCATACTTATTCAAACATTTGTGGGGGTAAAAACCCGTTGGAAAATAGCAAATCTGAAGAACTTAATTACTAATATTGAAAGCTTGGTAGTCTTTGGCTTTAAAGTTTCCTTGTCTGACTTAAAGCAAATGAGTCCTAGGGAAATTTTAAAAACAAATGTAGAGGATAATAAAGAAAATATCGAAAGTGAAATTAACTCAGTAGGGTATGAGATTAGTGAGTTAGAAGAGCGACTAAATAATTTGGAGGATTCTTATATTTTTGATGATGAAGGTCGTTTTATCGCTATTGATGAAGATAACGAAAATGTTAAAGAATTAAGGGCTGAAATAAGAACTAAAAAATTAGAATTAGGAGATTTAAAACAAGAATTAGCACAACTTCAAAATCAGAAATGTGAAAATGTTGATTTGATAAAAAGTACAGAAGAAACGAGTGCTATTTTTGATAAAATCATATACGCTATTAATGTATACTTATTAAAAAATAAAGGTGCGGCTACTGACTTTAATTTGATAAAAGACATAACTAACAGGAATATTGGAATAGAGGAAGAAGATGTTTCCAGTAGTATAACTGTTCCTTTGTATTTAGGTTTAATGGGGACAATGTTAGGGATTGTTTCGGGCTTGATGAATATGTATTTTATTTCAAATGCAACAAATGATTCGGGAGGTTTTGAGATAAAAGGTTTTATTTTGGCAGTATCTATTGCTATGATAGCAAGTTTCTATGGTTTATTATGGACTGTTATTAATTCTAATTTTGGCTATAAAAATGCGATAAGACATTTAGAAAGTCAAAAAAATGACTTTTTTACTTTTATTCAGGTAGAATTATTGCCTCTTATCAATCAAAGTGTTTCATCAAGTGTGTATGATTTGCATAAAAACTTAGTGAAGTTTAATGATGATTTTACAGGAAATATAAATCATTTAAAAGGCTTGTTAGATAAGAATCACGATGCTTTGATAGCACAAGATAATATACTTCAAGCCTTAGAAAATATCGATATCACTTCATTTGCAAAGGCAAATGTAAGAGTACTTCAAGGCTTGAAAGAAAGTACAGATCATTTGCGTGAGTTTAATCAATATTTAGGCTCATTGGAAAATGTTAGTAACAATACCTTACGGTTATCTGATTCGTTCCAAGTGTTATTAAATAGAACTAATAATTTTGAGAATCTTGCAGAAAAAATTGATAGCAGAGTTGAAGAAAGTAATAACTTAGTTAAATTTTTTAATAACCATTATCAAACATTGGAAACTCAAGGAACGATATTAGAGAATGCTGTAAAAGATGTTGATGATGTTTTGGTGAAATCTTTAGAAGAGTTAAGAAAACATACTAATGAAAAAATAGATGCAATCAGACAGATTACAGAACAGGAAGAAGATAATATGATAAAAACTTTTTCTGAAAATAGGAGTCAGATTGCAAAACTTTCGTTATTGGATAATTTGAGTAAAGCCGTTGATAATATAAACCAAAATTCAAGCAAAAAAGAGATTGAAGATATTTATGAAACATTGAGTCAACTTACCAAAGAGGTAAATAAAACAAATAGGTTATTAGCAGAAAAACATGATAATTTAATTGTGTCAAATCTTAAAAAACTATTTATGAAAGGCAAAGTTAAAAATGAAAAAGAATAAAGATATTTTTTGGGTAAGTTTTTCGGATTTAATGACGAGTTTGTTTTTTGTAGTTCTGGTATTATTTGTTTTGACCTACATAATGCTAAAAAAGGAACAAAATTCAATGCAAATAGAGAATGAGAAACTTAAACAAATTTTGCAGTTAGACAAACAGTTTAAACCTTTGCAAGATGATGAAAGTTTTATATATTTACCAAATTGTAAAAAATATATTTCCAGGGAATTAAGTAGAATTGAGATTTTTGAGCCTAACAAAACAGAAATACTGCCTCAATATAAGGGGGCGACTATAAAAGTAGGGCAAAAATTAGAACAGTTATTGCAAGGTTTGAAAGAAAAAAACAACAATTTTTCTTATTTAGTTATTATTGAAGGAAATATGGCCAATACTTGGGATAGAAAATTTAGTAAAGATAATTCATATGGCTATAAAACAAGTTATAAGAGAGCATTGGCAGTTTATAATTTATGGAGGCAAAACAACATTGATTTGAGGAAATACAATTGTGAAATTTTAATTTGTGGAAGTGGTTTTAATGGTGTTTGTAGGGACAGAATAGAAGAAAATAACAAACGATTTTCTATTCAGATAATACCGAAAATAGAGTATTCAAGTGGTGAAAAAAGATGATACTTTAATATGATGGATTATATACTTTATATTTTATTGGTTCTTTTTATAATCTTATGTGGTGGTGTAGGAGGTTTTATTGACCTTATGCGTTATAGCAGAAGTAAGGAAGGAGAAAACAACAGAAGGGGAGGAGGCAATAAAAAGAACTATTTATTTATGTTTTTAGGGTTTATTTTTACTGTTATAACATTTATTTTTGGTATTCATTCTGAAGTATTTTCAAGTTACGATAACCTAAATAAGAAAGGTTATGATTGGTTTAAAGTTTCGGATATTATTCAATTTCCTATTGATCAATTAAAAATTACTTCTAAACAATCCTATGATACAATTGTATCTAGTGAAGACTTTAAAGATACAATAACTGCTGATGTCTTTTTTTTGGTAGATAAGACAGGTTCTTTAAATAAAATGATAAATAAAGAAGAAAAACTAAATAAAGTAAAAAAGTTATTAAAGAATGAATCCGAGCAACTTAGTAAAAAAATAGATGAAGCAAAATTAGATGTGGTAGATCTAGCTGTTTTAGTTAATTTTATAAAGAAACGAAAAACAGATCATCATATACAACATTACTATTACTTTTATTATGGCAATACAGATAATGGCAATACAAATATTAGAAATTATAAGACTAAACGAGATTCTGATAATATTGAACATTTTATAGAATTTATTAAAAAAGGTCATAAATATAAAGACAGTATAAGAGGTAAGAAAAAAAAAGGAAAAAAAACACCACAGCCTCCTAAAACAAAGTTAGACAAGGCATTGAAACCAATACTAACTGATGCAGGAGAAGGGGCTATGAGTAGTTATGATGATAAACCAAAGTTTAAAGGATATAAAAAAATAGTTATTGTTAGTGATTTTGAAAATGAGTCATCTCTCCATGATTTGGGTACAAAAATAGACGATTTTCCTAATAAGTTTGATCAGTTTGGTTTTATTAAAATTATCAATGAAAAAGATAAGGATAATTGTTCTGATATTTTTAAAGATAAATTAAGTGGGAAAGGAATTTTATATTTCCAAAATTTAGAGGTTTCTTCTAATCAAATGGATTATTTTATTTCATTTTCAGCATTGATTAAAAGGAAAGGTAAAGTTATTACATTGTACAAAGATTGGAATAGTAACTATGATTTTTCAAATACATATGATGTTTCAGGAATTAGAGACAAGTCTGATTACATATTTTCCTACGGTTGTAGCGAATATACCAAATATAATAAGAATCCTGAGTTTATGGAAATCAATAACAATAGATTATTTCCGAATAACGAATATTATAGATTAGCCTTAAATTCTGATTCATTAAAAATTAATTTAAGTACTAATTTATCAGAAAATAATTCTTATTACCTGAATGTTAAAAGAAAGAATTCACCTTATATAAAACAAATTCCTATTTTGTGTAAAAATACTTTATCTGAAATGACGATAAAATATTTACTTATACTTTACATATTGTTTTTGTCAATAGTTCTGTTCATATTAATGGAATTTATGAAAGACTGTTGGGGTAAGTTTGAGGGAAAAAATGGGACATTAAAGGATTTTTATGGTAACCTAAGGGAGAGCAAATGGAGGGATAAATATTCTTCTTTTATAGTGATAATAGAGTTTATAGTGTTGTTGGCAATTTTTGGTATTGTCATTTGTTATGTTTTTAAATTGTGTTCCGCAATTAACCTTTATGTATTTTTTATTATTTCTTTATTCATTATTTTTGAGGTGTTAAGGTTTGTTAATAATGAGAAAAATAAAACAGCTAGGAAAATAAATCAGAAGAATGAAAACAATGTATAAAATAATTACAATCTTATTTTTGTGCTTAGGGTTACTTGCGAGTTGTTCAAAATCAGGTCGTAAGTCAAGAAATAAACACCATAAAACAGAAAGGAAAGAAAACATCCAGAGAAGAAGTGAAAAATCTCGTAAAACTTCTTCCCAAAAAGCAATTATTCAAATGAAAAAGGAAAATGGTGTTTATTATATTCCTGTAGAAATCAATGGTTCTAAAATGGACTTTATATTTGATACGGGAGCAAGTATTATCTCTATATCCAAAACAGAGGCAAACTTTCTTATGAAACAAGGAACACTTACAAAGAAGGATTTTATTAGAAAATCAAAATTTACAGATGCTAATGGAGACGTTTCAGAAGGAATGATTGTCAATTTGAAAACAGTGAGGTTAGGAGGAGTTGTATTGGAAAATGTGGAGGCATCTATCGTAAATAATTCTATAGCACCTCTTTTATTGGGGCAATCTGCTTTGGCAAAATTTGGTAAAATTGCCATTGACTATAATAAAAATAGGATAATTTTAGAGCAGTAAACGCTAGATTTCATAACGCCAGCAAATCAACCTAATTTCACAAAATTATCACTACCATTATTAGCGAAAGCTAAAAAGAATGAGCAAAATGTGCTGACGTTTATGGCGGAAAGTAGTATCTTTGTGGCGAAATGTGAATTTTAATGTTCTTTGAATAATGATAAATAGACACTTGTTACGCATAA
>PDWI01007352.1_pt1 | contig 13422 bp, 14 predicted proteins | sample 1430891 | NCBI WGS metagenome assembly PDWI01 (sample SAMN01162508, study PRJNA174530) | Oral metagenome, whole genome shotgun sequencing project. | biome: Marine environment; feature: Marine mammal; material: Swab sample of the gingival sulcus; isolation source: swab sample of gingival sulcus... | reverse complement strand
ATCTATTTCGGTCGTGGCGCTTATGGTATCGAAGAAGCTTCAAAGACCTATTTTGGTCATCCCGCAGAGAAAATGACACTATCGGAATCTGCGCTTCTTGCGGGCATTATTCCAGCACCCTCTGCCTGGGATCCAGCACTTGACAAGGAAAAAGCACAGGAACGGTGGAAGCGCGTCCTTGACCTGATGGTTGAAGACGGGTGGATTTCAGCCAGCGAGCGTGCCGAAGCTGAGTTCCCTCAAACGCTAGCTATAGAACTCAGTGACGACACTTCATGGGCCGGTCCCCAGGGATACTTGCTCCAACAAATTCGCTCTGAACTCCAAGCCACAAATGCATTCACCGACGAGCAAATTGATAACGGCGGCTTATCGATTATTTCCACCATTGACAAGGAAAAAAACGATGCGGCAATCGCTGCAGCCGACACAATGAACCTCGTCGAAGGCTGGGATCCGAAGGTTATGCATGTAGCCCTTTCCTCTGTGGACCCAGAAACAGGTGAGATTATTGCCGAATACGCTGGACCTAACTATCTTGAGCGTCAACAAAATGCTGTCACTCAAGATATTGCTGCAGCAGGGTCAACTTTCAAAACTTTCACGCTCCTTGCACATGCCCAGCAAGGAGGATCCATCTACGACGTCTACGATGGTCGTTCCCCTGCGAACTACGAGAATCTGAATGCCACCATCGAAAATGATGGAGGCTATTCCTGGGGTAAAGTTACGCTGCTTAAAGCAATGAAATACTCTGTGAATACTGCTTTTGTTGATCTCAACCAGAACATCGGCTCAGAGTTGACCCTCCAGACAGCCCTCGACGCAGGCATTCCCGAAGATACTCCCGGTCTTGATGGCACTCTACTTAATACGTTGGGCTACGCTGCCCCTCACAATATTGATTTGTCAGCAGCGTATTCCACCATTGCCAATGGAGGCTCTGTGATTACTCCGCATATTGTGCGTGAAGTCCGAGACTCCTCAGGCAGTATTGTGTACACCAATGTTGTTGATCCGAAGCAAGTATTTTCGGCCGAAGATCTTTCCGTCATTATGCCCGCCCTCGAATCCGTGATGGAAGGAGGAGGTACGGGTGAGACCGTAACAAGTTTGGGACGCATAGTTGCAGGTAAGACGGGAACTTCCGAGGAACAACGTTCAGCTCAATTTGTTGGATTTATTCCCCAAATGGTGACAGCTGTGTCCATGTACCAAAGTGATGAAAATGGTAATGCGGTCCCCTTAAATAATATTGGTGGGCTTGGACAATTCCACGGCGGAGATTGGCCAGCAGATGTGTGGCTTGCTTACATGGAGGCAGCTACTCAAGATATGGAAAATATTGATTTTCCGTGGAAGCTGGAGGTGCAGCGTGCACCCACGCACGGTATTGAGCCTCCCGAAATCCCCCAGAGCGAACCCGAAGAGCCGCAAAGCTCCGAGCCACAGTCCTCTCAAACGCCTCAAGATGAAACACCTCAGTCCACTCCGGACAGTGACGATATACCGGATGCAAATCCCGAGAGTCCCGACGACCCGATAGGTGGTCCCGACCTTATCGACCCGGATGACGGCAACGGGAATGATCAGGGAGGCGATCCTGACGACGGTAATGGCAATGGCAATGGCAACGGTAATGGTAACGGCAACGGTAATGGCAACGGTAATGGTAACGGCAATGGTCACGGTAACGGAGGTGGCCACAACAATAACGGGGGTGGATAATCCCGTTGTTGTCACGTGACAAGAGTGTGGGGCCGGTCATTCGACCGGCCCCACATACTACGTAGCTAAAGGTTACTTTGCTGCAACAACGCGCACCTTCAAGTTGGCTGACACCTCGGAATGAAGGTTGACAATCACCGTGTAGTCGCCAAGAGCTTTGATCGGCGAGGCAATAACAATATTGCGCCGGTCAATAGTATGGCCTAGTTCGGCTTTGATGGCTTCCGCAATAGCGGCTCCCGATACTGAACCGAAAAGCTTACCGGAGTTGCCGACCTTAGCGGACACCTTGACAAACTCTGCGTCCTGCAGGGTGTCACGTACGACGCGAGCGTCATCAATGGATGCAATCTCGCGACGACGGCGAGCAGCATTCATCTGGTCAATCTGTCGCTGCGCACCCTTGGACCACTTCTGGGCAAAGCGGCGAGGGAGGAGGTAGTTACGTGCGTAACCGTCTTTGACCTCAACAACATCACCGGAAACGCCGAGATTAGGAACATCCCGGGTGAGGATGAGCTTCGTTGTCATCAGAATCTCTCCTTCCCTAGATCAGCGCCCGGAAGACGAGTAGGGCAAAAGTGCCATCTCGCGGGCGTTCTTAATGGCCTTAGCAATGCGGCGCTGTTCCTGTACGGAAACGCCTGTGACGCGACGAGCGCGAATCTTGCCGCGGTCCGAAATGAACTTACGCAGCAGAGCGGTGTCCTTGTAGTCAATCTTTTCGATCTTGGCTGACTTTAAGGGGTTAGCCTTTTTCTTAATGGGTTTACTGCGAAGTTGAGGCTTCGCCATGATGATCTCCTTGTGATTTGAGCGAAGAGAAATACTTCGCCCCAGGTATGTGACGAGCAACGCCAGAAGAGGATACTCCCTTATTTCTGGCGGAAATCTCAGAACGGTGGATCTTCACCGAATGAGGCAGCACCACTGTCAGTACGCCAAGGATCCTGCGGAGATCCCCCAGCGGGAGCACCGTAGGTCGCTTGACCTCCTTGTTGACCGTATCCACCCTGGTTTCCTGCAGGCGCACCGTAACCGCCGCCCTGGGGCTGACCGCCCTGGTTGTATCCACCCTGGCCACCTCCAGAAGAAGTGGTGCGTGTGACTTGTGCTTTTGCGCGACGCAAAGACGGACCGACCTCGTCAACTTGGAGTTCGACGACAGTGCGACGCTCTCCTTCACGAGTTTCATACGATCGCTGAACTAAGCGGCCCTGAGCAATAACTCGCATCCCTTTACGCAGGGACTCAGCGACGTTTTCAGCGGCTTCACGCCAAATACTACAGCGCAGGAAAAGGGTCTCTCCGTCTTTCCATTCGTTGGTATTGCGATCGAAAGTACGGGGAGTAGATGCCACCGTGAAATCTGCAACGGCAGCGCCAGAAGGCGTAAAACGAAGTTCCGGGTCAGCGGTCAGGTTCCCGACAATCGTGATGACGGTTTCTCCAGCCATTGCAGCTCCTCAGTAGTGGGTCAAATAGGGTAAGTGATGCGGAAATGACAATCAGTGAGCGTCGGGACGCAGGAGTTTAGTGCGAAGGATGGACTCATTAATGCTCATCTGACGCGAAATCTCCGTTGCAACATCCGGTGTTGTTGTCATATTGATGACAACGTAGATGCCCTCAGAAAACTTATTGATGTCGTAGGCAAGACGACGCTTGCCCCAAATGTCGACGTTCTCAACGGTTCCACCATCAGCGGTAACAAGCTTGAGGTATTTATCCATTGAGGGTGCGACGGTGCGCTCGTCAATTGTGGGATCGAGAATCACCATCAGTTCATAAGCACGCACGTGTATACCCACCTCCTCTGGTCTTTACGGTCACGGTCCTTCCGTGACAGGAGGGTTATGCGTAGGAAGAGGCCGCAGCCCCTTACCGTCAGGACAGCCCTCACCCCAAGTCGGGAGCAGGACAATCCAGAACTTCATTTTAGTGGTAAAAAGCGATGATGTCACGTGAGATTAACATCTTCCACAGCATGGCATCGCAGAAAAAATGAGGAGTTCTACGAAGACGGTAAAAAACCCTGTAATACCTGCACTTTATAGAGTCAATTAGAACGTGTACAGGTAGCGTCCTCGTGACGCAAAGGAGATCCACACCAATGTGACGAGTCTTCCCATCGTGAAGACCCCTACGAAGACTCCCCACAGCATCATGACAGCATTCAGTGGACTGAGAGAAGTTGCTATCCTCATGCTCACCCACAGGGAGGGGACGTAGATAAGGAGCACAGCAATCCACGCAATGGCGAGGGACCACGTCTTTCCCGCTCCCATAACAATGCCTTCGAGCAGGAAAACAACGCCAGCTACAGGCATTCCCACAGCCGCCACCCATAACCCCGCCCTCGCCAATTCTGAAACCACACCGTCAGCAGTGAAAAGACTGGGGAGGAATGGGGCGAGGAACGCCACAGCAATTCCTATGACAACTCCGGCGAAAGCGCCCCACCTGGTGAGGTAGCGGAGGAGGAAACGGGCAGATTCCTTATCACCTCGACCGCATGTGGCAGCAAAAAGCGTCTGACCTGCGACAGCAAGCGCGTCAAATGCGTAGGAAATAAAACTCCACGACGACCACACAATCTGGTGTGCAGCAAGGGTTGCAACTCCTAAATGTGTTGCTGCGGCAATAGTGGCAATCAAGCTTGCTCGAAGAGCAATAGTGCGAATGAAGAGGGGAAAACCGTCGATGAGGCTGCCGAAAACACCGCCTCGTGACGGGAAAAGGGAGACATCGGTGCCTCGTACTCGATAGGCAATAATGAGGACGAAACTCAGGGCCATGAGGGTCTGAGTCAGAGCTGTTCCGGCTCCTGACCCTCCTACTCCCCAGTGGAGAAGGTAAATAAAGACCGCGTTGGCAGCAATATTCACCAGTGCTCCGACCGATGAAATGATGAGCGGAACGTGAGCGCTATGGAGGCCCCGAAAGGTTCCTGTTGTAGCGTACACAACAAACATTCCGACTAGGCCGGGGCTTGAAAAGTGAAGGTAGGCCCGCGCGTGTTCAGCCACTTCGGCAGAAGGAGAGAAGGCGGCGAGGAGGGGGTCGGTGTAGATAAGAAGGAGGATTCCGGCAATGAGGCCGAGTGCGCCTGCAAGCCAGGATGCGTTAATTCCTGACCGCAATGCCGCAGAGTTATCCCCAGCTCCGTAGGCGCGAGCTGAAAGCGTTGTTGTTGAGAAAAGAAGGAAGACAAAAAGGCCAACAATTGTTTGAAGAATTGTTGAGGCGAGACCTAAACCTGCCAATTCTTCTGTCCCCAGATGCCCCACCATTGCCGAATCAATGAGGATAAAAAAGGGCTCCGCGATGACCGCTCCGAATGTTGGAAGAGCAAGCGAAAGAATCTGTCGAGTGAGAGTACGTGAGGCGACAGGACGGGGTGAAAGGTTCATGAAAGAAGAGGCGTTATTGTTGAAATTTGAAGGGAAAACGTGGGTTTCTTTTTTGAGGAGCAACGTGTTGAGGTTTTTCTCAAGTGAGGGTTGAAGGTTTGTCCCTCAATGTGGACAGTGTACCGACAAACTTTACGCATATACTTTTCCACAGGCTGTGGGCACACCTGTGGATGAAGGGCGTGTGTTCTTTCGCAGAATAGCACTGACCTACATTTATGTAATTTGTTTATACAACTTTCAAAGATCCACATTCATTCATTGCCCCTGTGGATGTTATCCCCACTTTTCCACAGGTTATCCACAATGAAGTTCACATTGAGAGTGTGCATTTTCATGTGAATAACCGTAAAGTTTCGTGTGCGCAGACGCGCGCGAGTGGAAGACAACGATGACGAGGGAGCACCATGTCGGAAAACACCGACTTTGAACGTACGCCACCCCAAGATATTGAGGCAGAAATGTCCGTGCTGGGGTCCATGATGCTCTCACGCGAAGCAATTAATGATGTCACCGAAGAAATCCGAGGCGGCGACTACTACAAGCCAGCACACGAAATCATCCACGACATTATTATTGACCTTTCGGGACGAGGCGATCCCGCTGACGCTATTACAGTTGCCGCAGAACTGCAACGGACAGGCGACCTCGCTCGCGTTGGGGGTGCCGCTTACCTGCACAGCCTTATTGCATCGGTTCCCACAGCGGCAAATGCTGGATATTACGCGCGTATTGTTCGTGAACGCTCCTTACTGCGCCGCCTCGTCAACGCCGGGACGCGAATCGTCCAACTGGGGTACGCAGATGCCGGTGGCGAAGTTGACACCATTGTTGATCAAGCCCAAGCAGAGGTATATGCCGTCTCTGAAAGGCGCGCCGCCACCGACTATGTGACAATGAACTAACTGTCAGAGTCCATTCTTGATGAACTTGAAGACATTGAGAGAAATAAAGGGAAACTTCACGGCATACCGACAGGATTTAGCGACCTTGACCGCCTGACACAGGGCCTTCACCCTGGGCAAATGGTTATTGTTGCAGCCCGCCCTGCCATGGGGAAATCCACTCTTGCCATTGACTTTTGTCGTTCTGCCTCCATTCACAATGGCCAAACATCCGTTATTTTTTCTCTCGAAATGTCGCGCTCCGAAATTGCAATGCGCATGCTGGCCGCCGAATCGGGTGTTCCAATGACCAAGATGCGCCAGGGGAATATGGACGGCCACGACTGGCATAAAGTTTCCGAAACAGTGTCGCGTATTTCTGAAGCGCCACTGTTTATTGACGACTCCCCCAATATGGCCATGACGGAGATTCGTTCGAAATGCCGCAGACTCAAACAGCAACACAATCTATCTCTTATTGTTGTGGACTATCTCCAACTCATGTCGTCGGGGAGAAAGGTGGAGTCTCGTCAGCAGGAAGTGTCGGAGTTTTCTCGGCAGCTCAAACTCTTAGCAAAAGAGATTGAAGTCCCTGTTGTTGCCGTTGCGCAGCTCAATCGCGGTCCGGAACAACGCACAGATAAAAAACCTATGATGGCGGACCTGCGTGAATCTGGGTCTCTTGAACAGGACGCGGACATTATTATGCTGTTGCACCGCCCTGACTACTACGAGAAAGAGGATCGTCCGGGTGAGGCTGATATTCACGTGGCTAAACATCGAAACGGTGAAACATCAGTAATCCGAGTGTTGTTCCAAGGTCACCTGTCACGCTTTGCCAACCTTGCTTCCGACAGAGAACCCGTTGGTTAACCCTCCTGTGTTCACCACACCTGATGTGTTCCAAGTCCTCGTGCTTTTTGCGCCCGCGTGTGAGCCCAAGGGGTTTCACGCGCGAAATCGGGCCCAAGACGGCTTGGCCTCACACCTCGGCGCCGAATCTTGCTGTCACTACTGCTCATGACCCGGCGTTGTGCCAGGGATTACGCTCGGCGATCTTGCGCCGCTATGGGAAGAAAGTGACACAATTGCTGTTATGACAACTGATACTTCTGATCCCACACCCGTTTCTAATGAAACAATCCGCACTCAACTTGCACACCGAACAATTCGCGCTTTCACCGACGAACCTGTCAGCGAAGACATTATTACAACGTTGTTGGAAGTAGCTCGCCATTCAGCAACAACAGCGTTCCAGCAACAGTTCACCATCATCCGAATCACGGACCCCGATTTACGTGCAGAGATTGGTGCTGTCTCTACCCAACCGCATGTGAAAAGCACTGCCGGTGAGCTATTCATTTTTGTCCTCGACCTGCATCGCAATGCCCAGATCCGTGAGCAAGCGGGTGCCGACCTTGCACCTCTAAGCCGTATGAATGCTTATGTTCATGCACATGATGACACGCTTATTGCCGCCCAAAATATGGTGGTTGCTGCAGAAAGCCTCGGCTTGGGAACTGTGTACCTCGGATCAATTAATGCCGATCCTCGCCGCATGATTCGCGCCCTTGGTCTCCCGAAATACACCTACCCCATTGTGGGTCTTATTGTTGGGCACGCGGCTCAGACTCCGCAGTGTAAACCCCGACTGCCTCTCTCTGTGACCACGGGTGTTAACGCGTATCCGGAACTGGTTGATCCTGCGGCTCAGCTGGAAGACTACGATCGTGAGGTTCAGGAGTATTACGGCACACGTGACACAAATACTCGCGTCGATTCTTTCACTCACATTATTGCCAATAACCTCGGCAAAGGTGTTGCTGAACAGTCACCCATGCTTGAAGTGATGCACGAACAAGGCCTTGCTTTGCAGTGACCCCGTGCAAACGCGCCGAACATGCTGAAACGTCATGTTCGGCGCATTTCTTTTTTAGGATGAAGAATATGCCCGAGACGCCTGGTTTTCTGACCTATGTTTTTATTGAACGTATTGCTCCGAACGCTGCACTGCTTCACCCCCACCCTCAAGAACACGCGACTCAGGTATCGGAATTGTGCGTGTCGCTGGGATGGGCAACAAGTGTTGTGGGGCCTGAAAAGCCGGAGCGTGGCGGCGTCCTCTTTTTCTCACAGGATGCATTTCCTGATTCTCTTCTCGGGGAACTTGCGAGTGTTCTCCTGTCCCATGGGATTGGTGCATATGCCTATGAACTTATTGACGTAGTCACTGACGAGGGTGATACAACGCTTGTTTTCACTCGGTGTGGGGACTCGCATCCGCAGGACGGATGCCAGGTTGTCCTTGTCCATACCTACCTCACGGATCAGGATGCGAGGACATGGGTGTGGGGGGCGTCAGGCGACCTTGCACATGTCAGCAAAATTGTGACTGAGGCGCTTTCTGACTGTCGTATTTTCCCCGTTCATGCAGAAGATGGGATTGCTGCAGTGGAAGTGATTCATCCTGCGCCTCGCAACGAGGGCGGTTCGGTAGGTGATAGTGCGCGTGATCTTATTGATGTCCTCACTCTTTCGGGTTTTGAGGGCCCCATTCTCCTGTCGGATCACCGTGATGATTCGGGTTTGACTGCCTCGTATTAACGGCTTCGCTGACCTCGCATTGAGGGGTGTTCATGATGTGTTTGGCGCCCACATGTGAGGCCAAGGCCTCTCGGGCCTGAATGTGAGGGTGAAACCCCTTGGGCTCACACGCGGGCGCAGAAAGCATCTGAAACGATTCCATGAATCACTGGGCTGACACTGGGCTCACACGCGGGGGCATCCATGCCTGGCACGGGTCATTTTTGTCTGAACCCTTGCGTGGGCGACAATAGAGGGGTGAATCTTCAACCTACTGCGCTCGCGGACGTGCCCGCTGGAGATATCCGACTCATTGTCTCCGACTTGGATGGAACTCTCCTTGATGAAAACGGACAGATGCCAGAGGAATTGTGGGCAATCGTTCGCGAACTTCACGACAAAGGCATTGTTTTTGCGCCAGCTTCAGGGCGTCAGTACTGGACGTTGTTGGATATATTTGACCCTATTCGCGATGGGCTCACTGTTATTGCAGAAAATGGCGCAATTGTAATGCATGACGGTGAAGAGATATCGTCGCTTGGCCTTGACTACGACACTGCAGCTGCAGTGGTGAGGCGTGTGCGTGAACAAAAAGACGAAGGCATTAATGGAGCGCTTGTCCTATGTTGCCAGAAAACTGCATATATTGAACGCACTGACGAGGACTTTACTCGTAACGTTATCCCCTACTATCACAACACAACGCAGGTACCAGATCTTCTTTCCGTGATTTCCGGGATGGAAAACGGAACATGGGACGACAAACTATTGAAAGTTGCTCAATTTGATTACGATGACGTATCAATTTCTGCTGAATCTTCAATGGGGCGTTTTTCACATACTCATCAGTATGTGGTTTCTGGAAAAAATTGGGCTGATCTTATGCATGTAGATGTTGATAAAGGTCCAGCTGTAGCGGCATTGCAACGCAGGTTGGGGGTGACTGAGGAACAGACGCTTATCTTCGGGGATTTCCTCAATGATTTGGGGATGATGAAACACGCGGCATACTCATTTGCTATGGCAAATGCCCATCCACAACTATTAGCTGCAGCACATTATGTAGCGCCACCAAATACTGAGCAAGGTGTTCTTAAGGTTATCCGTGAACTTGTTCTCTAAAAGCGTATCTTATTGGCGAGGTACTTGGTTCAGAGTAGAGAAAAAATCTGCTATAGTTACCGTGTAGATAAGAGGTGAGTTCTCTCCACCCTTTGTGAGTACGTAGAGCAGAGTTATTCACAGAAGATAGAAAAATTATCATTTTTTTCCACAGGGTTATCCACAAGTTAAATTGAATTACATCTGTGTATTTCCGCACTTCAAGAGGTTTTTTCTATTTCAGTATCCACACAACAAAATTTCGACCTTTAAAATTGTGGATAGCTATCCACAGGTTTATCCCCAGGTCAAAATCACCCTGTTCTCCACCTGTTCCGGCACATCCAAACGTGAAAGACACTCACCGGCAAGACGTTTAGTAAGAGGTTGTCCAGGGGGCGTAGAGACCGATCTGGAGAAGCATGAGGAGAATAAAGATTCCCGCCGTGCCAAGAACTTGATTGCGTGTTTGTGCGGCTTGAGTGATTCCTGCGCGTGGTTTCCCGAGTCGGACAAACATCCATGTGGTGAATAAGCCAACGAGCAAGCCTCCAAGGTGAGCTTGCCACGATACGTTAGAAACAACAAAACCGTACAAAAGGTTGATTGCCAAAAGAACCAGAACCGACCGCGTATCGACTCCAGCAATCTTCTGGATAACAAACACTGAACCGAAAAGCCCAAAGACTGCGCCTGAAGCACCAACGGTAACGGTGAAGAAGGAATCTGGCGCAACCCATGCCCATGCAAGAATCGCGGTTGTCCCTCCTAATGCGCTCAGCACATACAAGGCAGCGTACCGCCAGCGACCAAGGGTTCCCTCAATAGTTTGTCCCACAACATAAAGAGCCAGCATATTAAAAAGCAAATGAGGAATGTTGGCATGAAGAAAAGCTGTGGTCAGCATACGCCACGGTTGAGAAAATGCGGAAGCTGGCGTGTAAGCAAACCACGCAAAGGTCGGAAGACCAAAACTTAAAAGCTGAAGGATAACGCACACCCCGATAATTGCAAGAGTGAGAGAAGCTCCCGAAATGCGACGGAAAGGTTGGCGCACATTGTGTGTGCAGTCAACACACACAGCACGCACTTCTGTGGGAATGGCGCATTCCTCGCACATCGGACGTTCGCATTTTTTACAGTAATCCACTGATCGTCGTGAGGGGTGTCGTGGGCACGGCGGGGCTGCGAGAGGATCCGAGCGTTGGCCGAAGGAAGGAGCATCATTCATAGTGCCTACTTTAAGGTGTCAATAAAAGGGGTTCAATGCGTAGATAAAATGAAGGCGGGCCAGTGTCACCACACCGACCCGCCCAAAGGTAGGTGTTATTCCGTAATAGTCACGGATTGGATAAGGACATCCTCAAGGGGCTTGTCATTTGGTCCGGTCGGTGTGTTGACAATAGTGTCAACAACTGCTCGCGAGGCATCACCTGTGACGCGACCAAAGATTGTGTGATTACCGAGGAGCCAGGGGGTAGGGGCAACGGTAATGAAGAACTGTGAGCCGTTTGTCCCTTTACCCATGCGTTTCCCCGCATTGGCCATTGCCAGGAGGTAGGGTTCGTTGAAATTGAGTTCAGGATGGATTTCATCGTTGAAGGTGTAGCCAGGACCACCGGTACCTGTTCCAAGAGGATCGCCGCCTTGAATCATGAAACCGGGAATCACGCGATGAAAAATTACCCCGTCATAAAGGGGTTGAGTAGTTTTTTCTCCCGTAGCGGGATGAGTCCATTCGCGGTGACCTTGAGCAAGATCAACAAAGTTTTTCACCGTATTGGGCGCGTGATGAGGGTATAATTCCAGAGTAATGTCACCTGCAGAGGTGTGAAGAGTAGCTTCCATAGTTCTATCGTCCCAGACGTTGACGCTTTGGTCACCTCTAGAACACACTTTTATAGTGAGGATGGGCTGCACCTCACACCAATGCGGTGCACAATAGAAGTGGAATGTGCTCACAGCACCCAGAAACTATAAAGAGATCCGGAGACACGACATCATGGCCAAGACTCGAAATATTGATGCGCAAAGGTTAAAAGCTGAGGCTGCTCAGCTACGGGAACTTGCGGCGGTTCACGCTGGCCGTGCAGCGGTCAGACTCACCGACCTTGCTGAACAGGGTCTCGAATGGGCAGCCCCGCGTGCCCAGCAGGCGTTGGAGGATGCTATTGACCGTGCAACGCCTCTTCTTAACGAGGCCGCAGATCGTGCACAGGAAGCTGCTGATCGTGCAAAGCCAATGATTGGTGACGTGCACGATCGCCTTGTCGGTGACTACCTGCCTCGCATTAACCGCGCGGCTCATGAGGCCGCTTCGGCTGTTTCCTCTGAAGGTGACGTTCTTGAGCGTGCGCGTGCGGCACGTAAGGCCTCTTCCGCTGCGCTGATTACACCTACGGCGGAAGTGAAGAAAACTTCTGTCTTGCGTCGTTGTGCACGTGTTGTTGGTTGGACAACTCTCTTTGCCGGAATTGCTGGCGCAGGTTACGTCCTGTGGAAGCGCAGTCAGCCGATTGAAGATCCTTGGGCAGAAGAATACTGGGCTGACATCGAAACAGACGTTTCCCTTCCCGATATTGAAGCCGAAGAAGAAAAGGTCGAAAAGAAGGTTGAGGACGTTGTTGAAGAAAAGACTAAGGATGTCAAACCCTCATCTAAATGACGTGATTTCCTATAGTCAGCTGTAGTTGATACACATCAATTGGTGGGCTCTTCAAAAATTTTGAAGAGCCCACCAATTCGCATATCTAGACGGTGAAAATCCCTATCCGACTGACGAGATATCGCGATTAAGATATCCCTCAACAACAGGGTATACATACTCAAAAAGTAAGAAAACAGCTATCGCAATGAGAACAAGCGATTGAAAAACCTTAAACCATGTGGGACCAGGTAGGTGACGGAAAAGCCATGCGTACATGTCAGGACTCCTTGAAAATGTAAGAAAAGTCAGGCGTAGGGGGCCTTGACGAGCTCCTCTGGCATGCCCGTCGATTTGGGTGTCCACGACTCGAACTTGAGGTGAACAATATAGCGCTCTGAGTTCCCCCACTCAGGGTGACAACTTGTCATCGTCATCCACTTTTCAGAGGGTTGTTGAGAGAATGTCAGGTCACCTGGAACTGGTGCAATCACTTTGATATTCGTTTCGTCACTGGCAGCGTAGATTTCGTGGTTGTCAACGCTGTACACGTAGTAGGTGTCCGCAACCTCAACAACAACTTTGTCACCTTGTTTGAGGCGGTCAATCCACCGGAAATTATTCCCATGTGACCTGCGGTGTCCCGCAACGGAAAAATTACCAAGAACCCCGGGTTGAGCGGTTTGATCGTAATGTCCGGCGTAGCCTAAATCAAGAGTGTATTGGGCGATCCCCTCGGCAAGAGGCGTTCGGCTCCAGTCCCATGACGGAACATGAATAATTCCATAGATTTCACCTGGAGTTGTTGGTGGAATAGGTGGAGGCTCATCGGTGCGCCGTTCACCCACTTTTTTTGTAGAAGGAGAGTACTTTTCCTCGAAAGCCGTGATTTGTTCTTGACGAGGACCATCAACTTTGAAAGTTGTCCAATACAACTGCCACACTGCAAATAAACCAATGACAATGGCCGCAGTAATCAACAACTCACCAATAATGCCAAGTATTTCTATCCCCAGGCTCGCTTGACGGCGTGTAGGGGGCTCAACCCGGCGTATATGCTTACCCATTA
>PDWI01012409.1_pt1 | contig 13423 bp, 11 predicted proteins | sample 1430891 | NCBI WGS metagenome assembly PDWI01 (sample SAMN01162508, study PRJNA174530) | Oral metagenome, whole genome shotgun sequencing project. | biome: Marine environment; feature: Marine mammal; material: Swab sample of the gingival sulcus; isolation source: swab sample of gingival sulcus... | reverse complement strand
GCTGCTTTTCTATTGTTTTTTTCATTTTTACATAAATAAAATCAATGGATTATGCATTTTTTCTGTGTATTTTGGCACCCAAAATGCAATGCAATTTGGATGCCACTTTTTAGCTTAAATCACATTTAAACGAATTTAAATTTTCAGGAAACTTCAGTTTTTAGGTGTTAAACAAGATCAAAGGAGATATTTGACCCGCCAGGATACTGACATCAGTTCGTTCAACAAAGTTCTCGGTCGAAAAGAAAGTAAGAAATGTAAGCATTGCGGTGGAATCCATAATCCTGGGGAATATTGCACAAAAACAAGAAAATTGCCGCAGCGCAATAGTGAAGACCTTGTTTATAAAAATAAAATAAACGACTGGCTTGCCGGTAAACAGCGCGAAAGCAAAAAAGTCTTCAGCTTCAAGACCCCCGTCCGCACTTTCGGTTTTGTAAATCCCACTTACAAGATTGACTTTAATGAAATGAAAAAACGGCTTAAGTCCAAGAACGTATGGAATAACTTTTCAGATGAAGAGTTTCTTGAAGGCTCCGCAATACTAAAAGCACTTTTTGGGGAGGATGCCAGATCATGAGTGATGACTACTACGCTTCAATTGATAAAACAGACAAATTGTCAGGCCAAGACAGCCTTGTATCCGGTTTTATTGATAAATATACAGTTTTAGCTTTCAAGAGTAGTGAGGATAGAGATAAGGCTAAATACTTAAATTCATACATTAAAAAGGTTTTAGAATGTTTTAAGGAAGATTTGAATCTTCCGAACGATTTTAATAACGATTTTAATTCCGACTTCAAAAACCTGCCCGACTCGTCATGGATAGGACTCAAGGTAAATTTTACGCTGAAAACCCCGTGGTATTCCAAAGACGACCGCCCTTTCCACGTTATGGACAACCCGGTTCGCAAAGACCGCGTGTTCGGTGTGCCGTTTATGTCCGCCGCTTCATGGAAGGGGATGCTGCGCTGGGCTTGCCGTATGAGGGAAGGGCTTTTTGACCATCTGTGCGAACACGCAATGGAGATGGATGGATGGAAAATGAAGATGGATGGATGGAACGACGAGAAGTGGATTCTCCATCTTTTCGGGAATGAAAGAGGTAAAGAGGAACAAAATGAATTAAAGCCCGGTGCGCTTGTTTTTTATCCCACATGGTTCAACAGCATTGGCTTTGAGGTCATCAACCCGCACAGCCGAGAAAAACGGGCGGGAACTCACCCCATTTATTACGAAGTGGTGCCGCCGGAAACAGAAGGATGTTTACAATTACTCTACGCGCCTTTTCCCGGTCAGGCGGAGCGGGATAAGGTGAGATCCGCCGATGTCATGGAAAAACTTATTGATGCCGTTGAATCGCTTCTTCAGGTTTATGGCATTTCGGCCAAGCGCACGGCAGGATGGGGAGCAGCAAAGATTTCCGGATGGGAAGGATTCCCGGGCAGCGGCAAGCCCTTTGAAGCGAAAACGCCAGCCGATTTTATCAAAGAACTCAAAAAGCTGAATAATGACCAGGGAGATAACAAATGAATGAATTTGATGCACCGAAAGAACTCCGGAAATTCCGGCCCATGCTTCTGGCATGTGAGGCAATCGGCTGGCTGCACATGGCTGGGAAGGCGAGAAAAGTGTTTTTGGATGATCCTGAAAATAATTCCGGGAAAAATTGGTATCAAGAAATCAATGATTTTATGGGATACTTTGCTTGGCTCGATAGATTATTGGATCAAGCTTATGATACATGGAAGCTCCCAGGAAAGCCTCCTGGGCGCGAAAAATTAATAAAAACAATGCTTGAAGAATTTTCGAAAAAACCCGCAAAAAATATTGTGGGATTTATTCAGGCCGGACATGCCATGGCATCCGGCATTGAAAAAAATTTGCCGAAAAATACATCAGCATATCTCGGTCAGGATGCAACGCATATGTGGCGATCTTCAGCATTTGGCAACCCGGAACGCAATCTGTTGGCTGATCCGCCTCGTGTTATTACAAATACTGGCTGGACGGACTTGCTCTCTGAAATAACGTCCATTCTTGAATCTCTTGAACAGCTTGGAAAGAACGAAGCAAAGGATGCCTGCTGTTGGTGGGACTGGCGCGAAAAAGCCATTGGCGCAGAGAGTTTTTTACGAAAAGCCTTTACATCGACAATCGCGGAAACCCGATTGCCAAATAATGATGTGACGCTCTGGGATCAATCGTATGTGGCGGCTGCCTTGTTTAAAAGTGCTTTGGCCGGTGCGCTTATCGAAAAAAAGAAATTTCCATGGAAAAACGTAAATCTAAAAACAGATACCCATTGGCGTTTATTGACAATCGGAATCGGTACGGATCATTATGAATCAAGAGCGGTAAAAATTGGTGACTGGAGCGGTTCGAAGCTTGCGATAGATAATTTTTTTGAAGAAATACGATGTCTTATTGAAGCCGATTTGAGCATTGGATCACTGCTTTATGCCGATTCATCGGTGCAGGTGTTTTCATTTCCATGTGAATTGAATACTGGAATAGATATAGATAAATGGTTAAAATATATGCAAAATGAAGCCGATAAGCTGGCTGATAAATATAAATTTGAAACGCCGCCCTATTGCAACATCAGCGAACCATCACGATCTCTGGTTCATATGACCAAAGAGATTGAAAAAGCCAGAGAAACGCTATCCGTATCACTACATCGCAACTGGAACATAAGCGATACGGCAACGTTTAAAGGGCATGTCTGCCCGGTCTGCCTGATGCGGAAAAATGGTGATAAAACGAAGAAGAAAACGCCGTGTAAGCCTTGCAAAGAGCGTCGTGAACACCGGCTTGCTCATTGGCTGAACGGCAAAACAACTGAAAATTCCATTTGGATCACCGAATTGGCGGATACTAATGACCGGGTTGCTCTGGTGACTATGAGCCTGGATATTGAACCCTGGCTGGATGGAACCCGGCTTGATTTTATCAGAGCGCAAGCAATTTCTGAGTGGAGATTGCATAATCCTGATTTGATCGAATTTTGGGAACGCGATGAAACTAAAAGAAAATTTGAAACCAATCCAATTCTTCAAAATGATGTATTTAATTCACTTGTTAAGGAGATTGAAAATCGGATAATAATTGGCTTTAATAAGGATGATTTATTGTTGAGCAATTTGCAGGAAGGTTATCGTTACGCTGAGGATTTACCATCATTTTTTAAATCTATCGTCGAAGATCGTTTTGAATCTATCTCCGAAGACAGTTCCGATGATCCGAAATGGGATGACCTTGACGATGAAAAACGCGCCCGCTGGTTTGCCCATCAATTCTTTCGGAAACTCCCTTCACCGGGCCGTATTTACCGATTTCAGCGGCAGACGCAGGATTTTTTTGAAAGATTGTTGTCAGGGTTTCGCAAGACAACAGCAAATATTGAAGCTCCCTGGCGCACAAAACGCCTTTTCCTGAAACCGAAAAATATAGATAACCGTTGGCAACACCACCAACCTTACAACGGCAATTACAACGATTCGCCTGTCGATCTACTTTTCGACAAGAAAGCAGACGGTTTCATCACTATCACAAACCTGGCGCGGCTGATAAAAAAAGACGAATCGCAAAACGCGCTTGAAGGAAAAACTATTCCTTTGAAAAATGATGACAATCAAGCGGTTGATCCTCTTGAAATAGAATCAGCGGAGGTACTGAAAAATCTCGGCGTTTACCATCCGGTCATCCCCCTGGAACTCAGCCCGGTGCGTTTTCGCGTCCTGCTGCCTTTGGAAGCCGCATCCGAATGCGTGGATCAAGCAATAGAAGCCTGGAACGAGGAATTTTCGCGGGTATGGGACCGTCTGCCCCTGCGGATCGGTGTTGTGGCTTTCCCACGGAAAACACCTTTTCAGGCGGTGCTTGAAGCGACGCGGAATCTTGAAGACAGGCTTGGGAAATCCGAAAAAGTGGAGAAATGGAAGGTAGAAGACAACACGGTGCAGAATGGCGACGCAACGCTGCGCCTCTCCCCTTCGGATGATGAAAGAGCGCGTTCCGAGACTAAAACCATTCCCATTACCCTTCCGGACGGCCGGGAGGACGTATTTTATCCCTATTTTGCCGTTCAGGGTGATGATGTGCGTTCGTCCCTGGATTTCAAGCACCCGGAAGGGCAGGTTTACCGCCACGCAAAAGACCTGAAACCCGGAGATGTCATCAATGTCCACCCGGCGCGTGTCGCTACGGTTTACCTGGACGACACCGCCGCCCGTTTCGACATCGACCCGCCGAAATATCTGGCGGACTGGTCCCGGATGCGCGAACTCTGGGAACAGGTGAAACGCATTGCCCCCAGCCAGACCGCCCTGAAAGGCGCATGGGGCGAACTGACGGCGAAGCGAGAAGAATGGAAAGACCCGGAGGACGGCGATTGGGCGGACGGCGGAAAAGACGCCTGGCTTGAATATGCGAAGGCCGTATTTGCCAACCGGCTGGATGCAGAAGGCGCTGACCTGGACACACTGACATCTGCGGCCGGTGACGGCCTTCTGAAGTTCTGCCTGGACTGGAACCTAAGAGTGCTGAAACAAAAAATTTCGGAGGATGAATCATGACAGAATCTGACAAGAAAAAAGAAGCCAGCTTTAAATGTTACCGCTTTGCGGGAATGGCATTAGACCCCATTCATGTCGGAACCGGCGGTACCCGCCTGGGCCGTGTGGATAATGCCATCGTGCGTGATCCGGTAACGCAGATTCCCAAAATTCCCGGTTCCAGTCTGGCCGGGGTGACGCGGGCGTATGCGGCGATGTCCAAGGAAAAATACCCGAAGTGTGCAGGACAGGGCGGCGGCACAGAGAAACATTGCGGCAAGAAAGAATGCCCGGTCTGTACTGTATTCGGCTTTTCCGCAGGGATTGATTCTTCCGGAGGTTTCGCCGGCCTTGCGGGCTTCAGTGATATGAATGTGCTGCTGTTTCCCGTTGCCACGCAGTTTGGCCCCCGATGGATCACCAGCCCGATGACGATCAACCAGACGGGGATGGCGGATATCGGGCCATTGCCAAAATCGAAGTATTACTATCCCGCAGCAGCGGAAGACAAAAACAAAAATCAAATCAATCTGGGCTGGCTTTACCTGCCGGTTGAAAAAGAAAATCCGGATTCGGATAAATTGGAAAAAATCAAACGCCTGTTGAGCGATTTGAAAGTTAAAAATCATATTGTAGAAAATTTCGGTGTGGTTTCGGACAAACTTTTCGCGCACATCGTCAACAGCAACCTTGAAGTTCGAACATCAGTTGCCATCAATCCGGCTTCCGGAGCAGCAGAAGAGGGGGCGCTGTTCACCTACGAAGCCCTGCCGCGCGCCACAGTGCTTGCATGGGAGGTGACATGCAGGAATCCCAATCATTTCAAAATCAACGACAAGGAAATCACGGCAGTCACGTCTCCCGAAGACGTAAAAACCATTGTCACCAATGCGTGGAAGTATCTTAAGCATCTTGGCATTGGCGGCATGGGAAGCCGGGGAATGGGGCGGCTTGAAGTCCTGGGTCTCCAAGACTGCAACGAGAATGCAGGAAACACGAATGGGGGGACAAATGACTGATACGCTGGCATTTGAAAACCTTGATCTGGCCTGTGCAAAAGCCGGACAGAAAATAGCGAAAAAATCAGATCTGGAAAAAACCATTACCGATGCCCTGGCCGTGCTTGAGGAACAAGGGGTTTATGCGCTTTTTTTGTATTTGAATATGAAAGATGAACGCAAACAAATCAGCCGCGCTTTGGCATCTTTTTTAAAGAAAACCCCCTCCAAGGAACCTTTGATTAAAGAGGACAATGGCAACATTTCCAGACTTATCCAGAAGTATATTGCAACGGATATCGACAAGCTCCTCCTCGCAGGCGACCTGCTCCGCCAAACCCTGATATACGCCCGCTACCATGCCAAAGCGCTGAAAGAAAAAGAAAAAAAATCCGACACCGGGGAGGCTGCCGCATGAAATGGAGTCTCTACCGCTGGATATGGCGTCTTGAATCACCGCTGTACATTGGAATGGCACCGTCCGGCTCTTTAAACCGCTGTCGTCCGTATGTTCCGGCGCAGACGATGTTCGGCGCATTGACGGCGGAAACTGCCCGGCGGAAAAAGAATGAAAAGGACGCCTCGAAAAAGAACGATGATCTGCCGGATTACGGCAAATTAGGCTGGGAAATTTCTATCAACTGCCGGTTTACCTATTTTTATCCCGCTGTAGAATCTGGTAATCAATATGCGGCATGGCTCCCGAAATATATCGAAAAAAAAGGACTGATGTGGCGGCGCGAGGATGCCGTCAATGCAGATGACGGAAAGAGCGACCGGGAATTTCGTCAATGCCTTCTGACCACCCGCCCCGGAACGGCCATCACACCGGAGACGGATGCCGCAGCGGACGGCACACTGCATGAGACCGAGTGCATCTCACAATACTGGCGAAATTCAGATAAACGATTTACAGATAACCCCCCCGTTTATCTGGTGGGCTATGCTTTTTTGAAAAACAATAGCTTCAAAAAGATTTTTAAATCAATCAATCACTTGTTCATAGGCGGTGACACCCGATACGGATTGGGAAAAATTTCCAAAGTAAGTTTTTCTGAAAACACTAAAGTGTTCGGTTGCGATGTAAATTTGGAAGGAGACAGATCTGACGAGAAATCCCCTGTAATTGATAGATGCATTACCTTAAATCATGTTGTTGACATAGACCGATCCGTTGATACAGTCCCTATTTGCGGTATGAAAGAAATTGTCGGCGGCTGGGGAGATAAGAAGAAAGAAAACCATTTTGGCAAACCCGCATGGACGCCCGGTTCCGTTTTTGAAAATCAAAAATGGAAAATAAACCGGGACTGGTGCTGGACGCCGACGGAATAAAGGATTTTCAACATATGTACACCGAACCCGAACTTTTATTCATCTCGGCCCTTCAGCACCTGATATTCTGCGAGCGCCAGTGCGCCCTTATCCATATAGAGCGGGAATGGGCGGAAAACCGCTTTACTGCGGAAGGCCGGGTGATGCACGAAAAAGCCCATAGCAAAGGGCATGAAACCCGCAGAGGCATCCGGGTCGAGAATGCGGTGCTTATTCGCTCTCTGCGGTTGGGGCTTTCGGGAGAGGCCGATGTGGTGGAATTTCGTCCTGACGGCACGGTTTTTCCGGTGGAATATAAACGCGGACGCCCCAAATCCGCCGACTGTGACCGGATTCAGCTTTGCGCCCAGGCTCTTTGCCTGGAAGAAATGCTGTCGGTCAATATCCCGGCAGGGGCGCTGTTTTACGGTAAAACCCGGCGGCGGGAGGATGTTGAATTTGACGTTGCGCTCCGGCGGAAAACCGAATCTGCCGCCCGGAGGCTCCATGAACTGGTGGCTTCGGGAAAGACGCCGCTGCCGGCCTACCGGAAGCAGTGCGAAAAATGTTCTTTCATCGCCGTCTGTATGCCCAAAACTTTTGGAAAAAACAAATCCGCTGCCGCTTATATTAACAGGGAGATCAATGACCTGTGCGAAAATACCTGAACACCCTGTTTGTCTCCACCCAGGGGGCTTACCTGAATAAAGAAGGGGAAACTGTTGTTATCACTGCGGACCGGAAAAGACTGGCGCAGATTCCCCTGCTGAACCTGGACGGTATTGTCTGTTTTGGCCGGGTGTCGTGCAGTCCCTTCCTGATGGGCGCTTGCGCCGACCGGGATGTAGCGGTCTCTTTTATGACCGAAAACGGACGGTTTCTCGCATCGGTGCGGGGGGCGATATCGGGCAATGTGTTGCTTCGGCGGGAGCAGTTCCGCCGGGCAGACAGCCCCGACGCCTCCGCCGACATCGCCCGGAGCGTCCTGGTGGGAAAGCTGGCCAACAGCCGGGCCGTTTTACAGCGTGCCCTCCGCGACCGGCCGGAAAATTCCGGGGTGGATGAAATGTCCCGCGCGGTCGGCCTCTTGGGGCGGATCGCCGCAAAGCTCCGTGAAGAGGCGGGCGGTCTTGACCGGTTGCGCGGCTTTGAGGGGGATGCGGCCCGTATCTATTTTTCGGTGTTTGATCACCTTATTATTTCCCAGAAAAATAAATTCCGCTTTAACGGCAGAAACCGACGTCCGCCCCTGGATAATGTGAACTGCCTGCTTTCTTTCGTGTACACGCTCCTGGTGCATGACGTCCGCTCGGCTCTTGAATCCGCAGGACTGGATTCAGCCGTCGGCTATCTCCACCGGGACAGGCCGGGCCGTCCGGGATTGGCTTTGGATATGATGGAAGGCTTTCGTCCGTTTCTGGCGGATCGGCTCGTGCTTTCGCTGATCAACCGGAAACAGGTGAAAGCGGCGGGATTCAAAGCAGGAAAATCCGGTGCAGTATTAATGAACGACGCCACACGAAAAACGGTTCTTGAAGCCTATCAAAAAAGGAAACAGGATGAGATCACCCATCCGTTTCTGGAGGAAAAAATGCCTGTGGGAATGCTCTTTTTCGCTCAGGCATTGCTGCTGGCAAGATACCTGAGAGGCGACACGGACGCCTATCCGCCATTTGTTTGGAAGTAATGCATCGCGCCCTGCGTTGACGTGTGGATTGAAACGTCGGGAAGTAATACTTTTTGACAATTCAGGTTTGGTTTATTTCACTAATTCAGTTTCAGGTTTCAGGGGGGGCTCCATTTTTTTGAATTGGACGCTTATGATCCCCCCCGCCCTGAAGATGCGGAGGAGATATGCTTGTACTGGTCAGCTATGACGTGGCGACATCGGATAAAGGCGGCGCAAAGCGTTTGCGGCGTGTCGCCAAAGCCTGCAAGGACTTTGGCCAACGGGTTCAGTATTCCGTTTTTGAATGCCTCATAGACCCCGATCAATGGATACGGCTTCGACAGCGTCTGATAGATGAGATTAATCCCGAAAAAGACAGCCTGCGCTTCTATTTCCTCGGTTCCAACTGGCGAAGGCGGGTGGAACACATCGGCGCAAAATTGGCCCTTGATTTCGAAGCTCCCCTCATTATATAATATCTGCGAACAATAAGTTCACATAAAAATACGGAGGCTATCGCGATGACCGCAACCCACCTAAAACACAAACAATCCAAAAATCCGTCCTTGCCATTCTCTTCTTTAACTCTCTCCCGATAGTCGCGCCCTTTGCGGGCGCGTGGATTGAAACATTTCGTCACTCCTCTTATATAATTATTTATTTGCGTCGCGCCCTTTGCGGGCGCGTGGATTGAAACCATCCAATAATAGCCGCCTCCGCCGCGACGGCTATGGTCGCGCCCTTTGCGGGCGCGTGGATTGAAACCGTCGGGACTGTGGGCGGCACCTTGAACGCAAAGCGTCGCGCCCTTTGCGGGCGCGTGGATTGAAACTGCGACACCTACCGCCCCGCTGGATGTCTCCCCCGGGTCGCGCCCTTTGCGGGCGCGTGGATTGAAACCTGTTAAAGTGGAAGTCCTCGTCCTGGGCGGAAAGTCGCGCCCTTTGCGGGCGCGTGGATTGAAACCAGCATGGTATCCATGTGGTCTACCGCGCTCCCGTGTCGCGCCCTTTGCGGGCGCGTGGATTGAAACTACGCCATGCGAGATATCAAAATGCACGAAATGCGTCGCGCCCTTTGCGGGCGCGTGGATTGAAACCCTTTTCCTCCACGCACATATCCGCCACAAATTGTCGCGCCCTTTGCGGGCGCGTGGATTGAAACTTTTTATGCGTTCGCGCATAATCATCTGGAATAGTCGCGCCCTTTGCGGGCGCGTGGATTGAAACCCCTTGATGTGTTTTTTTCTTGACACCGTAAACGTCGCGCCCTTTGCGGGCGCGTGGATTGAAACAGATACACGTGATGGGCGTGGACGCAGCGGCAAGGGTCGCGCCCTTTGCGGGCGCGTGGATTGAAACTCGCACTTGTCCAGTCGGACATCGAGAACGATGAGTCGCGCCCTTTGCGGGCGCGTGGATTGAAACCTCGTCTCGCTGTCGCGTGCCCCCGCTTCCAGGGGTCGCGCCCTTTGCGGGCGCGTGGATTGAAACGCCTATCTCACCGACCACCATGTCTATCTGGGCATGTCGCGCCCTTTGCGGGCGCGTGGATTGAAACCGCTGCCGCACCATCACAGTCGCGGAATTTTGAGCGTCGCGCCCTTTGCGGGCGCGTGGATTGAAACCGTGAGGATAGAGGGATTCCGTTTCGTCAGGAGGTCGCGCCCTTTGCGGGCGCGTGGATTGAAACCAGCTCATTGAACTGGTGGAGCTGCCCGATTAACGTCGCGCCCTTTGCGGGCGCGTGGATTGAAACACGGCGACGTGCTGACGGACGCCCTGGTCTGGACGTCGCGCCCTTTGCGGGCGCGTGGATTGAAACCGGATGATCGCGGGCGGCGGAGCGGCAAACGGCAGTCGCGCCCTTTGCGGGCGCGTGGATTGAAACGTCCAGTGCTCCGTCGATCAGGATCTGGACGTAAGTCGCGCCCTTTGCGGGCGCGTGGATTGAAACTCCCGCCAGGGGGGCGTGTTTTGCCAGTATTGGCGTCGCGCCCTTTGCGGGCGCGTGGATTGAAACGCACTGGGCGCGAAATCCGCCAAATTTACGGATGTCGCGCCCTTTGCGGGCGCGTGGATTGAAACATGCGGTGGCTATATCCAGGCATCTGGAAAATGCCTGTCGCGCCCTTTGCGGGCGCGTGGATTGAAACCCGGTACACCATCACAGTAACAAAATCGGTCGCGTCGCGCCCTTTGCGGGCGCGTGGATTGAAACCGCGCCGGGCGCTACAACTCAGCGGGCGGCTGGCTGTCGCGCCCTTTGCGGGCGCGTGGATTGAAACAGGTGATTTATCAGGGCGGCTGGACAGCCGTGCCAGTCGCGCCCTTTGCGGGCGCGTGGATTGAAACCGTTGGGGAGTGGTTCGTGAATCTGCTGGAGGAGGTCGCGCCCTTTGCGGGCGCGTGGATTGAAACCGTGGTCAGCGGCACACCGGGGACCGGGGCGGCGTGTCGCGCCCTTTGCGGGCGCGTGGATTGAAACCTGGGCGGCAGCGACTTTCTGCTGCTGTTCCACGGTCGCGCCCTTTGCGGGCGCGTGGATTGAAACCCCGATCCCGTGGACGTTTTGCAGGATTGGGCAGGTCGCGCCCTTTGCGGGCGCGTGGATTGAAACAGGAGCAGCGCAAACTGGCTTTTATCGCCGTCGGTGTCGCGCCCTTTGCGGGCGCGTGGATTGAAACCACGGCCGCGGTAAGGGCGCGCAGAGCGTGCGGCAGTCGCGCCCTTTGCGGGCGCGTGGATTGAAACATTTCTGTGCCTCTGCCCTCAAATGCGGGGTGGCGGTCGCGCCCTTTGCGGGCGCGTGGATTGAAACACATCGCGCACATGGTGATCGCCGCCGCTTGACAGTCGCGCCCTTTGCGGGCGCGTGGATTGAAACCCACCACCAGTTATCAATAAACCCCGCCTTATTGGTCGCGCCCTTTGCGGGCGCGTGGATTGAAACACATCTTTGGCCCCTGTCAAAAAATCATAAATATCGTCGCGCCCTTTGCGGGCGCGTGGATTGAAACGCCTAGCGCCGCCAGCGGGCCGAAGACGGCTGTAAGTCGCGCCCTTTGCGGGCGCGTGGATTGAAACACGGCCTCATCTGCAAAATCCGCCGCCGCTTCCCGTCGCGCCCTTTGCGGGCGCGTGGATTGAAACTTTTTTGATATTGCTTCAAAGGTGCAATGACCCACGGTCGCGCCCTTTGCGGGCGCGTGGATTGAAACACATAGTTTTTTTGCATTTTTTTATACTTTCATTTTAGTCGCGCCCTTTGCGGGCGCGTGGATTGAAACTGGCGACGGCGGCGGAACTGACATCCGAAGCCAGGTCGCGCCCTTTGCGGGCGCGTGGATTGAAACAACTCCTTTCCGGGTGCGGCCCGGAGGTATTCTCGTCGCGCCCTTTGCGGGCGCGTGGATTGAAACGCCGTGAAGGGCGTCTCCGGGGGCATCGGCTCCCGTCGCGCCCTTTGCGGGCGCGTGGATTGAAACCCAGGCTCCCCGACCGAGCCCGGACCGTGGGAAGGTCGCGCCCTTTGCGGGCGCGTGGATTGAAACCTCCTGCCGGGGCCCAGAGACCCCGGCGATATAAGTCGCGCCCTTTGCGGGCGCGTGGATTGAAACAAGCTCGCGGTCATCTTCACGGTGCGTCCGCTGGTCGCGCCCTTTGCGGGCGCGTGGATTGAAACCCGTCCCTGATACGACCGACGCCGCCGTCCCGCGTCGCGCCCTTTGCGGGCGCGTGGATTGAAACGACAAATAACATTTCCGCCGGACGTTGTTTTGGGTCGCGCCCTTTGCGGGCGCGTGGATTGAAACTGCAAATGATCCTACTGCCGCCTCTCCTATGGGGTCGCGCCCTTTGCGGGCGCGTGGATTGAAACTTAACTGCGTCCAGCTTTTCCTTGATTCGGCTCAGTCGCGCCCTTTGCGGGCGCGTGGATTGAAACTAACCGCAATAGAGATTCAAATCGCCGCTCGATGGTCGCGCCCTTTGCGGGCGCGTGGATTGAAACTCCACGAGGCGGCGCGGCACAGCCTAAACCTGTACCGGTCGCGCCCTTTGCGGGCGCGTGGATTGAAACTTCCGAAGCCGAAAGAAATAGCTGGTCCCGTCCGTCGCGCCCTTTGCGGGCGCGTGGATTGAAACTGCCCACCGGCGAGATCGGCGGACTATTAACAGATGTCGCGCCCTTTGCGGGCGCGTGGATTGAAACGGTATGGCGTGGAGTCGCGGGGCAATGCGGGGTACGGTCGCGCCCTTTGCGGGCGCGTGGATTGAAACCGCGCCGGCCGGTTTAATTCGGCCGGCGGCTGGCGTCGCGCCCTTTGCGGGCGCGTGGATTGAAACAGCGGCGGGCATCTATCGCGTCTCCGCGTCGCCCGAGTCGCGCCCTTTGCGGGCGCGTGGATTGAAACTGCGACGCCCACCGCCCCGCTGGATGTATCCCCCGGTCGCGCCCTTTGCGGGCGCGTGGATTGAAACCCTCCCAGACAAATCCGGCGATCTGGATATAGTCGTCGCGCCCTTTGCGGGCGCGTGGATTGAAACGCGCTGACAATATTGGTGCGGCGGCCCTGATGGGGTCGCGCCCTTTGCGGGCGCGTGGATTGAAACCTCCTTTGGCTGGCCAGGTGCACCTGATCAGCTAAGTCGCGCCCTTTGCGGGCGCGTGGATTGAAACTGGCGACGGGCCTGACCCCCATCACCCCGCCGCAGGTCGCGCCCTTTGCGGGCGCGTGGATTGAAACCGGCTACGTCGAGTGCATTCTAAAAATTTAGATTGCAATTTCAGTTGCTATATTCCTAAAATCATTCCGTAATGAAAGCATCCAATTTTCTATCATGTTATTCCAGCGACCATAGAGCGCTTGAGCCCTCAAGTAG
>PDWI01007351.1_pt1 | contig 13425 bp, 7 predicted proteins | sample 1430891 | NCBI WGS metagenome assembly PDWI01 (sample SAMN01162508, study PRJNA174530) | Oral metagenome, whole genome shotgun sequencing project. | biome: Marine environment; feature: Marine mammal; material: Swab sample of the gingival sulcus; isolation source: swab sample of gingival sulcus... | reverse complement strand
GTATACTGGAGCGGCACAGGTAACACAGAGCAAATGGCTGAGCAAATCGCAGGAGCTTGCGGTGGAGAACTTATCACAGCTGATGAGTTTGCAGCTAACAGAGTTGGAGAGTTCGATGCAATCGCATTCGGATGCCCATCAATGGGTGCTGAGGTTCTAGAAGAAGCTGAATTCCAACCAATGTGGGATGCTGTTAAAGGCGAACTTGGTGGTAAAAAAGTTGCTCTTTTCGGCTCTTATGGCTGGGGAGATGGCGAATGGATGAGAAACTGGAGCGAAGAGTGTGAAGGTCTTGGAATCGCTCAAGTTTGTGAATTCGTAATTTGCAGTGGAGCACCTGATGACGATGTACTTGAGCAACTTTCTGATATGGGACAAGCTCTAGCACAATAAATTATTTCGAATTTTATAATTTTGACTGGCTTATATAAGCCAGTTTTTTTGTGAATATATATTTGTAAATTTTATGTAAACAAGTTGACATTCTATACTTTTAATGATAAAATTAGCAAATGCGATAGTTTTACCGTGGATTTTTGCGCCCTTAAAATTATCAACAATAACGACAAAAGGAGATATAGATGCCGAGACCTTTGATGTTTGGAAAAACAGAAAGAATGTCGTTCTCTCGTATTGACGAAGTGATCGAGATGCCTTACCTTTTGGAGATTCAGAAGAACTCCTACAAATGGTTTATAGAACATGGTATTAAGGAAGCGTTTAAGGATATTTCGCCGATAGAGGATTACTCAGGGAACTTAAGTTTGGATTTTATTGATTATGAAATCGAAGATCACGCGAAGTATTCAGTAGAAGAATGTAAGGAGCGGGATGCCAACTATTCAGCTAAGATGCATGTAAAAGTTGTGATTCACAACAAAGAAACAGGTGCTGTGAAAGAGTCCAAGATTTTCATGGGCGATTTCCCGTTAATGACGGACAAAGGGACGTTTATTATTAATGGTGCGGAACGTGTTGTCGTAAGTCAGTTGGTTCGTTCGCCTGGACCTTACTATAATAATTCAGTAGACAAATTCGGTAACAAATTGTATTCAAGTACGATTATTCCTAATAGAGGAGCTTGGCTTGAGTATGAAACAGATTCTTACGATGTAATAGGCGTAAAAATCGACCGACAGAGAAAGCTCCCAGCAACTGTTTTGATCAAGGCGATTGGATATAGCTCTGATGATATTATTAGAATTTTTGGTGAAGACGAAAGACTATTAAAAACATTAGCAAAGGATACAACAGAAAGTGAAGAAGAGGCTTTGGTTGAAATTTATAAAAAATTAAGACCAGGCGAAGCGTCTTCGGTAGATTCTGCGCGTACCATTGTCGGTAATCTATTCTTTGACGACAAGCGCTATGATTTGGCGCGTGTTGGCCGTTATAAATTTAATAAAAAATTAGGTCTAGCGAATAGAATTGAAAACATGGTTGCGGCTGAGGATATTGTGAACCCAACTACTGGCGAAGTTTATGCTGAAAAGGGTGATTTAATTTCTCACGATATGGCAATAGAGATTGAAGATTCAGGAATGATGTCAGTTGATATTATTGGTGCTGATGATACCGTTTGTCGTGTTGTGGGAAGTCGTTTTGTTGACATTTCTAAATATGTGAAAAAATATCCAGAATGTATTAATGAAAAAGTTCATTACCCTGCACTCATGGAGATTATGGAAGAATATTCTAAGGACGAACTTTTTGATGCGCTTGAAGAAAATCTTCTTCGCTTGATTCCTAGAAACATCATATATGATGATATTCTTGCTACTTTTAGTTATATTTTGGGATTAAATCACGGTGTTGGAACAATTGATGATATTGACCACCTTGGAAACCGTAGAATCAAGGCGGTAGGTGAACTTCTTCAAAACCAATTCCGTATTGGTCTTTCCAGAATGGAGAGAATGGCAAAAGAGAAAATGACGACTCAGAATATGAGTGAAGAGGGACCAAAGTCGTTTATTAATATCAAGCCTGTTGTTTCGGCGATTAAGGAATTCTTTGGAAGTTCTCAGCTTTCACAGTTCTTGGATCAGACAAATCCATTGGCAGAAACAGTGCATAAGAGAAAACTTTCTGCGCTTGGACCTGGAGGTCTTTCGAGAGAAAGAGCTGGTCTGGAAGTGCGTGACGTACACCATTCTCACTACGGAAGAATCTGTCCAATCGAATCTCCAGAGGGACCAAACGTAGGTCTTATTGGCTCGCTTGCGACTTATGCGAGAATTAATAAGTACGGTTTTATTGAATCGCCTTTTAGAAAAATAGATAAGGAAACTGGTAGAATTACAGACGAAATTCATTACTTAACCGCTGATGAAGAGGCTAAGTATACTGTTGCGCCTGCGAATGAGCCGGTTGATAAAAATGGTAAATTTATAAACGAGCGAATTGTTGCGCGTAAGACAAGTGAAATTCGTGAGTTTATGAGAAATGAAATAGATTATGTTGAAGTATCTGCACAGCAAATGGTTAGTGTAGCGACTGCCCTCATCCCATTCCTTGAGAATGATGACGCGGCTCGTGCGCTGATGGGATCAAACATGCAGAAGCAGGCTGTTCCTCTCTTGAAACCTCAAACACCGATTATTGGTACAGGGATGGAGTGGCTTGTTGCAAAAGACTCAGGAACGGTTGTTAAGGCTCAGGTGACAGGAACAGTGAAATATGTTTCTTCTAATGAGATTCGTATTGTTTCGGATGAAGACGGCAAGGTGTATAGCCATGAACTTCTAAAATTCAAGCGTTCCAACCAAGGTACATGTGTCAACCAAAGACCAATTGTTGAGAAAGGTCAAGAAGTGGAGGCTGGCGAAATTATTGCGGACGGTTCATCTACCGAAAATGGTGAAATTGCAATCGGAACGAATATTTTGATCGGTTATATGACATGGCAGGGATATTCTTACGAGGATGCTATCATGATCAGCGAGGAACTTCTGATGGAAGACCGCCTCAGTTCAATCCATATTGAAGAGTATGAAATTGAAGCACGTGATACAAAACTTGGTAAAGAGGAAATCACAAGAGATATTCCAAACGTAGGGGATATGCTTGAAAATCTTGACGAAGAAGGTATTATTCGAATTGGTGCAGAGGTTACTTCGGGGGATTATCTGGTTGGTAAGGTTACACCAAAGGGTGAAAATGAGCCAACTGCAGAAGAGCGATTCCTGCGTGCAATCTTTAGCGAAAAAGCGAAGGAAGTTCGTGATACATCGCTTAAAGTTCCTCACGGAGAGTCAGGTATTGTTGTAGATATTAAGAAATTCGAGCGCGCAAGAGATAATGAGTCTTCGAATTATTCAAAACAAAAGAAAGACGCTGGAGAATTAAGCCCAGGTGTTGATAAGCTCATTCGTGTTTACATTGCGAAGAAACGTAAAATCAACGTAGGAGACAAACTTTCTGGACGACATGGTAACAAGGGTGTTATTTCGAAGATTTCTCCGATTGAAGATATGCCGTTCCTAGATGACGGTACACCTCTTCAAATTACGCTGAACCCGCTTGGTATTCCATCGCGTATGAATATCGGTCAGGTGCTTGAAGTGCACCTTGGCATGGCAGCCAATAAAAAAGGTTGGAAAGTTGCAACACCTGTATTTGATGGTGCAAGTGAAAATGAAATTATTGATGTTTTAAGAGAAACAGATTTACCAGAAGACGGAAAACTTACTGTTCGTGATGGTAGAACTGGTGAAACCTTCGATAACAGGGTTACAGTTGGATATATGTACATGCTAAAACTTCACCACCTTGTTGATGACAAGATTCACGCTCGTTCAACAGGTCCTTACTCTTTGGTTACACAGCAACCTCTTGGAGGTAAAGCGCAGTTCGGTGGACAGCGTTTCGGAGAGATGGAGGTTTGGGCACTAGAGGCATACGGTGCAGCGTACACACTTCAAGAAATGCTAACAATCAAGTCCGACGACCTCATTGGTAGGGTAAAGGCTTACGAGGCGATTGTAAAAGGTGAAAACATCCCGACACCAAGTGTGCCAGAATCATTTAAAGTACTTATCAATGAGCTGAAAGCGCTCGCTTTGGATGTGAAGGTAATGCGTGATGAAGTCGGTGAAATTGATATTAACAGAGACGAAGAAGATATGGATTATAACGCTGCAATGAAGCGTTCACAGCTGATTGGCGGTGGAGAAGAGAGTGTGCTTTATGAAGATAAGGCGAAAGAACTCAGCTTGTTTGCTCAGGAACAGAAGTTTGTAGACGGAGAACTTACTGACACAGAGGAAGTAATTGCAGTGGTTGATGATTCTCAAGAAGTGGACGAGGAAGAATAGGGGGTACAAATGGTAGAATTTAATAACTTTGATTCGATAAAAATAGGGTTGGCATCTCCTGATAAGATTCTTTCTTGGTCGCATGGTGAAGTGAAAAAAGCGGAGACGATTAACTATCGTTCGCTTAAACCTGAGAAAGAAGGATTGTTCTGTGAAGAAATTTTTGGACCGACAAAGGACTGGGAATGTCATTGCGGAAAATATAAAAAATACAAATTTAAAGGCATCAAGTGTGAGCACTGTGGTGTTGAAATCACAAAGTCGAAAGTGCGCCGTGAAAGAATGGGGCATATTAAACTTGCAGCGCCAGTTTCGCACATATGGTATTTTAGGGAGAAAAAGATTGGTACAATCCTTGATATACCTCACAAAATGCTAGAGAAAATACTGTACTATGCTTGCTATGTAGTAACAGAAACAAATTCTGCAGAAGTAGAGTATAAACAGATTCTAGATGAAGCGCAGTATAGAGAATTGAAAGATAAAGGGCTTGATTTTGAGGCGGATATGGGGGCGGAAGCAATTAAAAAATTGCTATCAGAAATTGATCTTGATGCTTTGATTATTGAGCTTAGAGAGGCGCTTGATGGGGCAACAGGTCAAAAACGTACAAAACTTACTAGAAGACTAGAGGTTGCAGAGGTATTTAGAAAGTCAGGGAACCAGCCGGATTGGATGGTAATGACGGTACTTCCGGTTATTCCTCCGGATCTTAGACCGCTCGTTCAGTTGGATGGTGGTCGTTTTGCGACTGCAGATCTCAATGACCTTTACAGAAGGGTTATCAATAGAAATAACAGACTGAAAAAACTGATGCAACTTCATGCACCAGGAATTATTATTAAGAATGAAAAGAGAATATTACAAGAAGCAGTTGACGCGCTGATTGAAAACGGTCGTCGTGGAAAGACTGTTACGGGTGCTGGAAACAGACCGCTCAAATCGCTTTCAGACCTATTAAAAGGTAAGGCTGGACGATTTAGGCAGAACCTACTTGGTAAGCGTGTTGACTATTCAGGCCGTTCGGTTATCGTTGTTGGGCCAGAACTCAAGTTCTATCAATGTGGACTTCCAAAGAAAATGGCGCTTGAACTATTCAAACCTTTCGTAATGAAGCGTTTGGTAGGTGATGGTATTGTTCAAAACATTAAATCAGCGAAGCGCATGATTGATAGAGAGCACCCAGAAGTTTGGGGTATTGTAGAGGAAGTTATTCAGGAGCATCCTGTACTGCTAAACCGTGCGCCAACACTTCACAGACTTGGTATTCAAGCGTTTGAACCAGTACTAGTTGAGGGTAAAGCGATTCGTCTTCACCCGCTTGTATGTTCTGCGTTTAACGCCGACTTTGACGGAGACCAGATGCCAGTGCATATTCCGCTTTCTGTGGAAGCACAGGCAGAGGCTAGATTTATCATGCTTTCGGTCAACAATATTTTGGCGCCAAAAGATGGTCGTCCGATTACAACACCTGCACAGGACATCGTGCTTGGATTGTATTATTTGACGTATCAAGATGACGCGCTTCGATTGAAAAAACCGAACAAAGGTGGATACTATACAAATAAAATATTCAAAGATCACAAGGAAATGCTTATGGCGCTTCAAAATAAATTCGTGACACTTCATGAGACTGTTCTTGTTAGAACAGTAGATGAAGAGACAGGCGAATCAAGATTAGTTGAGTCTACTGTTGGACGATTTATTTTCAACGAGTGCATACCTCAAGATTTAGGATATGTGAATAGGGAAGAGGATAAATTTTCTCTTGAAATTAATAAGCAAGTGATTAAGAAAGATCTACAAGAAATCATCGCAAGATGTTACAGAGATCATGGAAATACTAGAACAACCATTCTACTAGATGATTTAAAAGACATGGGTATTAAATACTCAACAGAAGGCGCGATTACTATTTCGGTATCGGATATGATTGTGCCAGAAGAGAAAAAGCGTCTTGTAGAAGAATCTAAGAAAAAAGTTAATGATCTTCAAATGCTTTATAAAAAAGGATGGTCAACAGACGAAGAGCGTTATAAAGATACAATTGAAGTATGGAAGAAAACAACAGAAGATGTATCGGATGCCTTGATGGCAAACCTAGATGCAACAAACAACATCAAAATCATGGCAGATTCAGGAGCCCGTGGATCGATTAAACAGATCATGCAGCTTGCTGGTATGCGTGGATTGATGGCGAATGCCGGTGGTAAAATTGTCGAGATTCCAATTTTGTCAAACTTCCGTGAAGGACTAACTGTTCTTGAGTACTTTATTTCTGCAACAGGTGCGAGAAAAGGGGTTACCGATACCGCGCTTAGAACAGCTGACTCAGGTTACCTCACAAGAAGACTTGTTGACGTTTCACAGGAAGTAATTGTTCGCGAGGACGATTGTCATACGGATAAAAGCATTGAAGTGGAAGAATTTAAAGAAGGAATGGATCTTATTGAATCATTTAAAGACAGAATTCTTGGAAGATTCCCGATTTCTGATGTCTATACAAAAGATGGAAAAACACTTCTTTGTTCGGCAGATCATTTGATTACAGAAGAGAAAGCAACAGCGATTGTAGGTGAAGGATACGAAAAACTAGGCGTACGCTCTGTTCTTACTTGTAAGACAAGATATGGTGTGTGCTCGAAGTGTTACGGTGTCAACCTTGCGACAGGTCACGAAGTACAAGTTGGTGAGACTGTTGGTATTATCGCAGCACAGTCTATTGGTGAGCCAGGAACACAGCTTACGATGAGAACGTTCCACTCAGGTGGTGTTGCCGGAAGAGATATCACATCCGGTCTTCCAAGGGTTGAGGAGCTTTTCGAAGCGAGAAAGCCAAAGGGTCTTGCGATTATCGCAGAGCTTGATGGAGTTGTGTCGTTCTCAGAAGATAAGCGTAAAAAAGAAATTGTTATTACCAATGAAGAAACTGGCGAAAGCGTACGATCATTTGTTGTGTTTGGTTCGACAATGAAAGTTCAGGAAGGCGATCACGTTACAAAAGGTCAGCCACTCACAGAGGGTTCCATTAATCCGCATGACTTGTTTAGAGTTGTTGGTGAGATGGGCGTTATCAAGTATGTCACAAAAGAAATCAGAAAAACATATGGTTTTGAGGGTGAGAACATTAACGATAAGCACGTTGAAATTATCATCAAACAGATGCTTTCTAAGATTAAAGTGGATGATCCGGGAGATACAAAACTTCTTCCAGGTGCCACAATCAGCGTCAAAGAGTTTGAACGCATTAACGAAGAAATTGAGAAGAAAGGTGGCAAAATCGCAACAGGAAACAGAGCGCTTCTTGGAATTACAAAAGCATCGCTTGCGACCGATTCGTTCTTGTCAGCTGCTTCTTTCCAAGAGACGACAAGAGTTCTTACAGAGGCTGCTATTAGCGGTAGAGAAGACAGGCTGCACGGCTTAAAAGAAAATGTTATCATCGGTAAGCTAATTCCAGCTGGTACGGGTATGAAAAAGTATCGTGATATTCAGTCGGAGTATGTACCAAAACAAGTGGAATTTGAAGAGGCGGTTGTAGCAGCAGATGTCCCTGCAGAATAAGTTGACAAAGGAAATTTGTAGTGCTATAATTTCTAACGTGTGTAATTGGGGAATTATGCACCTAAATGAGTTATTAATGATTTAAAATAAAATCTAAAAAGGAGGTAAACGTGCCAACCATTAACCAATTGGTGAAAAGCGGAAGAACTGATATTAAGAAAAAATCAGCAACACCAGCGCTTCAAAGAACGCTCAACACGATCAAGAAGCAGCAAGTAAATATCAGCTCTCCACAGAAAAGAGGCGTTTGCACAAGTGTGAAAACTGTTACACCGCGTAAGCCGAACTCAGCGCTTAGAAAAGTTGCCAGAGTTAGACTTACTAACGGTTTCGAAGTAACAGCGTACATACCTGGTGAGGGTCACAATCTGCAAGAACACTCGGTTGTACTCATTCGAGGCGGAAGAGTAAAAGACCTTGCCGGTTGCAGGTATCACATCGTTCGCGGTGTGCTAGATACTGCAGGCGTTGCAAACAGAACGCAAGGGCGTTCTAAATACGGTGCGAAGAGACCTAAGAAGAAGTAGCCCCTGGCTACCTGCTTAGCACATCGGTAGACACCGAGTACCACATTTGTCAAATCTATTAAAGGAGGGAAGAGAGTGCCAAGGAAAGGAAGTATCCCAAAGAGAGAGGTTCTTGCTGATCCAATATACAATAGTATTGTCGTTACAAAACTGATCAATTCTGTTATGTATGACGGTAAGAAAGGGGTAGCCCAAAGCATCGTTTATGGAGCATTCCAAGACATCGAAGCGAAGACTGGAAAAAATCCAATCGAAGTATTCGAATCAGCATTGGGCAACATCATGCCTGTTCTCGAAGTAAAAGCGAGACGTGTCGGTGGTGCGAACTATCAGGTTCCTATTGAAGTTCGTCCAGAGAGAAGACAAACGCTTGGACTTCGTTGGTTAGTCGTTCATGCTAGAAAAAGAAGTGAGCGCACAATGAGAGAAAGGCTAGCAAAAGAGATAATGGATGCCGCTAATAACACTGGCGGAGCTGTTAAAAAGAAAGAAGATACACACAAAATGGCAGAGGCAAACAAGGCTTTTGCGCATTACAGATATTAGTGAAAACAAAGAAAACAATTATGAACAGGAGGAAAAATGGCTAGGAGTTATTCTCTGGAAAACACCAGAAATATCGGTATCATGGCACACATTGATGCCGGAAAAACTACTACGACCGAAAGAATCCTCTACTACACAGGAATCAATTATAAAATAGGCGAAACACATGATGGTGCTGCCACAATGGACTGGATGGAGCAAGAGCAGGAGAGGGGTATTACAATCACTTCTGCTGCTACCACAGCCGTGTGGAAAGGTAAGAGAATTAACATTATTGATACGCCAGGACATGTTGACTTCACTGTTGAGGTTGAGAGGTCTCTTAGAGTACTAGATGGAGCTGTTTCGGTTTTTTGTGCTAAGGGTGGCGTAGAGCCGCAATCTGAGACAGTATGGCGTCAAGCTGATAAGTACGGCGTTCCAAGATTGGCGTTTGTCAATAAGATGGATATTACTGGAGCAGATTACTACAGAGTACTTCGCATGATGAAGGACAGATTAAAAGCGAATGCGGTTCCACTTCAATTACCAATCGGCAGTGAAGAGACATTTGAGGGGATTATTGATCTTCTTGAAATGAAGGCTTATATTTATAAGGATGATTTAGGAAATCAAATTGATTGCGTAGATATCCCAGCAGAGTACCAAGAGCAGGCTGAAGAATACAGGCATAATTTGCTTGAATCAGTGGCTGAGCTTGACGAAGAACTCATGGAAAAATACCTCAATGGTGAGGAACTACCAATTAAAGATCTCAAGAAGGTTATTCGTAAAGCGACAATTAGTAATGAGATGGTACCAGTAACTTGTGGTTCTGCTTATAAGAACAAAGGGGTACAGAGAATGTTGGATGCTGTTGTTGAATACATGCCAGCACCTACTGATATTCCTGCAATAACAGGTACGGATAAAGAAGACCAAGTAGTAGAAAGGAAAGCTGACGACAGTGCACCGTTTGCATCACTTGCATTTAAAGTAATGACAGACCCATATGTTGGTAAACTCACATTCTTTAGAGTGTATTCGGGAACACTTAAGTCAGGATCGTACGTCCTTAACTCGACAAAAGATAAGAAAGAGAGAATCGGACGTATTCTTCAGATGCACGCCAACAAGCGTGAGGAAATCGAAGAGGTTTACTCTGGAGATATCGCAGCGGCGGTAGGTCTAAAATATACGACAACAGGTGATACACTTTGTGAACCGGATAATGAGATTATCCTTGAGTCTATGGAATTCCCAGAGCCAGTTATTAGGGTTGCAATTGAGCCGAAAACTAGAGCTGGACAAGAGAAAATGGGTATTGCGCTTGCAAAACTTGCAGAGGAAGACCCAACATTCCGTGCATATACTGATGAGGAAACTGGTCAGGTAATCATCGCGGGAATGGGAGAACTTCACCTAGAAATTATCGTAGATAGACTTCTAAGAGAATTTAAGGTTGAAGCGAACATAGGTGCTCCACAAGTTGCCTATAAAGAAACAATTACAAAAGAAGTTGACGTTGAACACAAGTATGCGAAGCAGTCTGGTGGACGTGGTCAGTATGGTCATGTTAAGATGATTTTCACACCAGTAGAGCCAGGAGTTGGTTACTCGTTTACATCAACTGTTGCAGGTGGTACTGTACCAAAAGAGTACTTCCGTGCGATAGACGAAGGTGTACAGGGAGCGATGAAGTCTGGTATTCTTGGTGGATACGAGGTAGTAGATGTCAAAGCGAACCTATATGATGGTTCGTATCACGAAGTTGACTCTTCGGAAATGGCGTTTAAACTTGCTGCATCAATGGCATTTAAAGACGCGATGGCAAAAGGAGCTGCAGTGCTTCTAGAGCCAATGATGAAAGTTGAAGTTACTGTTCCAGAAGAATATTTTGGAGATGTAATGGGAGACATAAACTCACGTCGAGGAAGACTCGATGGAATCGAAATGGTCGCTGGCGCACAAGTTGTAAGAGCTTTTGTACCACTTGGCGAAATGTTCGGTTATGCAACGTCACTAAGGTCGGCATCGCAGGGTAGAGGAACTTATTCAATGCAGTTCAGCCACTACGAGCAGGTACCTAAAAATATAGCGGATGAAATCCAAGGTAAGAAGTCATAGGAGGAAATTATGGCAAAACAAAAATTTGAACGTACTAAGCCACATGTAAACATTGGAACCATTGGACACGTTGACCACGGTAAAACAACTCTTACCGCAGCGATCACAAAGGTTCTAAATGAGAAGTATGGCACAGGTGAACTAGTTGAATTTGATAAAATCGACAAGACACCAGAGGAAAAAGAAAGAGGAATCACAATCTCTACTTCACACGTAGAGTATGAGACACCTAAGAGACACTATGCTCACGTTGACTGCCCAGGACACGCAGACTACGTTAAGAACATGATCACAGGTGCTGCACAGATGGATGGTACAATCCTAGTTGTTGCTGCAACTGACGGTGTTATGCCTCAAACAAAAGAGCACATCCTACTTTCTAGACAGGTTGGTGTTCCTTACATCGTTGTATTCATCAACAAATGTGATATGGAAAACAACGACGACATGCTTGAGCTAGTTGAAATGGAAATCAGAGAAGCTCTTGAGTACTATGAGTTCCCAGCTGACGATACTCCAATCGTTAGAGGTTCAGCTCTTAAAGCTCTTGAAGGAGATCCTGAGTGGACTGAGAAAATCGTTGAGCTTTTCGAAATCATCGACGAGTATATCCCAGAGCCAGTTCGTGACACTGACAAGCCATTCCTAATGCCTGTCGAGGACGTATTCTCAATCACAGGTCGTGGTACTGTTGCAACAGGTCGTGTTGAGAGAGGTGCTATCCACCCTAACGACGAGATTGAAATCGTTGGTCTTAAAGAAGAGATCAGAAAAGTTGTATGTACTGGCGTTGAGATGTTCCACAAACTTCTTGATGAAGGTCGTGCAGGGGACAACCTTGGACTACTTCTTAGAGGTGTTCAAAGAACTGAAATCGAAAGAGGACAAGTTCTTGCTAAGCCTGGTTCAATCCAGCCTCATACTAAGTTTAAAGCGCAAGTATACGTACTTAAGAAAGAAGAGGGTGGACGTCACACTCCATTCTTCCAAGGTTACAGACCTCAATTCTTCTTCAGGACTACTGACGTTACTGGTTCAATCGAGTTTGAACCTGGAACTGAAATGTGTATGCCTGGCGATAACGTAGAAATGACAATCACACTTATCTCTCCAATCGCGATCGAAAAAGAGCTTCGTTTCTCTATTCGTGAAGGTGGTAGAACAGTTGGTGCTGGTGCGGTTGTAGATATTATCGAATAATCGAAAATAAGCATAATCATAGAAAGACGGGAGCAATCCCGTCTTTTTTTGCGTGGAGATTTCGTTTGACGATGTTATCGTAATATGATAGTGTGGAGTTAAAATAATTGACTATTAATAATATGGTAAGTTAATAAGGATAAGAATTTGGGAAAGAATTATAAGAGTGTTGCGAGAAAGTATAAAGAAGGCAGAGATCGTGAAATTGTAATTACCGCTTCGGTGGGGGTTATCACCAGTTTGTTTCTTTCGGTTTTTGTGATTGTTTCTGCGCTGATGACCGATTCTACGACGATGGTGTTGGATGGTGTTGAAATTATCACGACAGCATTGGGGTCAGTTATTGCTATTGTGGGGATTAAACTGTCTCAAAAACAGGCAGATATAAACCATCCTTTAGGATATGGAAGGACTGAATATCTCGGTGACATGGTAGTCGCATTTATTATTATTTATGTTGGTATAACCGCTACATACACTGAAATTCAGTCGTTTAAGCATCCTAGGATACCAAATCATACTAGTCTTAGTATGTTGATTTTGGGAATTTCTTGTCTTGTTAAACTAATGCTTGGTTTTAATGAAAAAAATATTGGAAAAAAAGTCCACTCCAGAGCCCTTTTGGCCGCTTCTGTGGATTCTTTTGCCAATGCCTTTGTCAGTCTTTCGATTATGATTTCTTCATGGATATATACTAATTACCATGTTAATATTGAGGCGTATATCGGAATTGCCATATCTTTTTTGATTATTAGAAGTGGTTTTGTGATTTTAAAGGCAACGTTTGGTGAGTTGTTGGGAAGTCGCGTCAACCCTAAACTGGTGAAAAAAATTAGGAATACCATCTGTGATTTTGAAGGAGTTCATGATGTACATGATTTGGTGCTTCATAGTTATGGGCGGTATCGTTATGTTGGATCGGTGTATATTGATATTCTTTCAGATATGTCGGTTTTAGAATTAGAGCGGTTGCAACGCGGAATTTCTGAAACAATTTATAGAGAATTTGGAGTAAGTATACATCCTATTGGGGTTTATGTGATTAACCCAGATGATGAGGAGTTAACCGAACTTTACAGGTATACTGGTCAACTTGTGTCAAAAAGGATTGCGCTTGAAGGGGTGCATGGTATTTTTTTGGATAAGGACAACAAGGAAATTTGTTT
>PDWI01013273.1_pt1 | contig 13426 bp, 8 predicted proteins | sample 1430891 | NCBI WGS metagenome assembly PDWI01 (sample SAMN01162508, study PRJNA174530) | Oral metagenome, whole genome shotgun sequencing project. | biome: Marine environment; feature: Marine mammal; material: Swab sample of the gingival sulcus; isolation source: swab sample of gingival sulcus... | reverse complement strand
GACGAAGCACTTAATGTTACGGCAACATTAACAACAACAGACCCGGCTGTTACAGCTATAAGCAATAATACCAATGTTGCTTTTGGGAACATTGCCGGTGATAATGGTACGGCAAGCAGCTCCGGGCAATTTGAAATTACCCTTGCCGATGATCTTGAAGACGGATATGCAGTTCCATTTGTACTCAGTGTTACGAACGGAACCGATACATGGGCAAGCAATTTTAATGTAACCGTAAATGCGCCGATTATTACCATTGGAGAATTGTTTGTTAGCAATGACGACAATGGGGACGGCAGATTAGACCCGGGCGAAACCGGCGACCTTAATTTTACCATTACAAACAATGGGCATGCTGCCGCCAATTTTAACGGAATACTTGGAGTAGTCAATAACCCGAACAACTATTTAACACTTGGAAGTACATCTGTCAGTGCAACTGCAATACCTGCCGGCGGCACACAAGACTTTGTCTTTACCGGAGCTGTTGCCGATGTGAACACACCTTTGGGCAGCTTGGCAGGCTTACAATTAAACGTATTTGCAGGAAGCGCAAATCAATATGCAGCTTCAAGCATGCAAGATATTATTATCGGTATTATTCCCATTTATCCCATCAGCGACCAAGGTACTTTAACGGTTTGTACCGGACAATTTTTTGACTCGGGTTTAGAAACCGGAGATTATGGAACTAATGAAAATTACACCATGACTTTTTTGCCTCCGGAAAATGCAAATTCTGTGCGTGTTGATTTCACGGCTTTTGAAATAGAAGCCGGTTATGATTACCTCTATATACATGACGGACCCGATACCAATGCACCGCAAATACCCGGCAGTCCGTTCTCGGGAACAACAAGTCCGGGTACTGTTATGGGAACTAATGGTTTAACCTTTCATTTTACCAGCGACGGATACGTTTCAAAGCCGGGTTGGAGAGCTGACGTTTCTTGTGTTGTCCCTACCTCTACTTATTCTATTACTTTTAATGTTACGGACGGAACTAGTCCTTTGGAAGGTGCAAACGTAAATTTCTACAATATGGATGTTCTAACAGATGCGAACGGAGTTGCTGTTTTACAAGAAATTCCTGCAGGAGTTGAAATGGCTTATACTGTTAGCAAAGCAGGATATCATAATGCAACAGCACAAATTAATGTTACCGAAAATATGAATGTGGATGTTGTCATGAATGCTACAAGTGTGAATACACTTGACTCAAAAGTTCATATTGTTCCAAACCCAAACAACGGATTATTTACGGTTAAAACAAGCGAATTAAGCGAAACTTCTCTTATAGAAATTTATTCGCTCAGCGGCAGATTAGTTTTGAGAAAGAACTTAGGCACAACTGCGGCAAGCATAAACCTTACCGGTCAATCAAAAGGAATTTATTTTGTGAGAATAACAGCCGGCAATAAAGTTTATAACTCTAAATTGATTATTGAATAATTTAATCATATAAAAAGAGCGTATTTTAAAAGGTGCTGAGAAGTTTATTTTTCAGCACCTTTTTTTATATAGACTTATCCCACATTATTTTCTTCGTAAGGAATAAAAAAAATCTGTGATAAGATGCGCACATTCCTCCTGTAATATTCCGGAAACAACTTGCGTCTTCGGATGTAAAATTTTTTCATTAAAAACAGAATAACCTCTCTTGTCATCGCTTGTGCCATAAACGATTTTGCCTAATTGTGCATAAAAGCTTGCTCCGGCACACATCACACAAGGTTCCACCGTTACATACAAGACGCACTCTTTTAAATACTTTGCACCCAAGTTGTTTGATGCCGAAGTAATCACGAGTATTTCAGCATGAGCCGTAACATCATTTAAGGTCTCGCATAAATTATGAGCACGTGCAATAATTTGATTTTTATGCACTAAAATGGCTCCTACCGGCACCTCTCCTTGCTCGGCACCTTTTTCTGCTTGTTTGAGAGCCTGTTTCATAAAATATTCATCCGAGAAAAAATTTTCCTTTTGCATCTTGTTTTTAAGTTCTTCAGCTGAGATATTATTCTTTTTTTCTGTGCAATAATTGGTAAAATTATATATTTGTCAAAAATTTAAAAATAAAAAAATGTATCGTACACATAATTGCGGAGAATTAAGAATACAAGATGTTAATACCGATGTGCTTTTAAGCGGTTGGGTACAAAAAGTTAGAAAACTCGGAGGAATGACTTTCATTGACTTGCGAGACCGATATGGAATTACGCAGCTTGTTTTTAATGAAGAAAATGATGAAACATTAAGCGAAAAAGCGCAAAAAATAGGCAGAGAATATGTAATAAAAATAAGCGGAAAAGTTACCGAACGAAGTAATAAAAACCCTGAAATACCGACCGGCGACATTGAAATTGCGGTGCAAGAATTTGAAATTTTGAGCAAATCGGAGGTTCCGCCTTTTACAATCGAAAACGAAACAGACGGCGGCGAAGAAATTCGCTTAAAATACCGATACATTGATTTAAGAAGGAAACCGGTGCAAGAAGGCATCATTCTTCGGCACAAAATGGCACAAGGAGTTCGTAATTTCCTAAGCAACAAAGGCTTCCTTGAAATAGAGACTCCTTTTCTAATAAAATCAACGCCGGAAGGTGCACGCGATTTTGTGGTGCCCTCCAGAATGAGCCCGGGCAAGTTTTATGCCTTGCCTCAATCTCCGCAGGTATTTAAACAACTGCTGATGGTGGGCGGTTATGACAAATACTTTCAGCTTACAAAGTGTTTTCGAGATGAAGATTTTAGAGCAGACCGGCAACCGGAGTTTACGCAAATTGACTGCGAGATGTCTTTTGTGGAACGCGAAGATGTTTTAACAAATTTTGAAGAGATGACCAAATACCTTTTTAAATCAGTTAAAAACATTGATTTCCCAAATGCTTTTCCGCGCATCCCCTATGAAAAAGCCATGGAAGAGTACGGCTCGGATAAGCCGGATATTCGTTTTGCCATGAAAATTCACAATATCGGAGCACTTGCTAAAAACAAAGGCTTTAAAATATTTGACGAAGCCGAATATGTGGGAGCAATTGCTGCCGAAGGACTTGCCGCTTACTCTCGCAAAGAGCTTGACAAACTGATTGATTTTGTTAAAAGACCGCAAATTGGTGCAAAAGGTTTAGTTTATGTAAAATACAATTCGGACGGAACATTTAAATCTTCAGTCGATAAATTCTACACGCCCGATGATTTGAAAACATGGGCAGATGCCTTATCGGCAAAACCGGGCGACTTGCTGCTGCTGATGTCCGGCAATAAGGAAGAAACCCTGACACAACTTGGAGAGTTGCGACTTGAAATGGGAACTCGTTTAAATTTAAGAGATAAAAACACTTTTGCACCTTTATGGATTATTGATTTTCCGCTGTTTCAAAAAGACCCGGAAACCGGGCAGTTGCACGCAATGCATCATCCGTTTACTGCTCCGAAGTCAGAAGATATTCCTTTGCTTGACACAGACCCGGAAGCAGTTAAAGCAAATGCCTACGACTTGGTTATTAACGGAAACGAGATAGGCGGCGGCTCTATCCGTATTCACAATACGGAAATGCAGGAAAAAATGTTTAAGCATCTCGGCTTTACTCAAAAAGAAGCCGAAGAGCAATTTGGCTTCTTAATGAATGCTTTTAAATACGGTCCGCCGCCCCACGGTGGCATTGCTTTCGGTTTTGACCGCTGGGTTGCTTTATTTCATGGTTCGGAAAGTATTCGAGACGTTATGGCATTTCCGAAAAACAATGCCGGGCGCGACCTTATGATAAATGCACCGTCTGAAATTGACGAAAAACAATTGGACGAATTAGGGTTAGAAATAACAGAATAAAAAAGGCTGTCCAAAAAGTTTAAAGGCTGAATATAAAACGAGTATAACTTTTTTGTAATATCTGTGAGTTTTGGCGACAAATTGCAAAAAACTAAGCCACAATCGGTTATGTAAGGCAATAGACCCTTATGAAGATTTTATTGTTTTTAATATTATCATTTTTAGTTTGCCCCGAAACAGGAAAGCAACAATATGAAGAAGCTTACGCTTACATTAATAATTGTGAGAATCTAAAAGAATTTGACAAAAAAATTTGCAAGAAAAAAAGTGCTACTCATTTTCCTGTAAATGTAATAAAAGAAGTATATCCACTATCTGTATTAATATTTGGTAATGAAATAATAGAAAATGATATTATGCCAAATGTAAATGCAAAAAATAACAACATCTGCGATTTTGTATCTGAATTTGACAAAAAGCATCAATTTAAACCGGGAGAGGAAGAAGTATTTAAAAAGTTGTTTCCAACAAATCCTAAATCGCAATTATATATTGCATTTTCCAAGCCAATAGGAAACATGCTTTTTGCTGAAATAGCATATAGTTTAAATCCAAATCTTGAAGTTAAAAGCATTAAAGATTTAACTACGTTTAATAAGACACTTGCATTGTTGTTTATTTTTGATGAAAAAGGAAAAATAAAAGAAGTCAAAAAACATATTAATCAATACAATTAAAAGATAAAAAAACCTTTTAATTTCATTTGCTTTATAAAGACATGCAAGTAGAGCGAAAACCGGTTGTTTTTGTTCTGTATTTATAAGCCAATTTATTGCTTTCCGGTGCCATGATAAGCCTCATTCACCATATCAAAGGATATGCCTCAATTGTCTTATCACTTATTTTATTGTATATGCAGCCCTCACTACGAAGACTTGATGAATAATTCGGGTTAACCGCTCGCAGTTGCAAACTACAAATGGACAAAAGTCTCAGGAGGTTTGCCCCCAGAGACCTTTGTTTTTTAGGACAAGCTCCGGCAAAAATTTCCGGAGTTATTTCTTTTCCGTATTTAAATTAAATCGTGTTAGGTTTATAAATTGATTGATGCGCTCTGCAATCATTGCTTTATCTAATTCTTGCAAACGCTCTGTTCCGAATTTTTCAATCGAAAAAGAAGCCATAACCGAACCGATAATTAAAGCATTTTTCATATTTTCAAAAGAAAGATTATCGGTTTTTGCCAAATAGCCTATAAATCCGCCGGCAAAAGTATCGCCTGCACCGGTAGGGTCAAAAACAGACTTTAAAGGCAATGCCGGAGCACTGAAAATATTATGATTACGGTCAAAAAGCAAAGCTCCGTGCGCACCTTTTTTTATGATAAGATATTTCGGTCCGGAAGCGAGTATTTTTTCGGCTGCGGAAACCAAAGAGTTTTCACCGGACATTTGTTGTGCTTCTTCATCGTTAATGCACAGTAAATCGACCATAGAAACCGTTTTTTTCAAATCTTCGGGTGTATTATCCATCCAAAAATTCATGGTATCCATCATAATAAACTTTGGTCTTTTGTGCATACGCTCAATCACCTTACTTTGTATATCCGGGGTTAGGTTTCCGAGCATTAAATAGTCGCTGTTTTGATAAGCATCCGGGACAACAGGGTCAAAACCTGCCAATGCGTTTAGCTCGGTAACAAGCGTATCGCGTTTATTCATATTATCGTGGTATTTCCCCGACCAGAAAAAAGTCTTTTCGTCTTGTTTCACCTGAATGCCGGAAATATCAATACCATGCTTCTGCAAGATATTCATATAATCATCCGGGAAATCGTTTCCCACAACCGATATCAGGTTTATTTGTTTTGAAAAATAAGATGCAGATAAGGAAATATACGTTCCGGCTCCGCCTATAATTTTGTCCGTTTTTCCGAACGGTGTTTCTATGGCATCAAAAGCTACGCTGCCTACAATTGTTAAACTCATCAAAAAAATATTTAAAAAAATTAATAAAATTTTTGCAAATATATTTGTTTTTCAAAAAAACGTATTACTTTTGCCGTGCAAAAACAAAAAAATCCTCCTTAGCTCAGTTGGTTAGAGCGTCGGACTGTTAATCCGCAGGTCCTAGGTTCAAGTCCTAGAGGAGGAGCAAGAAGCTCGGCGAAAGTCGGGCTTTTTTGTTATACGAAAAAAAGGTTTTACATTTGATGAATAACCGGAAGCGGCTTATTTTTCACAAAATTATTTAATTAAATTACTTGCTTTATGTATAAAGTTTATCGACTTATTTTGCTTACTTTTCTTATTTTTTCTGCAAGCACTTTTTTATTTGCTCAGAAAAAAAACAAAAAAGACAATAAAGAAACAGAAAAAAAGGAAAATCCTGTTGCCGGTGCAATCGGGAGCTTAAAATTCAGAAGTATCGGTCCGGCTTTTGCATCCGGAAGAATTGCCGACTTTGCCGTTAATCCCAAAAACCCCTCGGAATATTATGTTGCCGTAGCCTCCGGGCATGTGTGGAAAACCGTAAACAACGGCATCAGTTTCTCACCGGTTTTCGATAACTACGGCGCCTATTCCATTGGTTGTGTTGTTATGGACAGCAACAATTCAAACATTGTTTGGATAGGAACCGGCGAGAACAATCACCAGCGAGCTTTGGGCTATGGAAACGGAGTGTATAAATCGCTTGACGGAGGAAAATCTTGGAAAAATATGGGGCTGAAAGAGTCGCGTCAAATTGGAGAAATACATATTGACCCCAGAAACTCGAACATTGTATTGGTTGCCGCGGAAGGTTCCGTTTGGGGATCCGGCGGCGACAGAGGTTTATACAAAACCATTGACGGAGGTAAGACTTGGAAAAAAGTAATAGAAATAAGCGAACATACGGGCGTAAATAATATTGCCGCAGACCCCTCGAACCCGGACATACTATATGCAACATCCGAGCAAAGACGCCGACATGTGCACACAAAAATCGGCGGAGGACCGGAAACAAAAGTATATAAATCCGAAGACGGCGGCGATACTTGGCGAGAAATCATGATAGGGCTTCCCTCCGAAGACAGAGGCGGAAGCGGCATAGCCGTATCGCCCGTAAACCCGAATGTTGTTTACCTTATTATGGAAGCGGCAAACGGCAAGGGCGGTTTTTTTCGTTCTCTTGACAAAGGAGAGTCGTGGACTAAAATGAGCGACCATTGCGGCAGCGGACAATACGACAACCAAATTTGGTGCGACCCCAAAGATGTTGATAAAGTTTATTCTGTTGAAACAGTCTCAAAATACACGGAAGATGCCGGTAAAACATGGAAAAATTTAAGTCTGAGCAAGCGCCATGTCGATGACCATGCCATGTGGATAAACCCCGATAATCCCAGACACTTTTTAATCGGCGGCGACGGCGGCGTTTATGTCAGTTATGATGCCGGAACACATTACAGACACATATCCAACTTGCCCGTAACCCAGTTTTACAGGGTATATTTGGATAATGAAGAACCTTTTTATAATATCTACGGCGGAACGCAAGACAACAACAGCATGGGCGGTCCCTCGAGGTCTGTTTGCAGTGCCGGAGTATCCGCAGCTGATTGGATTGTAACACTTGGCGGCGACGGTTTCTGGGGTGCGGTTGACCCGGATGACAGCAATATCGTTTATTCCGAATATCAATACGGAAATCTCTTTCGTTATGATAAAAAAAGCGGACAACGTTTAAGAATTAAACCTCGACCCGCAAAAAACGAATTAACATATCGTTGGAATTGGAATGCCCCCTTTATTTTAAGTCCGCACAACAGCAAAACGCTTTATCTTGCAGCCAACAAACTGTTTAAAAGTGAAGACAGAGGAAATTCGTGGAAGACGATAAGCCCTGATTTAACGGCTCAAACAGACAGAAATACATGGAAAGTAATGGGCAAATATTGGAGTGCCGATGCCGTAAAAAAAGATTTATCCACCTCACTGTTCGGCACCATTGTTTCTTTGGATGAATCTTCGATAAAGCAAGGCTTGTTGTTTGTAGGAACCGATGACGGTTTAATACAAATAAGTGAAAATGGCGGAAAAACATGGACAAAAGCAAACAAATTTCCGGCTGTACCCGAATATACTTATGTAAGCGACTTGTTTGCCGACCAATTTGATGAAAATATTGTATATGCAGCTTTCGACAACAGAAAAAGAGACGATTTTAAACCTTATTTGTATAAAAGCAGCGATAAAGGAAAAACGTGGACTTCAATCAGCAACAATCTGCCTGAAAATGGTACGGTACACAGCATCGCACAAGATGTTAAAAATAAAAATATCTTGTTTTGCGGAACCGAGTTCGGATTTTTTGTTTCCCTTAACGGCGGAAAAGAATGGACACAAATCAAAAACGGCATTCCCGATGTTGCCGTAAGAGATATGGCAATTCAAAAACGCGAAAACGACATTGTTTTAGCGACTTTCGGGCGAGGTTTTTATGTGCTGGACAATTATGATATGCTGCGACATATTAACGAGGACTTTTTTAAAGAAAAAGATGCTTGGATTTTTCCCGTTAAGGATGCTTTGCAATATATACAAACCGGCTCAAAATACGGACAGGGAGAAACTGAATATTTTGCTCAAAATCCGCCCTATGGAGCCACATTCACCTATTTCTTAAAAGAAGCCCCTTTATCGTCAAAAGCCGCTCGACAAAAAAAAGAAAAAGACTTGTTGAAAAAGAACGTGAAAATTCCGCAGCCCTCATGGAAAGAGCTGGAAGACGAAAATAAGGAAGAACCATCGTATCTATTGTTTACGATTACGGATGAAACCGGTGCAGTTATAAAGAAATTGACTGCGGCTGCCGCAAAAGGAGTACATCGTATAAGCTGGAATTTAAAATTCGACAATCCCTATTCGGTTGATACGGAGTCGGAAAAATTTAACCCTTTGAAAAAACGGGACTTTGGTATTCCTGTTATGCCGGGAAAATATTTTGTGTCAATGGCTTTGTATGATAAAGGAAAACTGAAAAACAAAACGACAGCTGTTCCTTTTAAGGTCAAACGCCTGCAAAACTCGTCTTTACCGGATGAAAACGACACACAATTTCTTGCCTATTTTCAAGATTTGATGCAAACTTTGAAAAAAACACATGCCCTAAGCAAAAACATACATCAATTAAACAAGCAACTTATTGCTTTTAAACAAACGGCACTGCATGCTACGGGCGGAACCGACGAGCTGATGCAAAAAATTCAAAACGTCCAAAACAGGCTTGACAGCTTAAAGTTTGCCATAAACGGCGTTTCTGCAAAAGCGAGTTACGAAGAAATTCCGCCGCATAAGTTGCCGCTTCAAATTCGTTTGCGAAATATAGCATGGGGACATTATGAGTCAACGGCACCAATTACACAAACCGAGAAAGAACAATTAAAGATTGTGCAAGCGGAACTTCCTAAATTTATTGCAAAAGAGGAAGAAATCTCAAAAGTACTGATTCCTGAAATTGAAAAAATATTGGATAATATCGGTGCTCCATGGACACCCGGGCGCATTATAAAAAGCGAATAAGCGATTTATTAGCCCGCATTTCGGGACTTTTGCAAAAGTAAAACCAAGTATCTAACTTTATGCTTATAGAAGTTTCAAAAGTCGGAAGACCGAAGTCGGAAGAAAAAACAGCTCGCACTTATTTTTGAGGAGTACGTTTTTTACTATTTCATGGCTTTTGGCAAATAGCAAATTCCCTCTTGGAGAAGAGGGTGCAGGGAGATTGATTAAAGAAAACTTAAAAGCCTGCGCATCAACAGATTGCAAATTCAATTAAATAAAATTAATCAATTCAAAGTTTCAGGTGCCGGCATTTAGTCCTAAGCCTTTGTTTTTCATAGGTTATAGCCCAAATAACGGCTTGAAGAAAATCTCGAAAGTTCAGCTTATGATATAATAATTGCTTATAATAAAAAAAAATATTTATACATTTGCCGCGCTAAATTAATAAGGTGTAAAATTTCATTACTTTATAATATAAGTTTATAAATTTTATAGAACCTTACAATTAAAATGCACCGGAAAACGTTTATAGTTAAAATATAAAAATAGACATATGAAAAAAATAAACCTCATTTTATTTTTGGTACTTATCAGTTTCTTTGGTTTTTCACAAACAAGAAATAATGTTATCATGTACACCGGAAACGGTTCTATGGTATTGATGAATGTACAAGAGAAAAAAGCCTCAACCGTTGGCTCGGTTTACCTTAATGAAAAATGGAATCCCGGAGTAATCGATTTATATTCGGAAACATCCGTAAGAAATTACCCATTTAAACTTGATTTAAGGTCTTTTGATATTGACATCAACACCGAAAACGGCATAAAAGTAATACAAGCCGATGATATTAAGAGCTTTGAGTGGTTTAACGATGGCGAAAGAGAAAAATTCATAAACACTAAAGAACTTGCCGGTTGCAATAAGGACGGCTTTTTTAAACTTATCCACCAAGGCAAACTCTCTTTATTTAAATATTATGAACTTACAATTATATCGTCCAGCTATAATGTTGCATTAGATGCCGGAAATCAGAACAACAGATATGATACAAAAGGAGTATATTATGTAAGTAATAACGGAAAATTTTCCAAGATAAAATTAAGAAAACGGAATTTCCAAAAACTTTTTGCCGACAAAGCAGAAGCCATAAACTCTTTCGCAAAAAAAAATCACTTAAAATATAATAATGAAGAAGATTTAGCTTTAATCTTTGAGCATTATAATTCTTTATAGTTTCTAATAAAATTTGTATTGAAAAAACCAGCCGACATTTATGTCGGCTGGTTTTTTATACTCAGGTTCTATTATCTGTGCTTTGCAAACAGGAAATTTACTATTCCGTAAAATTTGCAATTATTCTTACAACACAATCGCAAAAATCAAGTTCGGCAGGGCGTAAGTGCGTATTGAGAAAAATTCATATTGTTTATTTATACATATGAGCTATTAATAAAAAACACAAAGTTGTTCGCATATATTCTATTCCTCAGAAAACTTGAATCACCACCACCTTTGCTATCAACTTGCTGCAATTGATGCTTGAACCTACGCATGTCAAGTAACATTCTAAATATAAAATCTTTATCATTTCTTGCAATATCTTGCCTAAAAGATTAAATTTGTAAAATATAACAAATCCGGCTGACGACATAGCATATTTTGAACGTTTGCGTTTCAAAACTAACAAAACCTATATAAGCGGCTCGTTAAGCCATAAAAAAATGATATGAATAGAAATCTGATATTATTCTTTCTTGGGCTTTTGGTCATAGGCTGTTCAGAAAATAAAATTGAAAAAAAAGGATTTCAAGTCAGTGAAATAACAGAAGATGAAGATGGGCAAAAAATTGTCGGACTTCAAATCGACTCGCTAAAACTCGAAACAAGACCGAGAAACGTATTGTTAACTTTTAATCCGGAACATAGATTAACACCAATCTATAAAGTAAATTACGACAAGAAAACTAAAAAACCGTTTACAGGCACAAATACTTATCACACTAATTGGAATAACGATTATGAGAATGGGAATAATTGGAACCACAATTTTATGCCGGGTTTTGAAGCCATTTATGGGTATAATTTTGTAAATGTCTCACACTATAATAACACAAAGAAAATCGAAAATAAACTATTTGAGAAACCGGTTTTAATAAAAACACTTTATTATCCTGCTTTTTCAAAAGACACTTTGAATTATGAACCGGTAAAAAGAAATTTTTATATGATTTCTGTTTATGATGAAGATACAAATAAAGATGGATTTATAAATATTAAAGACTTACGAAGATTTTATTATTTTGATATAAACGGACTGAATAAAAAAGCATTGCTTCCCAAAGAATATTCTGTTATGAGTTCAGAATACGATTCTGCAAATGACTTTATGTATGTGTTTGCGAGAAAAGATACGAGCAAAAATGGACAAATGGAAGCGAATGAACCAATCGACATATTTTGGATTAACTTAAAAAATCCTGAAAATCTCGGAATGCAATATAAAACCGAATAAAAAAATAACTTAACCCGCATTTTGAGACTTTTTTTAAGCCGAAAGAGGGACATTAGAAAGGAAAAAAATGATTAAGCCGGGTATTATCATCTATATTATTTCATGGCAGTAATCGTTCTGTTCCGGTTTGAATACTGCAATATAATGTCATGCCAAGTAACATTCTAAATCTAAAAGCTTTATCATTTTTTGCAATATTTTGCCTGAAAAGATTAAATTTGTAAAATATAACAAATCCGGCTTACGGCATAGCATATTTTGAACGTTTGCGCTTCAAAACTGCCTCGAAATATACACTTAATCCGTTGTAAAACCTTGATGAAATGAATCGTATCTTTCCAATTCTTGGAATTTTAATAATACAAATTAATTGTAAATCAACTGAAATCGGACAGCAATCTGAATTTAAAATGATGAATGATTCCGTAAATCTTTATGCTTTTATTGGAGAAAAAATATCTGTTATTAAATTTAACCCAAATTCAAATAATACTCAAACTGAATTTGACCCAATAAGAGGAGATACAATTCGAGCAGTAAGTTATATTACGGACAACGGGTTCAAATACAAATATAAAGTTGTTAAAAATGTATTTAATAATTTAAAAACAGATATAGTTGAATTTGTTGCTTATGACCATTATGGGCAACCAAAATTTGAGAATTATAAAAACGTGATCTTATACATTTCCTTAAACAAGGAAAAAAATCATTACTATCATCAGAAATATCAATTTGACCCTGTAGAAAAAACAAAAAATGGAATATGGAAAGGCTTAAATGGGGAAAGCATCGAAAAATTATTTAACGAAAAGAAAAAAGGAATATTCACTGCTCGTGGGCTATTTGATGAATAAAAAACATCTCATGCAAATCTCATAAACGATAATGCTTCAACTACTTATGCTGAAATTTATACATTTTAATACATCAAATCGTATTTCTAATTTTTTCGTAAATTTGAGAAATAAAAATAAAACTTATGGCAGAAGACAGAAGCATAACACAATATTTTGGAGATAATCTTGCTGAACTGTTAGCAGAAAAGATAAAATTAGTTTACACGGATTTTGAAAGTAAAACATATATTGAAAATATTCGAAAAAAATGTGTGAAACTCAGCTATACAAAAAGAATAGAACTGCACGCAGAAGAATTAAAGCAGTTGCTTCCAAACTCTTATCCTAAATCAGTAAAAATATTGATGCAAATTTTAGGCGAAGAAAATCCTAATGAAACAGGAATGTTCAAAGAATTTTATTGGATTATGCCTATTGGGAAATTTGTAGAAAAATACGGCTTAGATAATTTTGATATTTCCATAAAAGCCATTGAAGAAATTACAAAAAGGAATACCGGTGAATATGCAATCCGACCATTTATCAGAAAATATCCTGAAAAAACGGTAAAAATAATGTCAGAATGGTCAAAATCAGATAATTTTCATCTTCGCAGGCTGGCTTCTGAGGGTTTAAGACCAAAACTCCCTTGGGCAACAAAATTGGATACTTTTATTGAAAATCCAAAACCCGTTTTTCAAATTTTAGAAAACTTAATGGAAGATGATATAAAATTTGTCAAAAAATCTGTGG
>PDWI01007350.1_pt1 | contig 13426 bp, 12 predicted proteins | sample 1430891 | NCBI WGS metagenome assembly PDWI01 (sample SAMN01162508, study PRJNA174530) | Oral metagenome, whole genome shotgun sequencing project. | biome: Marine environment; feature: Marine mammal; material: Swab sample of the gingival sulcus; isolation source: swab sample of gingival sulcus... | reverse complement strand
TTCCTATTGCTTTTCTTCTCATAAGTTAACCTTGTGTATTATTTATAATTATGAAAAACCACTACTAGTTGCTTTAAGTTCTTGCCTTTTTAATACGCATACAAAGATACAAACAATACAAACACCATAAAAATAGCTTTTATCTATATCTAATTGTCGTAATATATCTAGCAATCTTTTTTATGGGACGGGATCATAGCCACTACCTCCCCACGGATGGCAAGAAAGCAACCTTTTCATGCTAAGATAGCCCCCTTTAAAAACACCGTGTTTCTTTAAAGCCTCAATCGTATAAGAAGAGCAAGTAGGCGTATAACGACAAGCGGAAGGTGTCAATGGCGAAATAAATCTCTGATAAAAACGAACCAGCAAGACAAGAATCTTTACAAGAATTTTCATAACCGACTTTTCAGTTCTTGAACAATGCCTGAAAGTGAATCATAAATCTCACAATATGAACTTATCTTTTCACCCACATATACAATTCCCAAAGAAAGTGAAAAATCAGCATCTTTTAAATGATTTAGCAAATCTGATTTCTGTAGCCTGTAAGCCTCACGAGTGCGTCTTTTAAGAAGGTTTCTACGAACGGCAAGTTTTTGCCTTCGCTTTGGAACACTTATTAAAACTTGAATGGGAGATTCATTGTTTTTTTCTTTCTGCTTGCAGTAAAGCACCCGAAAAGGATAACAAATAAACAGCTCTTCAGATTGGAAAAGTGCTTGAATTTCTCGTTTTTTTCGCAATCTTTCCCCTTTCTTAAAAGTATGATTTGGGGAATCTAACATCACAAAAGCAAAAAATTAGTCATTATTTTCCTTTAGAAATTTCTCTAAAGCCATTGTCATAGAAGGCGTCTCTGGTTTTGGCGCCTCGATATCAAGTCTAAGACCTGCAGCTTTTACAGCCTCGGCAGTCGCAGTTCCAAATGATGCAATCTTTATATCATTTTGCTCAAAGTCAGGAAAATTCTCCAACAAAGAAGTAATCCCAGCAGGACTGTAGAAAACCAAGATATCATAAGTTAGTCCCTTTAAATCAGACAAATCAGCACTTACCGTTTTGTACAAAATTGCTTTTTTATACGCTAATTTATTCTTCTCCAAAAACTCTGGAATATCATTTTTATGGACACTTGAAAGTGGCACTAAAAAAGTATCATTCTTGTGCTTTTTAAAGGTATTTAGTAAGTCATCAATAGAGCGATGACCATGAAAAATCTTACGCTTACGATACTGAATATACTTTTGAAGATAAAGAGCAACAGACTCCGAAGTACAAAAATATTTGGTTGTTGCAGGCACTGTGTAGCGCATTTTTTCTGCAATCCGAAAATAATTATCTATTGCCGTACGACTATTAAAAATTACAGATGGAAAATCTGCTAAACTTATTCTCTGCTGACGAAATTCCTTGGTATCAACACCTTGAACTTCAATGAAAGAACGAAAATCAATTTGCACATCATAGTCAGAAGCAATGTCAAAATACGGAGATTTATCACTTTTTGGTTTTGGCTGAGAAACCAAGATATTCTTTATTTTCAAAACACTCAAAAGTTTAATTATTTTCAATTAAAAACCTTACAATCATTATGATATAAACCAAAGGTAAGATTTCGAGGGTGCAAAGGTACAAAAAACTATGAAAAATAGAAAACTTAGCTTGTCCTAAGATTCTAGAGACAAAATAGAGCTGCAGGATTTTCCTTATAACCAAGACTCCCAGCAAAGCATAAAAAAGACCACTATAAACCAACTGGTTTCCCCAAAGAGCAAGCAAAAGAAGTGGAAAAACAAGCAAGCCCATAATTACAAATAAACGAAGCGTTATGCTGTAATGAGCCGTAGCCAAAGCCTTTTTATCAATGGTATAGGATGTGCAAACTATCAAAAAAGAGCAAATGCTAAAATAAGCAAGAAGACAGATTGCTAAAAGCCCCCATAACTGCCAATCAATCAAGAAAGAAACATACTTTTTTACAAGAAAATAAAAAAGCGTTACAACAGAAAAAAAGCCACTTAAGGAAAGTAAAAAATAAAGCAAAGGCGACAGGCGGGTCTTACTTTTTTTTACCATTAAAAGTAAAATTGCTATTAAACTTTGCCTTCGAATGAGATAAACAAAAAACAAAAGCAGAAAACTCAAAGCCACTCCCAAAAGCAAGGGTACATCATACGATGCTCGATAAAGCTCCCTAGCCTGCAAACCCTCTCTTTGCATACTTAGCGCTTCAAAAGACTGTTTTTTCTGCTGAAAGGTTTTCGGATAAGCAATTACAGCCTCAATGCTATCTTGGCTTTGATTTTCTTTCACAAAAGATTCCTATTTTGTATCAAATTTCGGCTTTTTACTGCTTGCACAAGGAATTTCGCCACTTAGGATTTTCCTATAGTGAGCTATGTCCTCAAGAAGCTCCACCGCCTTTTCAATTAACTTATCCGAGCGCACTCCCTGCGCATAAGCTCCCCTTTGATAGAAAAATCGCATTGTAATCTCATACTCTAAAAGATTCGTGATTTCTTTCTTATTTCGCAGTAAATCTTTTTGAAGTTGTGGACTAAGCTGCTTTTCCAAATCTCCCAAAGCGATTTGTTTTTGGTTCTTTTCTAAGATTTTTTTCAATTTTTCAAAAGCCTCAAATTCTTCTGATTTGTATTTGAAGGCTGATTTTTCTACAAAATGAACAAACTCCTGAAAAATTGTATCATCTAAAACAAATTCCTTTGCAGGTTTTGTTTTTGTATTGGCATAGAAAGTTGCAAAATCACTAATCTGATTTTGTAAAATAAGTTGGGTGATAAGTGAGCTGTATTTTTCCTGCTTATGCTCAATATCAGGCATAATACCGCCTCCATCATAAACAGTGCGTCCGTTCTTTGTTTTAAAAGCTGTAATCAGTGAATCAGGCACATGCCCCACACTACCATCCTTATTTTTATGCGAATAATCCAAGGCTTGAATACAACGCCCACTTGGGATGTAATATTTTGAAGTCGTAACTTTTAGGCGCCCATTGTAGCCCACGGGACGCGTTGTCTGCACAAGCCCCTTTCCAAAAGAGCGTGTCCCCATAACCACTGCTCTATCCAAATCCTGCAAAGTTCCTGCAACAATTTCCGCAGCCGATGCAGAGCCACTATTTACCAAAACCACAATAGGAATCTGAGTATCCAAAGGCTGTTTTGTAGTTTGATAATTGCGATCCCAGCGCGAAATTTTCCCCTTAGTGGCAACCACAAGCTGACTTTTCTTTGTAAATAAATTCACAACTTTTACAGCCTCTGAGAGCAATCCCCCTGGATTTCCACGAAGATCTATAATCAGTGATTTTGCCCCCCCCTTCTGGAGTTTTTTCACCGTTTCCTTTACTCTTTTTCCTGCCTTGTCGGTAAAATTAGTAAAGACCAAATAACCAATATTTTTATTAAGCAAAGTATCAAAAGGCACACAGTCAAGTTGGATTTTCTCGCGTGTAATTTTCAGCTTATGGATTTTTTGTTTTGCAAAAGGGCGCTCAACGGCCATTTCAAAAGAAGTATTGGGCTTTCCTTTCATCACAGCCGTTACTTTTTCCATTGATTTTCCGCACATATTCTCCCCATCTAAAGCAATGATGCGATCCCCTGAGCGAACCCCTGCTTTATCAGCAGGAAAGCCTTCAAAAATCTGAGAAATCATCACACAACTATCGCGTTTTTGAATCAGCGTACCGATACCGCCATATTCGCCAGTGGTTTGCGTTTTAAAGCCTGCCATTTCCTTTTCAGGAATATAGACCGTATAGGGATCCAACCCTTTGAGCATCTCTGTAATCCCCTTATTTATAAGCTTACCATTGTCCACACTATCCACATAAAGCAAATTCAGCTCCTTTAGAATATTGTGATAAATGGTAAGGTTCTTTGAAAGCTCAAAATTAGCTTTCTCCTCAGAGGTTTGTGCCAAACAAAATTGTAGCGACAAAACGCCAATTATAACCGAAATAAAATACTTTGTTCTCATTGTAAAATCTTCTTTGCTACTTACTTGGTACAAAGATACTTTTTTCTTAGCAGAACAACAGTGGTCTTTTATTTATTTAAGATCCTTTACAGACTTTTCACATCCAGTTTTTCTGTGTTTTCACTGCACCATACAAAAGAAAATCGCGCAAATCCTCAGCAGATTTTAGAGGAATATACGAGAGTCTTACGCATGTCCCAGATAGGTGCAAATGAAGAGTTGCTGTATTTTTTTTTCGCTGGAAAAAACTCTGTGAAAGCTTTACCGATTGTATTTTGTAAGGCTCTAAAAGTGTTTTGGTTTGGGTAATCCAGCCTTTTTTTATTTGCAATAAATCCCCATCAAACTCATAGCAAATACTTTTGTAGGAATAGTGCGCATAACAACCAAGAGCAACTTCCATCACAACAAAAGCCCAAAGCCAGCACCACGAGTAAAAATACGCCACAAACAAAAAAGGAAAAGCAAAAACAACACTGCCCAGCATAAAATAACGAATCCGAATACTCGAAGAAGGCACAAACGATACCAGTTCTTTTAATTGCGGTAAAATTATCGATTGGATTTGCTCTTTTTGCTCTTTTGAACAACCTAAAATCATGACTTTTTCGTTGTCCTTATCGATAATTTTATTACTTGTCTGAATAAGCTCAGTGGTTGTAATTTTAAGCAAACGCTGCAATGGATTCGCCGAATACACAAGCGCCTGAATACGAGAAAAAGGCACGCTCATTTTCTTTCTTTTAAGCAACCCAAACTGCAATAAAAAAGTTTTTTTGATTTGTAGTAGTTTCAAATCATAATAAAATAAAAAGGTACGAACAATTGAAAAAACAATGCTAAAAAGAATAAGACAAATGCCCAAGGATGTCCAGATAAAAACATCTGAATTTTCAAGGCTTGTAGTCGTCTCATTTATGGCGCTATCAATCTGCTCCTTAAAGAGATCACGAAAATCCCCAACAAATTGATAGACAAAAAGAGCCACAAGCAGCAGCCCTTGCAAATGGTTACGAGAAACACCAATTTTGAAAATATGCCCCAAAGAATGCGCTATAATTACTTTTTTCGTTGGGGCTTTTTCGGTTTCATTATCTGGTTGTACCTGAGCCTCAGCCTGCACATCCTTAGAATTGGCAGTGCTTAGTGCCTCTTCGAGTGCTAGGGCAAAGTCTTTTTTCACCGCATCGAGCTTTACCTCCTTTTTATCCGTCCCAACAGAATCCACCTCAACCTCCACAACGCCAAGTAGCTGGTGCAGGAGTTTTTGACTCGTATGCACCGAAACAATTTTAGCCAAAGGAAGCGCCACTATCTTCTTTTTCAAATAGCCTTTTTCTAGAATAAACTCATCATCCTTAATATAAAAGTAAAAATTCCGCCACGAAAGATAGCCATGAATAGCTAGCAGCAAAAAAAATACTGCCAACCCAATCAAACCCCACAAAAATGAAATTCCTTCGGTATCTTTAAAGAAAAAAATGAGCAACACAGGAAATAATGCTCGAAGAATTCCTTGCATAGAAAACACAATTGAGACAAGAATGGCAAGGACATTTTTACGCTGTGGGCTTGAAAAATCGTACTTAGTCATTTTCCTTAATCTTTTCAGATAGATACGCTTTTATCTCACTAGCTCTTTGAAAGGAAATCCCCCTAATGCTAAGATCCTCATCCCCTGCCGTATAGATATCAAGCTTGGCAATATCCCACATTTTTCCAAGTGCAGACTGCGACACCTCCATGTGCTGAATACGGCAAATAGGAACTGAAATTACCTTTCTACTTAGCCAGCCCGTTTTGTAGTGCACATCGGCAGAGCAAATGGCAAAACCTTTGTTTTTAAAACCCAAGTTCACAAGCGCACTAACATAAAAGACCATTAGACACCAAAACACATAGAAAACAGCAAATACCCAACTCGGTATTTCTTTAATAAAATGATGAGCAAGAATACCTGCCACAAAAAGAATTAGAAAGAAAATCACCCATTCTGTCATTTTTAGGCGTTTGAACTTTGGAAAAAGCGGTTCAAATTCGATATTTTCTGACGAAGGAATCTCTGCAGAAAATATTTGCTGATAAGTTGTTCTCATATTTTTAGCGCTCTAGGGTGATACTTGTAGCTCCGATTTCTCCCCCCATCGGTGGGGCAATTTTTTTCACCGTAACGCGTGCAAACTCGAGCTGCTCAAAATGGGCATACAAACAATCCAAAATACGCCCAGCCACATGCTCTAGCAAATTCGAAGTCTGCGCCATTTCAGCAGCAATAAGCTCATATGCCCTTTGATAATTGAGCGTATCTGAAATATCATCCGACTCCATCGCCTTTCTCGCATCATACTCCATCACAACAGAAACGGAAAAAGGCGTTCCTACAATTTTTTCCTTCTCAAAACAGCCATGATAGGCATAAAATCTCATATCCTCAATTTGTACTACAGCATTTTTCATCTTTTTCAAATTCTTAAAAATCGTTTTTTCTTTTCAGCAAAATTAAGCTAAAATTCCTATACGCACAAAGAAAATCATAAAGCCCACATAAGTAATCCCCTCACTATTGTATTTTATTAGATACTTTTAGGGTATGGCTGCACCTCAAAGACTCTAAAAAAGACCTTAAAGTATATCCCCACAGTACTTTTTGCCCCTAAAAAGCACCTTTTTGAGCATTCAAAAGACCTTGAAAAGTAAAAACGACCACATAAAAGATACTCCCACATACCTAAAAGATATAAAAGAGCAACTAAAAGATATTAAAAATAACCCCAAACAGTAGCCTAACGCACCCCAAAGATATCCCATCATATCTCTAAGATAACCCAAAGCACCTTATAAGCTAAGCCAAATGACCTTAAAGGTAAGAGCGAAGACCTTAAAGGTAATCTAGAGCACCTTAGAGGTACAAAATAAGACCTCCAAGGTGCAAAATACCACCATCAAAGGTACTCCAAAGCACCTCAAAGGTAATTCAGATGGTCTTAGAGGTAGCCTAGATGACCTTATGGGGTCTAAAATTAGGACATTGCTCTATTTTCTTCAAGAGCGAATGTTTCAGATTCTGAGTTTAATTTTACAACTAGGAGCTACTTTCCCTTAAGGGGTGTTGGGCTTTGATACTCATCGTGCTTTTTACACTCGAAAAAATAGCATAGAGGGAACTCTAAGAAATGCTTTGCTGTTTCTTCTTAAAATTTTCCTTGCTATTTGTTTTTATTCCGTACTTTTGTGGACTCAAAACGAAAAAAATAGATATGAAAATATTTCGTAAAATAAAAGAAGTCAAAGCGTATTTACGCCCATTGCAATATGGTGGAAAAAGCATCGGTTTTGTACCCACTATGGGCTATTTGCATCAGGGGCATTTGTCGCTACTAGAGGCAGCTGTAAGGGAAAATGATCTAACAGGACTTTCGATTTTTGTAAATCCTACGCAATTTGCACCGAGCGAAGATTTAGACGCCTATCCGCGTGATGAAAAGCGAGATTTAGAGCTAGCAGAAAAGGTGGGGACAGATTTTGCCTTTATTCCCAGCGTGGAAGAAATGTACAAAAACCCACTAACAACAGTATCGGTTGCTCAGCTGACAAAGGGACTTTGTGGACTTTCTCGCCCTACGCATTTTGATGGCGTTACCACTGTTGTTGCTAAATTATTTAATATTATCCACCCTGACCGTGCATATTTTGGGCAAAAAGATGCACAACAGGCAATTGTTTTGATGAAAATGGTAGAGGATCTGGATATGGATGTGGAGCTAAAAGTTTGCCCAATCGTTCGTGAAGAAGACGGACTAGCAATGAGCTCTCGTAATGTTTATCTAAGCGAAAAAGAACGCGAAGAAGCGCCTATTTTGTCTAAAGCTCTTCTCTTAGCAAAAAAGGAATTTGAACAAGGAGAAAAAAGTGCCCTAAGGCTAAAACAACTTATTGAAAGCAATATCAATCGGACTTCAGGCAGAATTGATTATGTGGAAATTATCTCATTTGAAACCCTTGAGCCTACCGTTGAAATAAAGGAAAAAACCTTGATTGCAATTGCCGTAAAATTTGAAAAAGCGCGACTTATTGACAATATTATCTTAGAATAAAAAAAGCTATGTTTATACAAGTTCTACAAGGAAAAATACACCGAGCGACCGTTACGGAGGCGAATCTGAATTATATGGGCAGCATTACCATTGACATGGATTTGGTAGATGCGGCTGGAATGGTCGAAGGGCAACGCGTGCAAATCGTCAATAATAACAACGGTGAGCGGCTCGAAACCTACATTATCCCCGGTGAGCGAGGCTCTGGAATGGTCTGCCTAAATGGCGCTGCGGCGCGTAGAGTGCAAAAAGGCGATACGCTCATTATCATTTCCTATCTTTATGCAACTTCTAAAGAGGCAAAAACGGTAGTCCCCAAAATCGTTTTTGTAGATGAGCACAATAAAATAAGAAAAATCTAAACCAGCTTAAAAAGGCTCCTAAAGGCAATGAATTTAGAGGAAACGATCAAAATCCTAGAGCGAGAACTCCCCCATAAACTTCCTGGGGTAAAGGCGCAGGAGCTTATGGCGCCCTCTTTTCGCAATGATTACAAAACGGATAAAAATTCGCTTCGTGAAAGCGGCGTGCTTTTACTTCTCTACAAAAAAAATGATACACCCCATATTGTACTGATGAAACGCAGTGAGACGCTTCGTACACATAGTGGACAAATCAGTCTTCCTGGTGGAAAAAAAGACCTTAAAGATGGTAGTTTTTATGAAACTGCCACTCGTGAAACCTTCGAAGAGCTTGGCATTAAAAAAGAGCATATCAACTATCTGGGAGCCTTAACACCACTTTTTATCCCCATCAGTAATTTTATGGTCTATCCATTTGTAGGTTATTCTAAAGAAATTCTAACTTTTCTCCCCAACCCTAAAGAAGTAGAAAAAGTTATTGAAATTCCACTCGCTGTTTTGCTTGACAAGGAAATCATAACGCAAAAAATCTGGGAAGAAAACGGAAAAACATTTCGAAAACCCTTCTTTGCTATCTTTGAAGAAAAAGTATGGGGAGCAACGGCAATGATTCTAAGTGAATTTCGCACGCTACTACTCAGGGATTAAAACTTTGTAGCTTTCATAAACGCGCTGAATCCGCGCCACATGCAAGCGAGTTTCTCTAGAGCAAAAATAACCATGCTTTACCACAGCATCTTTGTAGAATTTAGGTTTTTTTAGGGAATCCAAAAAAGGTGCAACCTCATCCCACGAAAACTTATTTTTATCATATTTCTCAGCTAAATTTTGGGCATCTACAATATGACCATCGCCCGAATTGTAAGCAGCAACAACAAAATAAGGCAAATCAGCTTTATCCTCCATATCTACAGCAAAGCGCTTTTGTAAATGCTCTAAATACTTTCGCCCAGCCTCAAGCTGCACTCCAACGGAAGAATACCTTGAAGCCCCAAAATTCTTTGCCGTTAGTGGCATCATTTGCATAATACCAAAAGCCCCTGCCCACGAGACTTGCTTAGGATCGAAGCGAGATTCTGTGTAGATAAGCGCTGCCAAAAAACGCCAATCCCAGCCCATAACCTTAGCCTCTTTTTGAATAAGAGTATCGTAAGGAGAAAGCTGTTTTTTAGACAAACTAAGTGCGGTCTTGTTGCGTAAAATACTTTTTTTATTACGAAAATACTTGGTGTAAAGCATCCGAAATTCTCTTGATTTTCGAAATTTAGAAAGCCACTTGTCAATATTTAGGGCAAGCTCTGGAGCGTTGTAATTGACAGCCCACGAAATATTACAAGGCAAACCCGCTGGAATACTCGCATCCAAATTCGGATAATAAGTTTGAGCAACTTTGACTTTAATTTTATCAGAAAAAGTGGCAGGAATACTATCCAAAGCAACCGCCTCAAGCAAATCTTCTCCACTAATCTCACTGTGGTAAACGACCTTAAAATCCAAAGCCAAACTCTCCTGCAAATGCTCAGCCAAAAGGCGATTAAGGGAATTGTCCACTAAATGAAGTTTTATGGTATCCACATCGAGCCAATCCTCTAAAAACTGCTTTTTACTTTCCTTATTCTGTACCAAAACGGGATACGACTGAAAAAGAGGACTGGTAAAAAAACACTCTTTTTTCCGCTCTCCTGTCATTTTTACACTTGCCGCTAAAAGATCACAATTACCATCTTTTAGCATCTTTAGCGCCGTTTTCATATCTGAGGCAATCTGAATACGCAAACGAAGCCCCCTGCTTTTTGCATAATGCTCAGCAAGCTCGTAATGAAACCCCATAGGCGTTCCACGATAAAGAAAATAGCTAATTGAATTATTCAAAAAAACAACTCGCAGCTCCTCTTGCTGCATTATACGCTCAAAGCTCGTCTGTTTGTCAGCAGGAAAGTTTTTTTCAACCTCTTTTTTACAAGCAGTCAAAAAAAGCAAACAAAGGACGATATAGTGGATTTGCCTAATCATAGAAATACCAACGAATTCCGTATCTTAATACATTCGGTGCAATCGGATAATGAGGTGCTGAAAAATAATTAACACTTCCCCACACTCTGTTTAGATGCTGATATTTCATAAAAAAAGAAGCCCTTTTGAATCGCGCCACAAAATACGCATCTATCTTTGGATACGCACCAAGCTCCTTCTCTGTTTGTAAATAATACTGCCCAATGGCTGGAAAATAAGAGGGTGCAGTCCATTTTGTCGTATAGCGAACATCAGCACCCAGCCTTAGTGTAATTGCCTTTTCAAACATTTCACTCTCAAAATAAGCATTCGAATAAAGGGCAAGCATCGGAAGAGGTAAAATATTCTCATTGGTGGTCTTTTGCCAATAAATCGCTGGCTCTAAATGCCATTTTCTCCAGTTTAAATCAATCTTTGCAAAAGCAGTTAGCACAGAGATTTTCTCACTCGTCTGCTCAGGACTTGCATTTTTTCCAAAATACACATAGTTACTTAAAGCTTGCAGATAACCACCAACACGCAGCTTCCATTTTTTATTGCTATAATAGCCCCCAACCTTTAGGCTTGCCTGTTTTCCAAAATCATTTTGCCACCTTCTATGATTGGAAAAATAGTCATTATACAAAAAAGAAGGCGTAAGATTTTGCATCTGAAAATCAAGTTGTAATTTATGATTTCGAAGTGAATCAGCCCCCAAATAACGGCGGTAATGCCCCTTTGCAATCACATCGCCCATTCTGTAGCCAGAAAGATAGGTTTTCCAACTAGCCGCCCAATTTGTTTTTTCCGTAGAGCTAAAAAAAGCGCCAAACTCAGCTGATAAATTATCCTGAAGATGAGAAGAAAGGGCTGTATCCCAGCCAAAAGGGAACTTGGCGGAAAGGTCTGGAATTTCATATTTAATTTTCTCATACTGCACCGCTGCCCGTAGCCCATATTTAAACCAATCAAAATAGCCCTCATTGAGTACAATTTGCAGGGTGTTTTTTAGATTCTGAAAATTGGTCGTTTCACTGATTTTACCCCCCATCTTATAGATAAAACTCTTGTAAAAATCAGGAGATTGCTCCTCATCAAAATAAACTCTTGAGCTTTTATCCAAATGCAGCGTATGAACTAATTTTATGGGATAAACCTGCGTAGTATCCGAAAAAAGCACACGCTCTCGAACCTCTCCAATGTTGTACTGATGAGAAAGAAAATAGTTGTAATTGTGAAATTTAGCCCCTACTCCTGCAAGCCTCACACCCATATCACGCGTCTTAATTGTGGTATCTCGCTCTATGAGTACATCATCCTCCATTCCTCCATTTTCTGAAATTTGCAAACGATTGTGATTTAAAAATCCATAGAGCTTATAACGCCCCAGCTCATAACTAGAAAAAACAGAAAAACTGTAAATCTTATTCTTTTGATTCTCATAAGCACCATCGCTAGAAAGCAAATTATAGCGCACTCCAAGATTCCAGCCTTTTTTGATATTGCGAGTGAGAAAAACTTTTAAAATATTATCCTCTTCATTGCCACTTTTTCCCGTTGCGTATTGCAAATCGGTGTAGGGCGTTTTGGTGTCAATAAAATTATGCGTCTCAGGGCGCTCCAAATAACACTCATAAGGCTGCAAAAAAAGAAATTCTTGGATATTTTCTCTCTTAGAAAAAATGGCACTTTGATAGGGAGCCCCCAAATTTCCAGTAAAAGTAACAGCTGGATTTTCCTTATAAAAAGGATGTAAAATCTGCCAATCCATTTTAAGCGAATCCCTGTATCTTCGAACTTTATAAGCACCATCAGCCTCTAGCCGCCAAAGCTTGACCTCTGGCTTTATAGCATTTGCATCTAGGCTGTCTTGCTTTTTTCTATAATCCTCACGACTGATTCGTTTTGTCCCCCCGCCGCCACCAGATGGGAAACCTCCACCGCCCTGCCCAAGATCACGAATTTGCCCCAAAACAAACGAGCAAGCAAAAAGCAAAAAGCCCCAAACAAGTGCTATTTTTTTTATTTTGAGTATCATCTTTTCTTCTAATTTTACTACAAAAGTACAGGAATTATTAGTTTTCTACTACTTTTGAGAGTCCGCTAAAGTACAAAAAACTCCCCAATCAAATAATCTGATCGCAAAAAAGCTTCCTTTTTTAAAAATACTTCCTGCTCATTTTGCACAAAATCAGTGGTATATTTTTGTACATTTTTCAAGGTATTTTGTAGATATTTCTCTCCAAAAAATTGCCGTATTTCCTCCAAATCAATTCCCCATTTTGTGCGCAATCGCGTGATAATATAATCGTTATACTTATCCTTTATGCTAAGCGTCTCTTGTTCTGAAGGCAAAATATCTTGAGCTAAAGAGCTACTATATTGCTTTAAATTTGAGACATTCCAACTACGCGTTTTTCCATCATAAGAATGCGCCGAAACACCAATGCCCAAATACGGTTTTTGTCGCCAATAATTAGTGTTATGCAATGAAATTTTTCCCTGTTTGCAAAAATTAGAAATTTCATATTGTTCATAGCCCTTCTCAAAAAGAAAATCTACCAAAAATTGATACTGATTCTCGCTATTCTCATCAGTAATTTCATGAAGTTTTCCTTTGTTTCTCAGATGAGAAAAAGGGGTTCCTTGCTCAATAGTCAAATGATATGCAGAAATATGACTCGGCTCTAAACTACAAAGCGTCTTCAAATTATGCTCCAAATACTTAACTTCTGTATCTGGAATTCCATAAATAATATCTAACGATAGATTCTCAAAACCAGCACTTCTCGCATTCCCAATAGCACAGAGCGCTTCGGCTCCTGTATGGCGACGGTTCATAAAGGCAAGTACCTTATCATCAAAAGACTGAATCCCCACACTTAGCCGATTGATTCCAAGGGATTTTAAACCTTTAAGATAATCAAAAGAAAGATCATCGGGATTTGCCTCAAAGGTAATTTCTGGATTTTT
>PDWI01007349.1_pt1 | contig 13427 bp, 11 predicted proteins | sample 1430891 | NCBI WGS metagenome assembly PDWI01 (sample SAMN01162508, study PRJNA174530) | Oral metagenome, whole genome shotgun sequencing project. | biome: Marine environment; feature: Marine mammal; material: Swab sample of the gingival sulcus; isolation source: swab sample of gingival sulcus... | reverse complement strand
GAATGTGCGAAATCTTATAAGCATCACAGATTTAACAGTAGAGGAAATAGACAGCATAATTGCTGTTGCAGGCGATATTATCGCTGATCCGCAAAAATATAGCGATATATGCAAGGGGCAGATTTTGGCGACACTCTTTTTTGAGCCAAGTACCCGTACCCGGCTCAGTTTTGAGGCGGCGATGCTAAAACTTGGTGGTTCGGTTCTGGGGTTTTCCCAGGCAAGTTCCAGCTCTGTTTCCAAGGGAGAGACGGTGAGTGATACCATCCGCACCGTGAGCTGTTATGCCGATATTATAGCCATGCGTCACCCTAAGGAGGGGGCGCCGGTGGTGGCTGTTAAAAAAACGGCTGTGCCAATTATCAATGCCGGTGATGGCGGGCATCACCACCCCACCCAGACCCTTACTGATTTATTGACTATTTCCAGAGAAAAGGGACGATTTGATGGTCTTACTATCGGTTTTTGCGGCGACCTGAAATTTGGCCGTACGGTACATTCGCTTATTGAGGCGATGCTACGCTATAAAAACAGTAAATTTGTGCTTATTTCGCCGGATGAACTAAAGATTCCGCGTTATATTCGTGACCTGCTTGTTGAGCATGATGTCCAATGGGTTGAGGCGAAAACAATGGAAGAGTATATGGGCGAGCTGGATATTCTCTATATGACCCGTGTGCAGCAGGAACGTTTCTTTAACGAGGCAGACTATATCCGTCTGCGTGATACCTATATTCTTACTCCTGAAAAACTGCGCAATGCCAAGGAAGATATGGCAATTTTGCATCCATTACCGCGGGTCAATGAAATTTCAACCGCCATAGACGATGACCCTCGTGCCGCCTATTTCAAACAGGTACTAAATGGCAAATTTGCCCGGATGGCACTTATTTTGAATCTGTTAAATCTGGTAAAGGAGGTATGATATGAATATAGATGGTATTAACGATGGCATTGTACTTGACCATATCAAACCGGGAGCGAGCCTTAAAATTTATCAACTGCTTGAACTGCAAAATCTTGATTGTAGTGTTGCGCTCATCCAAAATGTAAAAAGCCAGAAAATGGGCAAAAAGGATATTATCAAGGTCGATTCAGAATTTGATATAGATTTCGATATACTGGGCTATGTTGACCCCAATATTACGGTAAATATCGTTAAGAATGGCAGGTTAATAGAGAAAAAAAGTCTTTCTTTACCCCAGCGCCTGATTAACGTTATACGGTGTAAAAATCCCCGTTGTATAACTTCTGTAGAGCATGAAATTCCGCAGGAGTTCTATCTTGCCAATGTAGGAAAGAGAAAGTATCGCTGTGGCTATTGTGATACGGAGCAGTCATATACGGCAACGATTGTGTAAAAAATGAATGATAATAACGCTTAATTGTGGCAATGGTAATACCTTGGAAAATCAATGAATTTATCAGGTATTATTCAGGGGAATGGTATCTAATTACAGATGAAGAGGAATTGAGTGTTGAAAAAGTAGGGTCGATTAAACCTGATTTTATTTTTACGCATCATCGTTTTTGCACAAATATTGTCCATCAATACTGTGATGATGCGGCAGTTGTTGCTTTATTCCGTGTACATTTGCTGCAAAAAACGCCTTAATCAACGAGAGGAAAATATGCGTTCAGAAATACGGAGTGGTGCATTTTTTGCCGCTGCCGCATACACAATATGGGGGATTTCTCCTGTCTATTTCAAGGCTATTTCCGCTGTGGCGCCGCTGGAAATTGTCTGCCACCGGGTTGTCTGGTCGGTCTTCTTTCTTGCCCTGCTCCTTTTTCAACAGAAAAAATGGCATGTTATCAAGACTATCTTCTCAGAAAGACGCACTCTGACGACTCTTCTCTGCACCTCTTTGCTGATCTGTCTCAACTGGCTGATTTTCATCTGGGCAGTAAACAACAATCATGTGCTTGATGCCAGTCTCGGCTATTATATCAACCCACTGATAAATATCCTTTTGGGGATGATCTTTCTTGGCGAGCGGCTTCGCTTTCTGCAATGGCTTGCGGTAGCCCTGGCAAGTATTGGTGTTGCTATTCAGGTTATCCGCTTTGGTGCCATTCCATGGGTGGCACTGGCGCTGGCCATCACTTTTGGCTGCTATGGACTACTGCGTAAAAAGATCCTTATTGATACGATAACCGGGCTGTTCTTTGAAACAGTGATACTCCTTCCGGTGGCGGTTGTTTATCTTGCCGGATTTTCTGAAAAAGGCTTTGCTCTAATGGCACACAGCTCTCTCTGGCTTGATGCTTTGCTGATTGCTGCTGGCCTGATCACCACTATCCCGCTGTTATGCTTTACCGCTGCTGCGGCACGATTGCGGCTCTCTACCCTGGGTTTTTTTCAGTATATTGGCCCCAGCCTGATGTTTCTTCTTGCTCTTACCTTTTACGACGAACCATTTAAGATCGATAGTGGCATAACCTTTGCTTTTATTTGGACGGCGCTGGTACTCTTTACCCTTGATGTCTTTCGCAAAAACAGAAAAGCCCAAAAGTTGTAAAAGGAGAGGAATTCCATAGCTGAAAACAGAAATATATTGACGCCTGACAACAAAAGGGTAAACTCCATTAACTTACCTTAACAATCAGAAATTAAACAATTTCCTGAAAACAGAGAGAGGCGGATTTATGCGAGGAAAAACCATTGCCACATTGTTTTTTTCCCTTATTCTGCTTATCGGCTGTAATAAACCCTATGAGACAACGGGGATTATTACCCAGCAAACAGAAACTACTGGCAATAAGAAGATAGAACAGCTCAAGGCAATGGCACAGACAAACCCGGTTGCTGCTTACGATATGGGGCTGCGCTACCTGCGAGGAGATGGCGTTGCACAAAGCAGCTACCATGCTATTGAGGCCTTTCATGCCGCCGCCAGTAAAGGTGATTTGAAAGCACAGATTGCCCTTGGGAAAATATATATTACCGGGATAGAGGAGATGGGGCCTGATCTGCAAGAAGCGCAGAAATGGCTCTCCATTGCTGCGGCACGCGGAGATAAGGAGAGCGGCGAACTTCTGGAACAGGTAAAAATCAGCCGGGAAGAGGAAAAACAGGCGGAGCAGGCACAGGAAATTGACTATGGCTATAGATATGACTGGTACTACTATACTCCATATCGTCTCTACTGGCACCAGTCCTTGTGGCGGCGCTGGTAAAAGCAGTTGCCGGAATCAACCACAGGTGGCATGTATACTCTGATTCTTGTTGCCTCTACTCAAGGAAATGAGGAAAAGAGGGCAACCCTCACCACAAGGCATATAACAGCAGTGAGGGAGAAGTTGCCCACGGCACCACCTCACTGGCTCTCTTTGCAGGAAGCTGTGGAGTTTTCTCTTCCCCGCTATCCTTCTGCAAAACAACATAAATGGTTGACAGAGTTTTTTTCCGGGGAGGGAATTGATTTTTTTATTGTTTGCCAAGCGGAGCGACGCCCGAAAAGGCTGTTGCTCTGCGATATGGATTCCACTGTAGTTATCGGCGAAACACTCGATAATCTGGCGGCAAGCATAGGGCAAAAGGAGAAGATTGCTGCCATTACCAGCAGAGCAATGGCTGGAGAGCTTGACTTCCGTGAGGCATTGCAGCAGAGAGTAGCTATGCTGCGTGGTATGCCAGAGAGTGCGGTGGCAGAGGAAATCACCAGAATACGATTTACTTCCGGGGCCAGAGAGCTGGTACAGACGATGGCAGCATATGGTGCCTGTTGCGTGCTTGTCTCCGGTGGCTTTACTTGTTTTACCGAAGCGGTGGCAAAGGAATTGGGATTTCATTACCATCATGGCAACACTCTTCTCTTTGATAATGGGGTTGCCACTGGTGAGGTGATGCCGCCAATACTTAATCACACTGCAAAAAAAGCTTTTCTTGATAAATATGTAAAAGAGCTCAATTTGCATAAAGAGGAGATTATGGCCGTAGGCGACGGCGCAAATGATCTGGAGATGCTGCAGGCAGCAGGGCTTGGTGTTGGCTTTCATCCAAAGATATTTTTACAAAAACAGATACAACACTCCATCCGTTATAGCGATCTGAAATCACTGCTTTATCTGCAGGGATTTTCACAACAGGAAATTGTTGTTTCATCCACCTGAAAAGAGGTCTCTCCCTCAATAACGAGGACAAAAAATGGATACAGAAGTCAGAATCATCGAATCCGATGCACTGCGGGCAAATTTACTGGAAACCTCCTATCAGGTAACAATCCCATCAGAATACCAGATATTGCTTGATGTGATTGTTGATTTTAAAGGATTATACAGCAGTCTTGAACATCTACTGCTGGAACTCTGCCATCCATATCGTAACTGGAAGATAGTGCTTCCTCATCTACGCAGCTTTGTGGTGAAAAATATTCATTATTATCTGCGCCATGAACAGGGGGCGCAAGCGTTGCTGCTCTTTGCCCGGTTTTTCCGCGAATCTCTTGGGGACAACAGCAGGCAACCGCAGCTTCTCGCACAAACAGTCTCTGCTCAGGCAGTATGGCTGGAGAAAACCCTGCAAAAGATTCCTCCTGAACAAATCGACCATTTTGCACCAGCTATAGATACAATTTTCTCAGAACTTGTCATACTAGCGGAGAACTTTCCTCCTATTATGCGGCAAATCTATCAAGGCTCTCATCCGGTAAAAAAACTTGCCAGATATTTGCAGGCTCTGCAACAGAAAAACCCCGAATTTTCTCTGACAAATTATACCCGCTTTCTGCGCGTTAGCCTTTTGCATTGCTATGATTACTGGCTGGGTGAGGATGACCCGATGAGCTGGTTTCTGGAGCGCTGTTCAATTGCGGTGATAGATTTTGCTTCTCCCCATATTTTTACCGAAATTTCTCATCAATCCCTGCGGCAATATCGGCAACAGGCAGAAAATGCACAACTTGATGCCCTGCTGAAACTGCCCGACCATCTGCAAATAGTGCGCTGCTATCGTGCCATCCCCGATCAGCTACTGGCAAGAGAGAATGCCGCAACAAATCTTCAGGAGAACCATAAGCTGCTCTTTTTATTTAAGATTATGGATACAACAGGCTTGCAGCTTATCCATGAGGAGACCCTGCGGGAAATTAACCGCAGCCTGGTCTATCTTGTACGCCAGCAAAGTTTTGAGGAGATTGAGGAGTTTCTGCTCACCGCCTTTAAACTGCTCAAGGCAAATGTGCGCCAATATCCGCATACCTCACTCCAGTGTATCCAGGTATTGGGCGACGAGATTTTTGACCGGGGTAACAGCCGCATGGTGGAGGCATTTTTATGGGGAGTTGTCCGTTTTGGTTTTCAACACGCAGGAGTAAGAGGTATTGATGAAAACTGGCAACCATTGGTTAATCCGGCGCATCTGGCCAATATCCGGGTATGGCTTCATCTTATCATGCGCGAACCCAAATGGTGCGGCACTCTTTTTTCTGCGCTTATTATTCACCTCAAACTCTCCGGTACCTGCATCAAGGATACCGATCTTTTCCAGCGGGATATTACCGAACTGCTCAATCATCCGATAGAACCAATCTATAACCTTGCCAAACAGTTTACCAAGCTGATGCCGGTTTTCTATAATGAGATCGGCTCGGAAGGGGAGCTGCGCGATGTCAGCACAGAACTTGACGAAATTCATCACAGAAAGGATTTATTGATTCACTTTCTGCGCAAGCAGGGGCATGTGGAAAGCTCGAATCTTATTGTCTATTTTATTCAGGCAATTTTTCAATTCTGGAAAAGCGGTGATAAAGACGTCCTCACTTCTTATTTACCAGAAGAGGTCTACCTGCAAATTGCTGATACCGGTGTCTTTGTCGATGAGCAGTACAAAATCAGCCAACGCTTCTGGCAGGCATTCCGTTTGCAACAGGTGCAGGATATTCTTAAGCTTGATCAGGAGCAGATGTACTCTTATCTGGCAGAACAGCGGGATCTGTCAAAAACGGAAGTACGCCGGTTTGAATTGCTGATACGCATGTATCTGCTGCTCAACCAGAAATACCGGCTTGGTCTCCAGCAATTACGAGAAGAAATTGACCAGGCGGTGCATGACGGTTTTCCGGAATTGCATTCCCTGCTGGGTGAACTTGAATCACCCGATACCGAAAAAGCACTGGAGAGCCTGCTTACAGCACTTGAAAGCCTAAAGGCAACCATCCTCTCCCCGGAAAAATTTGCGGTACGGGAAGATATTTATTATAAGCGGCATATTGCCGTTGATATCCCGTCTGTTTATGGTCGTTATCGAGAGAAAAAATTTGATGCACTCAGTCTTACTTTCCGTCTGGAAAATCTAGCCAATCTCTATCTGGAAAAATTACCGGAAACGGTCAATCTCTCTATCATAACCCAAGCTACTTTCTATAATATCACTCGCTGTATCAAGCTGTTTATGCGGGCATTGGCCATTGATGGCATTACCTCACGCCGTTTGAGTATCCACCTTAATCTACTGGAGAATTCACTCAAGGTTCGCCGTTTTTCCTATACCCAGTATCTTGATATACTGCGAGGAATGAGTGAAGGGGTAAAAGATATTATCTACTCCTACTACACCAATATCCACCAGAACAATCTCTCCATTATTATCCCGCAGACGGGCAGCGACAATATCCTTGGCAAATTTTCCAGCCTCTATAACGAACAAGAGATGCCTGCCACTATCCAGCGGCTCTCTGAAGCCTTTATGCGCGAGTTGATTGCCTCCACCTTTGGCTTGCAGCATCTGGACAACTTTATCTTGCGTATTCTGCAAACGCTTGAGAACCAAAAGAATCTGCTCAATCAGGAAAACCTCGACCTGCTGATGAGCTATAACCCGAATAAAGCCATATCCTGGCTGCATAGCCCCAATCCCTATACCGATGATCTTATCCATTTGGGGAACAAGGGCTTTAATCTGGTAACTCTTGCCCGTCATAACAAACAGGTGCCACCGGCATTTATCATTACCACCGAGATATTTCGCTGCCAGGAGATTGTTTTTAGCTATCGTCATACCAAGGAAGAATTTATGCGGCGGGTGCGCAGGAGTCTAAGCGAAATAGAGCGCTGCACCGGTAAAAAATTTGGCAGTACAGAGACACCTTTGATGCTCTCTGTCCGCTCCGGCGGATCCATCTCCATGCCCGGGATGATGGCCACCATTCATGATGTCGGAATAAATGCGGAAATCATTGACGAATATGTACGCAAACATGGTGAAGCATATTTTGCATGGGATAACTACCGCCGTTTTATTCAGAGTTGGGCAATGATCTCTGGTATGGTGAGAGATGATTTTCAGAACCTGATGAACCATGCCAAAAAGAAGCACGGGGTAAATCTGAAACGGGAATTTTCTGGAGAGCAGATGAAAGAGCTGGCGCTTGCCTACCGGGATCTTGCCGATAAACACGGCATCTCGATTCCTGATGATCCGTGGCTGCAACTGGTTGATGCGATCGAGCTGGTACTTGCTTCCTGGAATACGCAAAAAGCTGTTGAATTTCGGCGAATTATGGATGTCTCTGATGCCTGGGGAACTGCCGTTATCGTGCAGACCATGGTTTTTGGCAATAAAAACCTGCAATCGGGTTCCGGCGTCGTTTTTACCGCCCACCCCTATCGTAAGGTACAACGGGTTGCGCTATGGGGAGATTATGCCTTTGGCGATCAGGGTGAGGATATTGTCTCCGGGCTGGTGTCAAGCTGTGCTATCTCGGTAGAGCAGGCGCAACTTGATGGCCGCTCGGTAGAAGACTCCCTTGAAATACGATTTCCGAAAATATATAAAGCATTGCTGGAAACCTCCAGGGAGCTGGTATATGATAACCGCTGGAATCCGCAGGAAATTGAGTTCACCTTTGAAAGTCCGGAAGCAGAAGACCTCTATTTCCTGCAAACAAGAGATATGATAACTATCAAGAAAAAGGAGCATTTAAGCGTTTTTGTCGATAATAATGCAATTGCTGCCTCTTCTCTGGGATACGGCGTTGGCGTTTCCGGTTCGGCGCTTTCCGGGCTGGCTGTGTTTACCGAAGAAGATATCGCGCAAATTCGCCAGCAGGATAAAAAAACGCCGCTTATTCTTATCCGTCAGGATACTGTACCGGAAGATATAAAAATGATCGCCAAGGCAGAAGGCCTGCTCACTGCCCGTGGAGGTCAAACCTCTCATGCCTCGGTGGTAGCGGTACGACTGGAGAAGACATGCGTTGTTGGTTGCCGTAATATGAAGGTCTTTGAAATGAAAGGTTTTTGTGAACTGGACGGCGTACGTATCAACAGGGGTGATGCGGTGTCAATAGATGGAAGAACGGGGCAGATTCTGCAGGGAAGCCATAACATACAGGAAGAGTTCCATATTCTCCCAATTTAATAATTAATTTTGCAAAGAGCAGGATAACTGCTCCGGTATTAGTGTTTTTTCCAGTAAAAATATTGTGCCATAGTGTATCAATGGAAAGACAGGACAGACAAGCAGCAATCATTGTTGTTGACCTATTGCGTAAAAACAAATAAATATAAATGCTGTTTCAGCAAAAAGGCAGGATGCAGATTCTTGAGATAGCCAAGGGAAAAAGCGTTGCCACTCCTTACAATATCATGATACAGGTAAAATTCATTGAATAATAGTTTGTTCCTAACGGGTTAATTATGCGTTTTTCTTTGCAGGAAAAAATAGTAGTAATAACCTTTCTGGTTATTCTGGCAGGAAGTATCTTCGCTGTTTATTTCTCCAACACTTTTTCCCAAAGGGTCGTCATCAACGAGATGGGAATTCATCTGGCAAAAGAAGTTACAATGGTAAAGTATTTTCTTGAAGATTGGCTTGATAATGCAACCAACAATGTTGCGGTATGGGGTTCTATTCCCGTATTTGTGGATGCAGTTACAGAATCTGGTCCTCACCGCGAAAAAACCATTAAAAAGTCTGAACAACAACTACGTAAGCTGGTAAAAAAATATAAACAATTTATTGCAGCACATATCTATCGCCTTGATGGCTCCATGGCAGCTTCATCTCTCAATCCAGCAATTCTGATCAATAAGTCAACCAATGTTGCAGACTGCACCTATTTTACAGCGGCTGCAGCAGGTAGTCCTTATATCTCAAAAATAATAACAAGCCGTTATATGAAAAAAAAATTGTTTGTTATTTCTGCGCCAGTTCAAAAAGAGGGGCAGGTGGTTGGTGTTGTCGTCGGTGTGGTGACAACCGAATTATTGTCACATGCTCTGAGAGAGCTTGAAAATTTACAACAGGATACAGAAATTTTCCTTATTGATAAAAATAACTATCCTATTATTTCATCGAAAAAAAAGGAAAAAGATGGCACCCTTTCAAATTCTGCGATAATAAGCATGAACAATATTATTAATCACATTGTGAAACATTCCTGTCCCAACAAGAATCAGACATTTTCTCTAAAACCATATTGTATGGATGAGCAACATATTTATGTTGCCTCTTCCTTAAGTGAAAACAACTGGAAAATTATTGAAATTCATAAAATCGACAAGATTAAATCTGCGGGACAAACAGTATTAAAGTACAGTGCTATTGTCACGATAGTGGCTCTTTTTTGGGTATCAATTACTCTTCTCTTTATTTATCGCAAATATATATTTTCTCGACTCGAAAATTTGCAGAGAAAGATTCAACTACTGGAACAGGGAAAACTGGAAACTCGTATACAGACAGATCATGGAAAAGACGAGATTTCCCTGCTTATTGACTCTTTTAATAAAATGGCGATTCAGTTACAGGAATCAATAGAATCTCTTTCTGCAAGCCGCAAGCAGTTTCAACTTGCTGTAGATGGGTCAAATGATGGAATCTGGGACTGGGATATTACCCGTGACATTGTCTATACTTCTTCCAGGTGGAAAGCTCAGCTTGGCTATAATGCCAGTGAACTGGAGAATCTAGCCTTTACCTCTATACGTAAGTTTATTTATGCAGAAGATCTGGAAAAATTAGATAATTATACAAGACTGTTTTTAAGAGGGGAAATAAAAGGGAAATTTGATATTGAATTTCGTGTGCATCACAAGAATGGCTCCATCCGCTGGATTCGTTCCCGCGCAATCATGCTCCGTGATGAAAAAGGTAAGCCCTGCAGGCTTACTGGATCAAACACTGATACTACGATAGAACACCTTATTACGGAACAGCTTTTAAAAGCCAAAGAGAAGGCAGAAACAGCCAACCGTTACAAAAGTGAATTTTTGGCTAATATGAGTCATGAAATTCGCACGCCCATTGGCTTTATCACCGGCCTTTGTTATATGATAAAAGGTACGCAGCTCAATACTGACCAGATTGATTATATTGACAAGATAGAGAAATCGGCCGGGTCCCTGCTGGCGATTGTTAATGATGTCCTTGATTTTTCTAAGATTGAAGCCGGAAAACTTGAAATTGATTTGCAGTCAATTAATTTGCACGAAATACTCGCCTCTATTATTGAGTCATTTAGCACCATTGCCGAGGAAAAAGGTGTTGCCCTCAGGTTGTACGTATCTCCAGATATTCCGCATGCCTTGCAAAGTGACCACTTACGCCTGAATCAAGTCTTAACTAACCTTGTTAATAATTCAATAAAGTTTACTTCACAGGGAGAGATTGTTGTCGAGGCAAATTGCCTGAACAAGAGTGAGAAGAGTGTCGAGCTGGAAATTCTTGTTCGCGATACTGGTATCGGGATGACAGAGGAACAACAGGATCGAATTTTCAACGCCTTTTCCCAGGCAGATACATTTGTTGCCAAACAGTTTGGCGGCACCGGTCTTGGTCTGGTGATAAGCCGTGATCTGCTGGGGCTTCTGGGAGGCTCGATTTCGGTAAAAAGTAAACCAGGTAAGGGAACAGAATTTACTATTAATCTGCGAATGGATCGCACTGATGTCCCGGCAGAACAGGAGGAAACAGAACTTCTGGCAACAAAGATATCGGAGAATGCGGATGTATTGCCAACAAAAGTTGACAATAACAGAGTCTTTCCAGAAGCAAAAGTACTACTGGTGGAAGATAACCAGATAAATATCATGATTGCCCAAAGTCTTCTTGGCAAAATGGAGATCGTTCCCGATATAGCTCACAATGGTAAAGAAGCGTTGGTAATGGTTAAGGAGAAGGAGTATCACTTAATCCTTATGGATATAAGGATGCCAATTATGGACGGCTATACCGCAACAAAAGAGATCCGCGCCCTTAATGCAGAAAAATATAAAAAAATACCCATTATAGCAATGACAGCCAATGCAATGAAACAGGATATCGATACAGCACTGACAACAGGTATGAATGATCATCTAAGCAAGCCTGTAGAACCGGAGATCTTTTATTTCTTGGTTCAGAAATGGCTGACCAGTTGATTATTTCGCGACCAGACTCTTTTCGGTTGTTGTGAAAAAAATTTTCACAATTCCTTTTTTTTCATTTTTACTCTCCTTCCTTATTAGTTCTCTGCGAAAATCCTTTCTGTATGATTTATATTGTACAGAAGAGTATAAAGGGAAAAAATGCTCTTTTTTTAAAAGAATTGATTCATATCAAGGAAATTTTTTCTTTTTATTGTTAGATTATCAGAATAAATCTACCTGGTGCTAAAAATGAATCGAAGGAGAAGACAATGCAACAAGAGACCATAAAAAATATTTCTACAGAAATTCCACAGCAACTGGCGGCATTGATAGAACCCAAACCCAATCAGGTGGTAAGTATGGCACTCTCCAACTCTGATCATGTCGATATGATGCTTTTCAGTTTCGCGGATGGAGAGATGGTTAGTGAAGAGGAGTATTCCGGTGCTACCATGTATTTTGTTCTGGAAGGGGAAACGAAGATTATCAGAGACGGAAAAGAAGAAAGACTAAAGGCTGGCGATGCGCTGGCTATTCCGGCAAATGTACTTCATGCAGTCGGAGGGCTGGCGTCTTTCAGGATGCTGCAAATAACGATAAGACCGTAAACCGCAAAAAACCGGAACAGGAAGATGCGCTGCCTGTTCCCTTTACCACTCCGATCCAATATCAAAAAAGGAGAAAATATGGAACAGTTTATTAAGCATATTGAACATGCAAAGGTTCATAATCTGGCAGATATTGTTGATTATGAAAAGGGCAAGGTTGCAAGCCTTACTCTCAGCCAGCAACAAGGCGTTGGTATGACCCTGATGGCTATTGATCAGGGCGAAGGACTCAGCACTCATGCCGCTCCCGGCGATGCGATGGCATATATTCTTGATGGAGAGGTAAAAATTACTATTGGCGATGAGCCATCCATTCTGAAAGCGGGACAGATGATAGTTATGCCGGCAGGAATACCCCATGCGCTGGATGCAATAAAACCGTTTAAAATGCTGCTTGTTGTGGTTAAAAAGGCAGTCGTAACTTTATAAAAGGAGAAAACAATGAAAAAATTTATCATTTTGTTTCTGGCTATTCTGATCGCGCTGCCCACACTGGCAGTTGCAACAGAGAACGATCATAAAGTCCGGGTTATTATGCCCACCGGAATCCCTGCTATTTCAATGGCGGCAATGATTGAAGGCAAAGGTTTTCAATATCCAGGCTATGATGTCGATTATCAGGTACTGGAATCACCGGATATGCTGGCGGGAAAGCTTATTGCGGGTGAGGCGGAACTGGCTATCGTCCCTACTAATCTTGCGATAAAATTATATAACAAGGGTATAAAGGTAAAATATGCTGGCGGTGTTGTCTGGGGCATTCTCTATATTATCAGCCAGGAGAAAACCAATAGCTGGAATGAGCTTAAAGGAAAAGAGATTTATGCCCTTGGTCGCGGCCTGACCCCGGATATTATTCTGCGCTATTTTCTGACCAAAAACGGGTTAAAACCAGGCAAAGACGTTGCCATTCACTATGTTAATAGTGCGACAGAACTTGCTCCAGCCTTTCTGGTCGGAAAAAGCAAGTATTCCCTTATCCCGGAACCGGCTCTTTCGATGGTGCTGAAGAAAAAACCGGACACTAATATTATGTTTGATCTGCAAAAAGAGTGGGCTAAGGTGACCGGAATAACCACCGGTTACCCCCAGGCATCACTGATTATGATTGGCTCCTTTGCCGATAAACATCCTGATTTTGTGCGTGAATTCACCAAGGCATATAAAAATTCCATTGATATAGTCAATGCCAATCCGAATCAGGCGGCAAAGATGGCATCGAACTATCTGAAAACGCCCAAGGCACTGGTAATTGCCCATGCCATCCCTCGCAGTAATATGAAATGGGTCTCTGCGGCAAAAGCAAGGAAACCACTTGAAACCTATTTCAGGGTGTTGAAGAAATTTAATCCAAAGGTTATTGGCGGTAAGATGCCTGACGATGCTTTCTACTATGCCCCGTAAAAAATATATCTCTATTGCCTGGATAGCGGCCATCCTGCTCTTTTTGTTATGGGAGCTGGTGGC
>PDWI01007348.1_pt1 | contig 13428 bp, 14 predicted proteins | sample 1430891 | NCBI WGS metagenome assembly PDWI01 (sample SAMN01162508, study PRJNA174530) | Oral metagenome, whole genome shotgun sequencing project. | biome: Marine environment; feature: Marine mammal; material: Swab sample of the gingival sulcus; isolation source: swab sample of gingival sulcus... | reverse complement strand
ATCAGCGAAGAGGCAAAAAGAGCCGATTGTTTTTATGTTGAAAACCGCTGGCTGGGCGGAATGCTGACCAATTTCCGGACCATCAAGAACAACATTACCCGCTATCATTTCCTGACTTCCATCGAAGAAGACGGAACCATTGAAAACTATCCCAAAAAAGAGCAGGCAAACATGCTCAAGGACAAGGCAAAACTGGAATTTGCCATTGGCGGTATTTCAGAAATGAAGAAACTGCCCGGTGCCATTTTTATTGTAGATCCCAAAAAGGAAGCCATTGCCGTACAGGAAGCAAAACGTCTGGGAATTCCCATTGTGGCCGTGGTGGATACCAATTCTGATCCCGACGATATTGATTTTGTAATCCCGGGCAACGATGATGCCATCCGCTCCATCCGCCTGTTCACTTCCAGACTTGCAGATGCCGTCATTGAAGGCCGAAAGATCTGGGAAGAAAGACGCCAGGCTGACGCAGATAAGGCCGGTGACAAGGGTTCCGTGAAATCCACAGGAAGTGACGGCGGCATCACCATTGAAACCATCTCCGATGGAACAGACGGCCCTGTTGTGGAAAAGATCAAAAGAAAAACTACTGCGGAAACAGTAGAAGCCGAATAAAAAGATCAACGAATATTAACGATATCATCGTAAAGGGAGTACATAATATTATGGCTGAAATTACAGCACAAATGGTAAAAGAACTTCGTCAGGCAACCGGTTCAGGAATCATGGACTGCAAAAAGGTACTGGCCGAAGCAGACGGAGATATGGAAAAGGCCATTGATCTTTTGCGCAAAAAAGGCCTTGCAAAGGCTGCCAAAAGAGCTGGACGTTCCACTTCCGAAGGTCTGATTTATTCCTACATCCACACAGGTTCCAAACTTGGCGTACTGGTGGAAATCAACTGCGAATCCGACTTTGTTGCAAAGACCGAAGCCTTTGAAGCCTTTGCCAAGGATATTGCCATGCACATTGCCGCGGCAAACCCGGCAGGCTTGAACCCAGAAGATGTGGACGCAAGCATTGTGGAACGGGAACGGGAAATCTACAAGGCCCAGATGCTGGAAGAAGGCAAGCCTGCCAACATGATCGACAAGATTGTAGAAGGCAAGGTAGAAAAATTCTACAAGGATGTCTGCCTCATGAGCCAGCAGTATATCAAGGATCCCCAGAAAAGCATTTCTGACCTTCTCCAGGAGACCATTGGAAAGATTGGAGAAAACATTCAGATCAAAAGATTTGTCCGTTTCCAGTTAGGGGAATAACCCAGTGGAAAACAAACCGGATTTTGAACGAATTCTGATTAAACTCAGCGGAGAAGCCCTGATGGGGAATCAGGGCTTTGGCATATCTCCTGACATGATTAAATACGTGGCCCAGGAAGTTGCCAAGGTTGCTCGCTTACAGGTGCAGGTAGGCATTGTAGTAGGCGGCGGCAATATCTTCCGGGGCATTGCAGGCAGTTCCGCTGGTATGGACAGAACATCGGCAGACAACATGGGGATGCTGGCAACGGTAATCAACAGCCTTGCCCTGTGCGATGCCCTGGAAAAATCCGGCATTCCCACAAGGGTTCAATCTGCCATTCCCATGGATCGGGTGGCAGAGCCTTTTATCCGGAGAAAGGCCATCCGGCATCTGGAAAAGGGCCGGGTTGTCATTTTTGCCGCAGGAACGGGGAACCCCTATTTTACAACAGATACGGCAGCAGTATTGCGGGCCAACGAAACCCGTTCCCAGATCCTGCTCAAGGCAACCCAGGTGGATGGAGTCTATGACAAGGATCCAATGAAGCATGAGGATGCGAACCGCTTTGACAGCATTTCCTATATGCAGGTCATTGAGAGACAACTCCAGGTCATGGACATCACGGCCATTTCCCTTGCCATGGAGCATAATCTGCCCTTGCAGGTGTTCAATCTCCATGAGACGGACAACATTTTGAAAGCAGTTACAGGCCAGCAGATCGGCACCCGGATTTACAACACATAGGAAAGGGATTTTCCGATGATTAAAGATGTAATTGATGACACCAAAGAACGAATGGCAAAATCCAGGGAATCCTTTGAAAAGGAAATTGCAAAGGTTCGTACAGGCAGGGCATCCCAGTCCATGCTGGATAATGTAGTGGTGGATTATTACGGAGCCAAAACGCCCCTGCCCCAGATGGCAACGGTATCTGTGCCTGAAAGCCGTCTGCTCACGGTAAAGCCCTGGGATGTGAGTGTAATCGGTGAAGTAGAAAAAGCCATTTTGAAGGCAAATCTGGGGCTGACGCCCTCCAATGACGGAAAACTCATCCGCATTGCCATTCCGCCCCTGACCGAAGACCGTAGAAAAGAAATCGTCAAGGGAATCGCCAAGACCTGCGAGGATTACAAAATTGCCATCCGAAATATCCGCAGGGATTCCAATGAAATGCTCAAGGATCTGCAAAAAGAAGGGGAGATTTCCGAAGACGACAGCTTCAAGGGACAAAAACAGGTTCAGGATCTGACGGACACTTCCATATCTGAACTGGATACCATTTTTGCTGCCAAGGAAAAGGAAGTTCTTGAGGTCTGATTCCATAGAAAAAAAACTGAACCCGGAAAAACTGCCTGTCCACCTTGCCATTATCATGGACGGCAACGGCAGATGGGCAAATAAAAAACTTATGAACCGGGTCAAAGGTCACGAACAGGGGAGTCAGACCGTACGGGAAGTAGTCACCGCCTGCCGGGAAACTGGAATCAAGGTATTAACCTTGTATGCCTTTTCCACGGAAAACTGGGAACGGCCGGAAATGGAAGTTGTGGCCCTGATGAAACTTCTGAAAAATTTTCTCGTGTCCGAACGGACAACCCTTTCCCAGAAAGACATTCGCCTCCACATTCTGGGACAATTTCACAGACTTCCACAGGATGTGCAGGAGATTGCCAAAGAAACCATGGAAGCCACACGAAATAATACCTCCATGACCCTGAATCTTGCCCTGAGCTACGGAAGCCGCCAGGAAATTCTTGTTGCGGTGCAGGATATTGCAGCAAAAATCCAGGCAGGGGACATCACCCCCGGACAGATTACAGAAAAGACAATCAGCGAACACTTGTACACGGCAGGTATGCCCGATCCTGATCTCATCATCCGCACCTCAGGGGAATATCGCCTGAGCAATTTTCTTCTGTGGCAGGCAGCCTATTCAGAGCTGTATATCACCCCCACCCTGTGGCCGGATTTTTCCCGGGAAGAACTCATGGAAATCTTGTTTAACTACCAGGAAAGGGACCGCCGATTCGGAAAAGTATAACCATGCAGCATAAAGCAAGACTCATTACTGCCCTGATTCTCATTCCCCTTGTGCTTGGGATTTTGTTTGCAAAAAGCATCTTGTTGCCGGGCATTCTCATCTTTGCCGCATCCATGCTGACATTTTATGAATACTGGGAAATTGCCCTTGCCTGCCAAAATCAGGGGCAAGATCATAACTCTCCACAGCCACCTGAAAAAAAAGGCAACCCCGAAAATAAAACGACAAACCATGGGCAAGACAACCCAAAGATCCCTGCTCTTATATCTTCCCATCTTCCCATTTTCATCATCTCCGGGATTACCGCCATTGCCATGACAGGAGGGGCCATATACAGTTCGGTGAATGCCATATTGGCAGCCTTGTGCCTGAATCTGTTTATGGTAAGCATCTTTTCCCTGTACAAATTTCCAAACCTCCCCAGAATCTTTGAAACCCTTGTCTGGCAACTTACAGGTGTAATCTACATCTTTGTCCCCCTTTGTCTGGCCTTGCTCATTGGCAATTTTTTCCAGGGCCGTCTATGGCTTCTCTGGATTCTCATTGTCACCTTTGCCAATGATACTGCGGCCTTTTATGTGGGAACCACATGGGGGAAACACAAACTTGCACCTGCCATCAGCCCCAAAAAAAGCATTGAAGGCTCTGCCGGAGGTCTTGCAGGTTCCATGGTGCTGGGATTTATCTTCATTCTGATCTTTTTCCAGGATAGCCTCCTTGCCCTGAAAATGCTGCCCTGCACCTTGATTCTGGCCATTGCAGGACAGCTTGGAGATCTGACAGAATCAGCAATAAAACGCCGGGCAGGCATCAAGGACTCCGGCAAAATTCTTCCCGGCCACGGAGGAGTTCTTGACAGGATCGACGGTTTGTTGTTCACCTTGCCTGCGGCATACGCATATCTGGTTTTCATCATACAATGAATCGCCTTGCCATCCTGGGAGCCACAGGTTCCATTGGTTCTTCGTGTCTTTCCATTGTCCGGGCCCACCCTGACAAATTTAAGGCAGCTGCCCTGACCTGTGCATCCAATGTCCATGCCATGGCAAAACTCATCAAGGAATTTTCCCCGGAACTTGCCGTAGTCATGGATGAAAAGGCCGCAGACAAACTTACCTCTCTTCTTGGCCCCCATGAAAAATCCACCCAAATCCTCCACGGTCAGGAAGGCTTTTGTCAGGCAGCAACCCTGCCGTCTGCGGATACGGTACTCCTTGCCATGGTGGGAGCCGCAGGACTTGCCCCGGCACTTTCTGCAATTGAAGCCAGGAAAAAAATCGCCCTTGCCAACAAGGAAACCCTTGTCATGGCAGGAGAAATTGTCATGGCAAAGGCAAGGGAATGTGGCGTGGATATTCTGCCCGTGGACAGCGAGCATTCCGCCATTTATCAATGTCTGGCAGGGAACCGCATTTCCCACGCAAAAAAAATATTTCTCACGGCTTCCGGAGGCCCCTTCCGGGATACGCCGGCAGAAAATTTTTCCAACATCACCCTGGAACAGGCCCTTTGCCACCCCAACTGGCAGATGGGCAAAAAAATCACCATCGACTCTGCCACCCTTATGAACAAGGGATTTGAAATCATTGAAGCCGTCCATTTATTTGGCCTTCCCATGGAAATGATTCAGGTTCTGGTGCATCCCCAAAGCATTGTCCATTCCATGGTGGGGTTCTGCGATGGCAGCATCATTGCCCAGATGGGAAAGCCAGACATGAAACAGGCCATTGCCCATGCCATTGCCCACCCCCAGCGGATTGAACTTGAAGGAAACTTCCCTGATTTTGCGTCCATGCAGGGCCTTGATTTTTTCCTGCCGGATACAGAAAAATTCCCCTGCCTTGACCTTGCTAGACAGGCCTGCAAACAAAGAGGCACCCTGCCAGCCGTGATGAATGCTGCCAATGAGGTTGCCGTACAGGCATTTCTGGATCAGGCCATCCAGTTCATTGATATTCCAGTAATCATTTCCAAAGTCATGGATGCCCACAAAACCATTGCCAAACCAGAGCTTTCCCATATTCTTCAGGCAGATGCCTGGGCAAGACAAGAAGCCCTTTCACGCATTGGGGAATTGAAGGAAAACGGTTAGCTGCAAGGAAAAACGCACAATGAAATTATGGTGGATCATACAAGTTGCCCTGCTGCTGAGTTCCTTTTGCTTTATGATTTTCGGCATTGATATTTTGCTGGGTTCCTATGCCCTGAAAGATCCTTTTTCCTTTATCATGAGCTTTTTTGCCGCAAGTTTTGTCATCCTCATCAGCCTTGCCCTGGCCCTAAGTTTTGCCATAAAAATGATCAGGATGTACCAGAAAAAAAGTTAATATTCAGTATCATCTGTTTGGAATTTCCATGTCCCTTTTATTCAGTTTACAAGATATTTCAAAATCCTACGGTGACGATACCCTGTTCACAGACCTTTGCTTTGATTTCAGGGAAAAGGAACAGATGGGCCTTGTGGGAATGAACGGAAGCGGCAAATCCACCCTGCTGCAAATCATTGCAGGACTTGTCTTGCCAGATACAGGAACGGTATTTTTTCCGCCGGGAACCCAGCTGGTATATCTGCCCCAGGCCCAGGAGTTTGATGCAAATATCACGGTGGAAGATGTCCTGTACCAGGCCCTTGACCAGAAGACCAATCCTCTCCTGACAAGACAACTGGATCACCAAGAGCAGGCAAGACAGGTGAACAAAACCTTGGGCAGAGCAGGATTTACCGATCCATCTCAGCTTGCGTCCAAACTTTCCGGGGGATGGAAAAAACGGCTTTCCATTGCATGGGCCATTTGCCAGGAGCCGGATCTCCTGCTCATGGACGAACCCACCAACCATCTGGATCTCACAGGAATCCTCTGGCTGGAAGGCCTGCTCAGATCTGCCCGTTTTTCCTTTATCACCGTGAGCCACGACCGGGCATTTCTGGAACACATTTGTCTGAACACCATGGAAATCGGCCGGTATTTTGCCAATGGATATTTCAAGGTGGCAGGAGCCTGGACAGCCTTTGAAAAATACCGGAGCCAGCATCTGGAAGCCCAGAAAAAACAGCAGATGTCCCTTGCAGGAAAGATGCGAAGGGAAGATGCCTGGCTGCGGCAGGGAGCCAAGGCAAGAACCACCAAGGCAAGGTTCCGCATTGAACAGGCAGAAAAACTCAGACTTGAACTTGCAACGGTTCGGGCAAGAAACAAAAACATTGCCAAAGTCGGACTTGCCTTCCATGACACAGGCAGACAAACCAGAAAACTTGTCCGGGTTCATCACCTGGGGGCAAAAAGAGGAGACAAACAATTATTTTCCGGTGTCAGCTTTGAACTTGGCCCCGGCCATTGCCTTGGTATCACAGGAGACAACGGTGCCGGAAAATCCACCCTACTGTCCCTTGTGGGCAAAATTACCAATCCTGAAACGGGAACCGTGAAATGGGCAGAAAACCTGAAAGTTGCCGTGTTTGACCAGAACCGTGAACAATTAAATCCCGAAGATACCCTGAGAAAGTCTTTGAACCCGGAAGGAGGAGATGAGGTAATCTTCCAGGGAAAAGCTGTCCACATTGTCTCCTGGGCCAAACGATTTTTGTTCCTGCCCGATCAGCTGGACATGCCCGTATCCAGACTTTCCGGTGGAGAAAAGGCAAGGGTGCTGCTGGCAAACCTCATGCGCATTCCCTGTGATCTTCTGCTTCTGGATGAACCCACCAATGATCTGGATATTCCCTGTCTGGAAATTCTGGAAAACAGTATCGCAAACTTTGCAGGTGCCGTGGTGCTGGTCTCCCATGACCGTTTTCTCATGGATCAGGTCTGCGATTCCATCCTCTACCTTGATCCTGACAAGGGGCATGGATTTTTCAGGGATTTTTCCCAGGTGATGAATTTTCGTAACCAAAAAGAAGCCAAAAAACCCGCTGATACAAAAAAGGAATCTTCCGCCAAACCATTAAAACCGCCAACCCCTTCCAAAAACTCTGTTGCCCTTACCTATACGGAACAGCATGAACTGGATCAAATGGAAGGACAGATCCTGGAAGCCGAAGCCCTTATGGAAGAATGGCAGGAAAAACTTGCAGGTAACGATGCCATGAACAACCCGAAACTTATGTCTGAAATTTGCAGAGAACTTGAAACTGCCCAGTCAAAGGTGGACAGCCTGTATGCCAGGTGGGAGGAATTGGAGGCGAAAAAACACAGGACAAATCAGGATTTGGGTTGACAGAAAATACAGGTGAACTATATTAAAGAATTTCAAAAGATTCATCAATTGAGCTGTAAAATCAAGGAGACCTCCATATGCACACAAAAATCAGATTTGACAGAAATCTCCAGACAGGGGAGTTGATCGTAATGGAATCCATGGAAGTGGATCCCGGAGTGATCATAGATATGCAGGAAGAGCTATATGATTTATCTGAAATAACAGAGGCCTACAATAAAGGAATCAACCAATTCCAATCTGTACTGAGAAGAAGGGGCTTTTTCCCCACTAGTGAAATTGTCGCCCTGTTGTTTGAAGAAACCAGAGACTTTTTTGCAGATGATTCCCAGAAAAGCGTGGTAGTTGAATATAGTGATGTTGAAAATCTGCCCGATGAAGATGAGTTTCTGCTGGACGATACAGATGTGGAACTTGACGAACTTCTGGACGAAGACGGAGATACCAAGGAAGACGAAATCAAGGAAATTGATTCGGAAGACGACACCCCCAGATTTACTCCGGAAGATACCTCTGAACATGAAAATTAAACACACCCTGGAACAATTCATGCGACAGGCAGCGCAGAAAGCCTTTGATGAAGGAAAGCTGTCTGCAGCTCCTGCCCCTGACGGAATTGTGGAAATAGAAGAACCCAAGCACATTTCCCAGGGAGATTTTTCCACCAATTTTGCCATGGCAGGTGCCAGGACCTGGAAAATGGCACCCAGAAAAATTGCAAAAATTCTCATTGAATGCATGCCGGAAAATGAAATCCTGGAAAAAGTGGAAGCAGCAGGGCCGGGATTTATCAATTTTTTCCTCCGTCCATCAGCATTCTGGCCTGTGGTGGATGAAGTGCTGGAAAAAGATACCGCCTTTGGTTCCTCTGACATGGGCAAGGGACAAAAAATCCAGATCGAATTTGTCAGCTCCAATCCCACGGGTCCCCTGCACATTGGACATGGCAGGGGCGCCGCCGTAGGCGATTCCACGGCCAACATCCTTTCCTTTTCAGGCTTTGAGGTCTTCAGGGAATACTATGTCAACGATGCCGGCCGCCAGATCCGCACCCTGGGACTTTCTGTGCTCCTGCGGGCAAGGCAGCTGTCAGGAGAAGAACTCGACTATCCAGAAGATTGCTACCAGGGAGATTATATCTGGGATCTTGCAAGAGAAATCCTGGCCCAGGAAGGAAATGGTATCCTTGAACTGGAAGAATCAGAAGGCGTTGCCCGCTGTGGGGAATTTGCTGCTCCCAGGATTCTGGAAGGGATCAAAACGGATCTGGAAAATTTCCAGATTCATTTTGACAACTGGTTCAGCGAGCAGTCCCTGTATGATGACAACAAGGTGCAGGACAGCATTCAGGATTTCCGGGACAAAAAAATCATCTACGAAAAGGACGGTGCTCTCTGGTTCCGCACAACAGACTACGGGGATGAAAAAGACCGGGTGGTGGTAAAAAATGATGGGCTGACCACCTATTTTGCCTCGGACATTGCCTATCACAGGGACAAGTATGACAGGGGATTTTCCCGTCTCATTGATGTCTGGGGAGCAGACCACCACGGATATATCAACCGTATGAAAGCTGCCATCATGGCTTCGGGCAAACCCGATTGCCCCTTTGATGTCATCCTGATACAATTGGTGAATCTCCTCCGGGCAGGAAATCCCGTGCAGATGTCCACAAGGGCCGGAGAATTCATCACCCTGAAAGAAATCATTGATGAAGTTGGTTCCGATGCGGCAAGATTTTTGTTTTTGAGCCGATCCCACGATTCCGGGCTTGATTTTGATCTGGAAACAGCAAAGCAGAAAAGCTCTGAAAACCCGGTATATTATGTGCAATATGTCCACGCAAGGATTACGGGTATTCTGGCAAAGGCAAAGGAACAGGGAATCATCGACCAGACAGACATGGAAAAGGGCCTTTGCCTTGAAAAACTCACCGAGCAGGATGAAATTACCCTGATGAAGCTCATGGCAAAATTTGGAGAACAGGTGGAAAAAAGTGCCGAAACCTTGCATCCTCATCTGATTTTTACCTATCTGATGTCTCTTGCGGCAGCTTTCCATGGATATTACAACCGCCACAAGGTCATCATCACAGAGGACAGGGAGCTTTCCTGTGCAAGGTTGAGCCTTGTCCTTGCCGTGAAAAAAGTCATCCGAAACGCCCTGAGCCTTCTGGGTGTCAGCGCACCGGACAGAATGTAAACCCCAAAAGGACATCAACCCATGACTGGAAAAGGAATCCTCAAATACCTCGCCTATGTGTGCATTGGAGCCTGGATGTTTGTTCTGGGTATCATGGTGGGACGAAACAGCGTACCCGTCTCCTTTGATACCACGGGCCTGCAACAGCGGCTGGCAAACATTGTGGAAAGCAAATCAGAAGAACCTTCACCCAAGGTGGAGCTGGGATTTTACGATGCCCTTGATGAGCCCCAGGATCCCGATCTTGACAAGGTTCCGGTAAAACCCCGCAAGGCCGATCTGCTTGCCAAGCAAAAGACTACCATCACCCTTTCCTCTGAAACAGATCTGGAAATAGAAGCTGTTTCGTTCAAGGAAAAATCCATTGTAAAAAAGACAACCCAAAAGCCCGCCCAAAAATCGGCCAGACCAAATTCTACAGTAGCCAACTCTCCGGAAAAACAAGATAAAAAAATCAAGAATAACGCAAAGAAGACAAAGAAACAGTCCAAACCTGCTGTTGCCAATACAAAGGCAAAGGTATTTACCATCCAGCTTGCCTCTTTTAAGGAAGAAAAGGATGCTCGCACCTGCCTTGCCCAATTGGAAAAAAAGGGAGTCCAGGCAGGAATGGAAAAAACCACCATTGATGGAAAGACCTGGCACCGAATCCGGATTGGCAGTTTCAATAATATCAATGATGCAAAAACCCTTCTGGCCCAATTTAAAAAAAAGGACATCCAGGGATTTATCATCCAAACAAAGGACGGCAAAAAGTGAAAATATCCGTTGAAGAAGTCGAACATATTGCCAACATGGCAAGGCTGTACATGGACAAAAAAGACATTGCCCCTGTGGCAGAACAACTCAGTAACATTATTGATTATATTGATATCTTAAAAGAAGCTGATGTCACGGGAGTAGCTCCTTGTTTTTCTCCGTCATCCATGGAAAACGTACTCCGGGAAGATGAGGTGACAACTCCAACCCCTATCCGGGATTCCTTTGCCAATGCCCCTGAACAGGCTGACAATTTTTATCTCGTACCAAGAGTGGTCAAATCATAAGGAAATATACACATGGATTTATGTTCATTATCAATCAGTCAGGCATCTGAACTGCTTGCAAAAAAAGAAATTTCATCCCAGGAACTGACCACCGCCTTTCTGGACAGGATTCAGGCTCACGATGGAAACATCAATGCCTTCATCACCGTGGACAGGGAAATGGCCCTTGCCCAGGCACAGGAGGCAGATAAAAAAATTGCCAGAAACGAGCATGAAAAGTTCACAGGCATTCCCCTGGCTATCAAAGATGTTATCTGTACAAAGGGACTGAAAACCACCTGTGCCTCAAAAATTCTGGAAAACTTTGTCCCCCAGTACAATGCCACGGTCATGGAAAAAGTCATGTCTCAAGATGCCGTTGTCATTGGCAAAACCAACCTGGACGAATTTGCCATGGGCACATCCACGGAAAACTCTGCGTTTGGAGATACCAGAAACCCTTGGAATTTTGAATATATTCCCGGAGGCTCCAGCGGAGGTTCTGCTGCCGCCGTTGCCGCCCAATTCTGCTGTGCTGCACTTGGAACGGATACTGGTGGTTCCATCCGACAACCGTCTTCCCATTGCAACCTGGTGGGCATCAAACCCACCTACGGCAGGGTGTCCCGTTTTGGCGTGGTGCCCTATGCTTCTTCCCTGGATCAGATCGGCCCCATGACACGCAATGTCACCGATGCTGCCCTGATGATGAATCTCATCTGCGGAAATGATCCCAAAGACACCACCAGTTCCAAAGAAGCGGTGCCGGATTTTACCCGGGCAATTGCCCAGGTAAAAGAACAGGGAATCAGGGGCATGAAAGCCGGAATCCCTGTGGAATATACAAAGATGGCCGGCGTGGATCCCCAGGTGATGCAAGTATATCAAAACGCACAAAAGGCATTGGAAAACCTTGGTGTGGAGCTTGTGGAAGTATCTCTTCCCCACACCCGCTATGGAGTGGCCGCCTACTATATTATCGCTCCATGCGAGGCAGGCTCTAACCTTGCCAAGTTTGATGGTGTGCGGTATGGACTCCGGGTGGAAGAACCAGGAGACAATCTGATTGACATGTATAAAAAAACCAAATCCAAGGGATTTGGAAAGGAAGTACAAAGACGAATTCTCATTGGTGCATACGCCCTGTCCGCAGGGTATTATGATGCCTATTACAAACGGGCATCCCAGATCAGAACCCTTATAATGCAGGACTATGAAAAGGCATTTCAGTCCTGTAATTTTATTCTGTCTCCGGTAACACCTTCTCCTGCATTCCGGCTGGGAGAAAAAATCAACGATCCCCTGACCATGTATTTAACCGACATGTTCACCATTGGTGCCAACATGGCAGGGATACCAGGGATGAGTCTTCCTGCTGGATTTTCTGATAACAATCTGCCCGTAGGCGTGCAGATGATTTCGGCAAGATTTGATGAAATGGCCCTGATAAAAGTAGGATATGCATTGGAACAGGAATTAAAGGCGAAAGATCGTTTCCCGGAACTTTAAGAATAATGGCAAATATAGGGATACACCATGACAGGCAATGAAATTTCATCCCTGGCCCTGAAAAAGGCCATCCAATGGGTGTCTGACCAGCAAAAAAAACATACCGGTGCCGCTCCCGTATCCCTTGCCAATGAAGCGGCCTTTCAATTTGATTTAAGCCCAAAGGATAGCGAATTTTTAATCCGGTTTGTGAAAGAACAGTTTGAGAGAGACTAGTGTGAGAGATCAATAGGAGCCGTCATAATCCCATGAACCCCATCCGCATCCTGCCGGACATTTTATCCAACCAGATTGCCGCAGGCGAAGTTGTCCAGCGCCCTGCATCCGTTGTCAAGGAATTGGTGGAAAACAGCATTGATGCAGGATGCTCCCAAATCATGGTGGAGATCAGAAACGGAGGAAAATCCCTGATCCGAATTAGTGACGACGGATCAGGAATGATAAGGGATCAGGCTCTCCTTGCCATTGAACGCTATGCCACCTCCAAGCTCCACGAACAAAAGGATTTATTTTCCATTTCCACCTTTGGATTCCGGGGAGAGGCTCTTCCATCCATTGCCTCGGTTTCCCGATTTACCCTGACCACAAGGCCAAAAGACCATGATGAGGCAACCCGGATCATTGTCAACGGCGGCAAACTTGTGGATGTGTCGGATACGGGTTCCCCCCAGGGAACCATGATCGAGGTAAAAAATCTCTTTTTCAACACCCCTGCCCGTCGAAAATTTCTGAAAACCGACACCACGGAAACCAGCCACATTGCAGACGTCCTGTCCGGCATAGCGCTTGGTAATCCATCCATTGGCTGCAAACTGATTGTCAACGGCAAATTAAGCAGGCATTTTCCCCCGGCAACGGACATTGTCCAAAGAACCCTGGCCGTCCTTGGAAAGGAAACCGTAGGCAGTCTGTATTCCATTGCAGCAGAAAATAACCAGATCCAGATCGCAGGAGCATGCGCCCATCCTGCCCTCACAAGATCCACATCCGGCAGGCTCTATCTTTTTGTCAACGGTCGCCTGATCTATGACCGGGGCCTTGTGGCAGCAGTATTCAAGGGTTATGAGGGAAGGATCATGAAGGGCCGATTTCCCATGGGCAGTATTTACGTGAATCTGCCCTTTGACCAGGTGGATGTCAATGTCCATCCCAGCAAGCGGGAAATCAAATTCCTGAATCCCGGTGCGG
>PDWI01007347.1_pt1 | contig 13431 bp, 9 predicted proteins | sample 1430891 | NCBI WGS metagenome assembly PDWI01 (sample SAMN01162508, study PRJNA174530) | Oral metagenome, whole genome shotgun sequencing project. | biome: Marine environment; feature: Marine mammal; material: Swab sample of the gingival sulcus; isolation source: swab sample of gingival sulcus... | reverse complement strand
AAACTAATATCTCAATACTATGTTTTAATCTTCTATTAAATTCTTATTCTTGATACGTTGTACCCAAATAATAATACCCAACACAATTAAAGCCATTGGAGGCATAATGATAAACCCATTATTTTCATAACCAAAAGCGTATAATCCTGTTTTAGCAATAGGATCTCCTAAAACTTTAAAACCTAATAAAGTTCCGGACCCTAATAACTCTCTGAAAAATGCTACGATAACTAAGATAATACCATATCCAGCGGCGTTTCCGATACCATCTAAGAATGATTGCCAAGGGCCATTAGCTAAGGCAAAAGCCTCAAAACGTCCCATGATAATACAGTTTGTGATGATAAGCCCTACGAATACTGATAAGGTTTTACTTAATTCATAAGCATATGCTTTCAATACTTGGTCAACAACAATTACTAATGCTGCAACTACTACTAGTTGTACAATAATCCTAATTTTTGATGGAATGATATTTCTCATCAGTGAAATTACAACGTTCCCCATTGATAACACAAACATTACCGAAAGTGCCATAATAATAGCCGCTTTTAATTGTGCTGTAATTGCTAATGCAGAACAAATCCCTAATACTTGAACCGTTACTGGGTTGTTATCCAAAAACGGATCAGTAATTAATTTTGCATCTTTTTTTGATAATAATCCCATAATATTATTTTAAATTGTTAAAATAAGGCACATACAATGCCATTTCTGATAAAATCATTGCTGAAACTCCATTACCTGTAATGGTTGCTCCTGCAATAGCATCAACATGATGATACTTACTTGTAGGTGCTTTTACAATTTTTATACCTTCAAACTTTTTTAACCCCGTACGTACATTCTTTTCTATTAACTTTTTCCCTTCAAACACATCCATAAAAAAGCGTTGATTGATATTTGCACCTAAACCTGCAGTTTCTCCTTTATGGTCAAAAAACACACCTTTTACGGTCATATTTTTATCAATTGCCATATAACCCCAGATAGCATCCCAAAGCCCTTTACCTCTAATTGGTGCGATATAAATTGTTTCACCATCTTTTTCACCTATAAATAACGGTAAACGTCTATCTTTTCCATCTTTAGCATTTGCTTGTTCTTTCTTAATATCAAGGAAATCTGTTTTCTTAGCCTCAGTTACTTGAACCTTACCGTCTTTATTGATAATCCATATTTGTTTTTTGATATACTTATCAAACTCAGCCTCTGCCTCAGTTGTAGGAACGAAATTTACACTTGATTCATCAACATTTCTGTTGACCCCCATAGCATATAAGATATTTTGTTGTATCTCAATACGTTTATTTGCAGCTATCTTCCCTTTTAATGAAGAAGAAGTATAAGCTAACATTGCACCTACAATCACTACCATTCCGATAGCAAATAACACGGTGTATAAATTACTGTCTGTTCTTTTTTCACTCATGATTATGCTATTTTTGCCTTTAAACGTTTTTTTCTTCTACTTACATTTGCTTGCACAACATAGTGGTCAATAGTTGGTGCAAATACGTTCATCAATAAGATTGCTAACATTACACCTTCTGGATATGCTGGATTGAATACACGAATCATAATTGACATAAATCCGATTAAGAACCCATAAATCCATTTACCAGTATTTGTTTGTGCAGCTGTTACAGGGTCTGTTGCCATATATACCGCACCAAATGCAAATCCACCGATTAATAAGTGTTTCCAGAAATCAAAACTCATTAAACCATAAAACTTACTTCCTTCTGTAATAACTCCCATATCTACTACGGTATTAAAAATATACCCCATTACTAAAGCACCTATTACAGCCGACAACATAATACGCCAACTTCCTATTTTAGTAAAGATTAAGAATAATCCCATTGCTAAGATAATCATAGTTGAAGTTTCGCCTACTGAACCCGGTATGAAACCAAAGAACATATCAGAAACCGAATAGTTTAGTGGATTAGACTGTGCTAATGTTCCTAAAATAGTTTCACCAGAAATTGCATCAGCTTTATTTATAACACCTGCTGAGATTTTTTCAGCAACTTCTCTTGCTCCGTGTACCCATACTTTATCTCCTGACATCCAAGTTGGATATGCAAAGAATAAGAATGCACGAATAGTCAATGCAGGGTTTAAGATGTTCATTCCTGTCCCTCCAAATACTTCTTTACCTATTACTACACCAAACACTACTGCTATTGCTAACATCCAAAGTGGAATATCAATAGGTACGATTAAAGGTACTAGCATACCAGTTACTAAATATCCCTCTTCTACTTCGTGTTTCTTAATTACAGCGAATAAAAATTCAACTGCTAAACCAACTGCGTAAGAAACTATTAGCAAAGGTAATATTTTTACTACACCAACTGAAAGGTTCTGCAAGTTCCAGAAAGCACCAGAGAAGAATCCTTCTGCATGAGCCCCCCCCTTAGCAATTGCTACTTGATAACCTGCGTTAAACATTCCGAAAATCAAACAAGGAACTAAGGCCATAATTACCGTATTCATTGTTCGTTTTAAATCATCTGCCCCTTTGATATGCGTACCACCATGGGTCGTATCATTAGGTAAATATAAAAAGGTATGGATTGCGTTAAACGCAGGAGCCATTTTTGTTCCTTTATATTTTTCTTTTAAATTATGTAATTTTTCTTTTAATGCCATCTTCTTATAATTCTGCTCTCATCAAATCTAATCCTTCACGAATAATCTTTTGATGTGGTTGTTTTGATACACAAATAAATTCTGTCAATGCAAAATCTTCTGGTGCTACTTCATATGCTCCTAGACCTTCCATTTCATCTAAGTCTTTATACAAACAAGCCTTTAATAATTGCATTGGATAAATATCTAACGGAAACACTTCCTCGTATGCTCCTGTAAGTACAAAGGCTCTATGCTCACCGTTAGTATTTGTATTTAAGTTATAGTTTTTCTTTGGGTTTAACCATGAGAACGTTAATGCTCTTGAAGTAGAGATTTTATTAAATACAGGCTTTGCCCAACCTAACATATCATAATCATCTCCTTCAGGAATCGCTGTTACGATATTATCATAATATCCTAAGAAACCATCCTTAGTTGCATTCACTCCTGTTAATACATTTCCTGAAATGACACGAGCACCATCTTTCAATCCTATTAAGATATCTGATAATTTAGCCCCTGCAATTGCTGTTATGTATTGAGGTTTTTCAAACATAGACCCCGCTAAAGCAATTACACGTTCTGCGTTAAACTTACCAGTTAAAAATAATTCTCCTATAACTACTAAATCTTGTGGTTTGATAACCCACACAACATCACCTTTGTCAATAGGATTAACTTGTGCTATTTGCGTACTTACATTACCTATTGGATGTTTTCCGTAAAGTTTATGAATTTCAACACCTTTTAACTGTGTAAATGGAGAAACCTCTGATTTTACACCAACATGGATTTTACCCTCTGTTAATTTAGTTAAAGCAGTTATTGCAATTTGCAATTCTTTTTCTTTACCTTTTAGAGTATAATCATAATCCGCTGCTAATGGAGCACTATCATAAGCTGAGATAAAAATTGCTTTTGGTGTATCATTAGGACTTGCAACAACATCATAAGGACGTTGCTTTACAAAGCCCCAACAACCAGCACCTAACAAGTATTCCTTCACTTGTTCTCCAGTCATTTGCTCTGGATTTTTAGTCCCGAAATCTTGATATGATTGCTCTTTATCAGCTTCAATTCTAATCTCTAATACTTTTCTTCTCTCTCCACGAACAACCTCTACAACCTTACCACTTACAGGACTTGGAAATAAAACACGCTCATCACTTTTATCATAAAAAAGTGTTTGACCTGCTTTAAGCACCGCTCCTTCCTTTGCAACAAGTTTAGGTGTTACTCCGTGAAAATCTGTTGGCTTTACTGCGTAAATCGTTCCGACAGCACTTACAGACGTTGTCTTTTCAGCCTCGCCTATAAGCTTAATATCAAGCCCTTTTTTAATACGGATGTCTTTTGACATAGGTAACTATATTTATTATTAATTATATAAAAACGTACAAATTTAAGAAAACGCTTTTATTTTTAGAAATTTATCAAATTACAACTATTTAATTTATATTTATTCTAAATTGTTTAATTGATTTTTATAAAGTAATCAAAAAACATAACATACTATTATTGAGTATTTTAAATAGAATTTTAGTTTTAAACAAAAACTAAAAACAAATTATTATTATTTAACAATAAAACTAAGATATATCTCAATAACATAAATTAACCCTATGTTTTTTGTATTATATCAATATTTTTTTTAATTTGCATACAAATAATCAAACATAATATAATTATAATTTGAAAAGATGGAAGACTATAAAGAACAAACAAGAATCCCTAAATTTATATTGGTATTTTTCATAATACAATTTGTATTCTTTTTATTTTATATTGAAAAAGACAACTATAAACTGTATTATATAATTGGTGTATCTTTAATTGGAATATTATTATACATCTCAAAATTAACTTTAAAATTATCCAAAAGAGGCATTCAGTATCATTTCTTTCCATTCTTTGTTAATGATATTAAGTGGTCGGAAGTTTGCGAATGTGATATTATAAAAATAGACCCTATATCTGATTTTTTAGGTTGGGGAGTTAAATACTCAAAAAAATACGGCAAAGGATATATTATGGGTAATTCCAATTATGCTATCTTAATTAAAACAAAGAAAGGGAAAAAGGTAACTATTTCAATACAGGATAAAGAATTAATAAAAGAAGCTGTTAGTAACTATACAGAATTTAACTTTAATTGTTCGTAAATTCAATTAGAACATATAACCTTTAAATTTATCTTTTTTAGCAAATATCAGTTTTTATATTGGTATTTGCTTTTTTTGTGCTAAGATTAGGTGGACATATTAGTTTATTATTTAATCTTATCAGGGTTTTGTTTTATAAAACTTGCCCACCCTGAATAGTTTTTTCCTCCAATCTGTTTTCCTGAATTATAAAAATGACATACCGCGGCGGCTAATCCATCAGTAGCGTCTAGATTTTTAGGTAATTCTTTTAAGTTTAATAATGACTTCAACATTAACGCCACTTGCTCTTTACTCGCTGTACCCTTTCCTGTTATTGCCATTTTAATTTTCTTTGGAGCATACTCGGTCACAGGGATTTCACGAGATAGACCTGCCGCCATAGCCACTCCCTGAGCCCTACCAAGTTTTAACATAGACTGTACATTTTTACCAAAGAAAGGGGCTTCTAACGCTATTTCATCAGGATGATAGGTATCTATAAGTTGAATGGTACGTTCAAAGATAAGTTTTAGTTTTAGATAATGGTCATCATACTTAGTTAATAATAACTCATTCATCTGAACAAACTCCATTTTTTTACCTACAACTTTGATAATTCCAAAACCCATTATAGTCGTTCCCGGGTCAATACCTAAAATTATTTTTTCTGTTTTCAAGAATTAGATTTTAATGGCAAAGATATGTATAATTTTAAAGTAATCCTCTAATATATTATTAATTTGACAAAACCCATTATTGGCTTTATCTTCGTTTATCCTTCGTTTATTCTGTATTAAAATGATAGTGAAAGTAGATTATTAATAATTCAATAATTTATCAATTTTATTAATAACTATTAAAATCAATAGTTATTAACTTTGGTATGGTTTATGAAATGAGATAAATACTAGCCGTAATATATTATCGTACTATATCTATATAATTGATATATGATGTTTTAAAATTTTGAAATTAATTATATGAATATAATACTATACTAAGGGGTATCATTACTCAAAATCAAAAAGATATTTTTATAAAAAATAATTTAACAATAAATACAATTCCTGCTTAGGAATGGATGAGTTAAAACCTCTGAGTTAGCCATCTTACTAGAAATAATACATTTATTACACAATAAACGAAGGAAAGACACTAAAAAATAAGATTTATCCTAATAAAACCTCATTTTAAATTCTAATAACTATTATCTTTGCCTTCAAGATTAACCTTAATGAATACCACTAATTATGTTTGAAAATAAAGAGCAAAACAAAACCTCATTAGAGTCCTTAGGTGAATTTGGGCTTATAGATCATTTAACTAAGCATTTTGATATCAAGCACTCATCAACTCTAAAAGGTGTAGGTGATGACTGTGCTGTCATCTCAGCAGAAGATAACGAACTTGTCGTAACTACTGACCTACTGATAGAGGGCGTACATTTTGATTTAAGTTATATGCCTTTAAAACATCTAGGCTATAAGTCGGTTATGGTAAACTTATCAGATGTTTATGCAATGAATGCAGAAGCTAAGCAGATTACGGTATCTATCGCTGTATCCAACCGATTTCCATTAGAGGCCTTAGAAGAGTTATATGCTGGTATTCAACTAGCGTGTAACACTTATAATATTGACTTAATCGGTGGTGATACGACCTCATCAACCAAAGGTATGTTAATCTCTATCACGGCTATTGGTTCAACTAAAAAAGAAGACATCGTTTATCGTAATGGAGCAAAACCTACTGACCTAATTGTTGTAACAGGTGATTTAGGAGGTGCTTATTTAGGCTTACAAGTTTTAGAACGTGAAAAGCAGGTATTTCAGGTTAATCCAAACAACCAACCTGACTTAGATGCTTATACTTACATCATTGAGCGACAACTTAAACCAGAGGCAAGAAAAGACATTCCTAAACTACTTAAAGATTTAGGCATTAAACCAACGGCTATGATAGATATCTCAGATGGTTTGTCTTCGGAGTTATTCCATATCTGTAAACAAAGTAAAACAGGCTGTAAGGTTTATGAAACTAAGTTCCCATTAGATCCACAAGTCATTTCAACTTGTGAAGAATTTAATATTGACAGCACTATGGTCGCACTTAGCGGTGGAGAAGATTATGAATTATTATTCACCATACCAATAAGTGATTTTGATAAGATAAAAGGTAACCCTAATTTAACGGTTATCGGTCATATTACCGAGGAGAGTCAAGGGGTAAAACTAGTCACTCGTGCAGATGAAGAGATAGAGTTAAAAGCACAAGGCTGGAACTCTTTTAAAGAGTAACCTTATTTTATCTCATTCCCTTTAATGAATGACAAAAAAAGACCTCACAGACTTAAAAATCTGTGAGGTCTTTTTTATTTTTAAAATTATTATCTACCTGGTTTACGGTCTATAATAGTAGGTTTTATATTTCTAACTTTTATATCAGGAGCCCCACTTTCAATAATGAAATATGAACGCCTGTTAAGTTGATGTTCTTCCTCAGTACATTTTTTAAGATGTCTATCATCACAATGGTTTAGTAATCTTTCTTCACCATAGCCTATTGCACTTTCTATTCTATATGGTTCAATACCTCTATAAATCAGATAGGCACGTGTTCTATCTGCTCTTTCTTGTGATAATCTTTTATTATATCGTCTTGAACCTCTTGCATCTGTATGAGACTCAATACGAATCACCATTTTAGGATTAGCCTTCATCACTGCAACAACATTCTCTAATTCAAACTGAGAATCTGGTCGGATATTAGCCTTATTAAAGTTAAAATAAATCGGTTGAATTGCTAAAATCTTGTTCTTAATAAGTGGCACTAAGGTCAAGTCTAATAAGTTAGCATACTTATCAGTCTTGTTAGTATTTAATACTTTTAAAGCCTTTCTGTAATTGGTTTTAGTACCTACTACTCTATAATTTTCAGAACATTTCACCTTAAAGTTATACATTCCTTCATCATCTGTCTTAACTGATTTAATAACCTTACCTTCGTAATCTATTAAATTTACCTTTGTATTTGGTAAAATTTCTCCTGAATGACTATCTGTTACTACCCCAGTTAAAACTTGGTGACAATTAATGTTTGCTGGGTTAAACATCTTTGGTTTCTTTAAGACATAACTATAAACATCATCATCTCCCTTTCCGTTTGGTCTGTTAGATGATAAAAATCCTCTGTTGTTATCTTTATTGATATAGAAAGCAAAATCATCTAATTCTGAATTAAAAGGCTCTTTCATATTTTTAACTCTACCAAAAGTAAGGTCTTCTAAAATAGCCGATTCAAAGATATCTAAACCACCTAACCCTAAATGCCCATCAGAAGCAAAATAAAGTACGTTATCATTACTCACAAATGGGAACATTTCTCTTCCTTCTGTGTTTATTCTACTTCCTAAATTTTCAGGCTTACTATATTTATTATCTGGTAAAATATCTACCTTATAGATGTCTGTAGCACCATATCCCCCCGGCATATCTGAGGCAAAATATAAAGTCTTTTCATCTGTACTTAATGTAGGATGCCCCACAGAATATTCATTGCTGTTAAACGGTAATTCTGTGATATTATCCCATTTTCCATCAATTAAGGTTGCACGATATATCTTTAAGAGTACATTTCTGTTTTTACTCATTTTTGTGATGTTATTATTGTGATTATCTCTTGTAAAATACATAGTTCTACCATTTTTAGTGATAATCGCAGCAGCATCATGATACTTAGAGTTTATAGGTTTTGACATCATATCTGCTTTTCTTACCTGATAGCCATTTATGTAATTACTTGAAATTGTTCCTTTATATAAATTTAAAAAGGGTTGGTCATTCCATTTGTAGATAGCATCCCAGTATTTGTTAGGTCTTGATGATGCAAAATATAATTGTCCTTTATAAACCCCACCACCAAAATCAGAATATTTAGTATTGATATCTAAGTTATTTAAACTTAATACCTCAACAGGCTCTGATGTATATTCAAATAGATAACGAGGTCTTTCTTTTAGTTTTTCAGGTCTGCTATCAAAACTATCTATATGGTCAATCTTAGACATTACAGCATCTGCTTGTTCATATTTACCTACACCTTTTAAGACCTGAGCATATCTAAATAAATGCTCTACATCCATTTCATCAGCAAATCTGGTGTACATAATTGTATACCATTTTTCTGCTTTTTTTACTTCTGTATTAAAATAATAAGAGTCTGCTAATTTAGAAATTACTTCGTAAGTTCTAGTTCCTCTATTGTATATATTTTTATAAGCTTCTGCGGATTGGGTATAGTCATATTCTTTAAAATATCTGTCTGCTACATATTTACTTTGAGCAGAGATGTTTAAGATATTTAATACTGATATTACTATTGCTAATTTGAATAAATATTTCATAACTGTTTTATATTTAATATTAGAAGAATCTTGGAGATACAATATTCTTAATTCTTGGGAATTTGAATTGTAATACGACTTCATGTGTTCCACTATTGTAAGGGCTATAACTAGAAGTTGTTAAATCATAACCATAGCCTATTAAAATTCTGTCATTTACATGGAATCCTATCATAGCACTGCATGCATCATCCCACCTGTAAGCAAGCCCTACGTAAAAGCGTTTATTAAACAATAGATTTGCTGATAAATCTACTGATAAAGGCGCCCCCTCAACTCCTTTAACTAATACCGAAGGTTTTAATTTAATAGTTTCAGTCAAATCAAAGACATATCCCATAATACCAAACATATGAAAACGCTCATAGCCTACTTTTTGGTTTACCTCATTATAATGTTTGGTGGTTAATATGTTTGGTACTGATACCCCTAAATAAAACTTGTTTGTATAATAATAAATTCCTGCACCTACCGAAGGTAAAAATTTATTAAAGTTCTGAGTATTTTCATCGTTATCATCTTTAAGATTGACTAGCCCCCAATCCACATTCAGATGTCTTATACCTAATTTTAATCCTAATGCTAATTTAGCATCTTCATTAAGTCTAATTCCGTAAGATAAGTTTCCGTCAAGAGTTATTTCTCTTGAAGGCCCTATTTTATCATTTACTACATTAAAGCCTAAACCTAAACCTCTCCAATCAAGGTTAGTATCATAAGACAATACCTGAGTATCAGGAGCACCATCTATACCAACCCATTGCGTACGAGCCAAAAGTGTCACAGTTGCAACTTTTGTTGAACCTGTATATCCCGGATTTATACTCATCGTATTATACATATACTGTGTATATTGTGGGTCTTGCTGAGAATAGGTATTGACACTTAGTATCAACACTATTGCTATACTTATTTTTTGTAAAAATTTCATCTGTTTATTTTATTTATGTCATCTATCAAAATGAATTTAACCTATTGATTAATTTATCATATCTGCAATGTTATTCTTATTTCAATATTAAATTATTAATTAGCCTATCTGTGTCTTTTCTTCGTTATTCCTTCGTTATTTTTATGAGTAAAAAGGCTTAAAAGGCTATTGAAAATAATTTAATAGATTAAGTATTTTTTTTGAAAAACATTAAAAATGATATAATAATCTATTTGTTAAATGAACCGAAGTATTAAACTTCGGTTTCATTTTTTTTATTTTCAAGATTATTTAGTACTAATATATAACCAACCTTTTTTAATGATTTCTTTTCCGTTATCATCAATCTTAATCACATAGAAATATGAACCTGTTGGTAATGCCTTATCCTTATCTATTGTTGCTCTACCATCAGAATAACCTCTAAATGCTTTATCATCATTTTTATAACCTTCTCTTGAATATACTAAATTACCCCAACGGTTAAATATTTCAACAAGAGTATCATCATAATTTTCAATACCTTCAATATGGAAATAAGCATTTTTACCATCACCATCAACAGTTAATCCGTTGAAGACCTCCAAAGGTTCACTACTTCCTGCATCTGCTGGGTCAGTTCCTTGTTCAACTTCTTTACCATTTGATACGCCATCACCATCACAGTCATAATCTAACCATTCTTGTGTTGGCTCAGCATCCTTAAATTCTTGTTTAGGGAAACTACATAAATCATTAGGATTTGTTCCTTTCTGAATTTCTACTTTATTTGTAAATCCATCACCATCACAATCCTTATCTAGCCATTCTTGTGTTGGCTCAGCATCTTTTGTATTCAAATCAGCAGGGAAACTACATAAATCTCTTGGATTTGTTGCTTTATCTACTTCTAATTGATTTGTAAATCCATCGCCATCACAGTCACTTTGTTTCCAAGTATCAGTAACTATTGACAAGTCTTGATTTTCTGGTTTATAATCACAAACATTTTCAAAGTCTGTTTTATCTTTATAGATTTCTACAAAATCAGTAACACCATCGCCATCTGTATCACAATCTGTAACTGTTAATTTAATTCTTGCAACACTTGGCGTATCAGTATAACAAATACCTTTTCCTTTAACAATGTATTTAATTTCTACTGTACCTATTGAAATTCCTCTAACAAAACCAGAAGCATTTACAGTAGCAATTTTCTCATCAGTTGAAATCCATTTACCATCTAAATCACCATCAGTTGATAGCTGTATTGTTTTTGTAAAACAGAAATTATTTTCACCTGTATCAGTTTTGATAGTACCTGCTTTTGGTGCTTGAACTACTTTAACTAATTTCGTTGCTGTTACATCTGTATTACAAGGTGTTTTTGCTTCTACAATATACTTGATGATAACATCTCCTTCTGTATCTGCGTTAGGAGTATAAATTCCGTATTTATCAATAGTACCTTTTGTAGCATCAACCTTCCATTCTCCTTTATCTGCTGTTGGATTAATGAATTGAATTGTTTTACCTGTACAAACTTTATCACCACCCTCTATTTTTCCTTTATTTGGAGCCGATACTACTTCTATTTCTTTTGTAGCAAAACTATCAGCCATACAAGGACTACAAGATGTACAGCACGATTTTTCAGCTTTAGAAACAGAAACTTTATAAGTTATCGTTACTTTACCTGATGCAACCCCTGTTATCATTCCTGAAATTGGGTCAATCTTAACAATACTTTCATCTCCTGAACTCCAAGTACCACCAACTTTATCTCCTGTTGATGTTGCTCTTGCAATTCCACCAGAACAAATTTTATCTTTATCAAAATTAATAGTTCCTGCATCTGGAGATTTAATTACTTTAATAATTTTTCTTGCTATTGCAGGTTTATTACAAACGCCATTAGGTTGCACTGTGTAAGTAACCACCACATCACCTCTAAAATCATTTTTAGGGATGAAAATAGCATCTTTATCAAATCCTTTTATTTGTCCTGCCTCTATTGGAGTTATTTGCCAAATTCCTTGCTCATCAGCAGAAGGATTGCTAAATGTTATAGTGTTATCACTACATACACCTCCATCACTTTCTATTTTACCTGCATTTGGAGCTTGGAATACTGTAATATTTATACTCTTTCTTGCATCAGTTCCACAAGACCCTACTGCTTTTACGGTATAAGTTATTGTCGCAGTTCCTTTAGCAACTGCTACTATAACTCCGTTTACTGGGTCAATAGTTACTACATTAGGGTTACTTGAAGACCATACACCATACTTATCTCCTTTTACAACTTTTGCTTGTGTTATTCCTGTTGAGCAGATTTCTGAATTGTCAAGGGAGATTTCTTCTATTTCTGGCTGACCTACAACTCTTATCATTTTAAATGTTGAGACATCTCCACATTGTTGACCTCCTCTAACGATATACGTAATTTTAACCACACCTTCTTTTTCAGGAGTATATACACCATCTTGTGTTATTGTACCTGATGATGCAAACCACTCACCTTCATCTGATGTAGGATTAGTAAAGATTAATTTATCATCTGTACATACTTTATTTTCACCTACAATTTTTCCTGCATTTGGTGATGAAACTACTTTAACCTCTAAACTCTCTCTTGCTGATGTTCCACAAGAACCCACAGCCTCAACAGTATAAGTAATAATCGCCTTACCTTTTCCTACTCCCATTATAAATCCGTTCACAGGGTCAATAGTTACTACATTAGGATTACTTGAAGTCCATATACCATATTTATCTCCTTTTACAACTCTTGCTTGTGCTGTTTCTGAAGAACATATGATTGGTTTATCAATAGTTATTTCTTCTACTCGTGGTTCTCCTACAACTCTTAAAATAAAGCTTGTTACTGCTGTTTTACAGGTTCCTTTTCCTTCAACAGTATAAGTGATTTTCACTTCACCTTCTTCTTCTGGAACATAGATACCATCTTTGCTAATAGTCCCTATCTTAGTAGCACCACCTTCTAATGCTTCAACTCCCCATTTACCTTTGTCAGCTGTTGGATTTGTAAATGTTAATCTATCATCTCTACATACTTTATCATTTCCTATGATTTTACCTGTATTTGGTGCTAATAATACTTCTATATCTGCACTTGCTTTTGCATCTGTTCCGCAAGAGCCTATCGCTTTTACAGTATAAGTAATTGTAGCAATACCTTTTCCAACACCTGTTATAATTCCATTCACTGGATCAACAGTTGCTATGTTTGGATTGCTTGATGTCCACTGTCCATCTTCATCACCTACTTTGGTTGCCGTAGTCGTTGTTCCTGAACATATTTGAGTATT
>PDWI01007346.1_pt1 | contig 13432 bp, 14 predicted proteins | sample 1430891 | NCBI WGS metagenome assembly PDWI01 (sample SAMN01162508, study PRJNA174530) | Oral metagenome, whole genome shotgun sequencing project. | biome: Marine environment; feature: Marine mammal; material: Swab sample of the gingival sulcus; isolation source: swab sample of gingival sulcus... | reverse complement strand
TTACCAGATGATTGCCACATATCACGATAGACCAAACTAAGTTTAATTTCTCTTTTCTCCATACAAACCATTTTATATATAAAAATCTAATAATTCTTTCTTCCTATAGCATATTCAAGATATGTATCGTATTCAAGGCAACGAAGCCTGCCGTTTCAGTCCTTAAGCGATTGTCTCCTAAGCTGATTGGCTTGGCTCCGACCACCTGAGCTTGCATAACCTCCTCAATACTGAAATCACCCTCAGGACCAATGAAGAGGGCTACCGCCTCCTGCGCTCTGTCATACTGCTCGTGTATCAGCTTGCGCTCTTGAATAGAGCCGTCCGCTTCACGGCAATGAGCAAGAAGTATTTGCTTATCCTTGCAAAGCTCTAAGGCTTTGGCATAAGGCACATCAACGAGCAGTTCAGGCAGTATTGCCTTCTGTGACTGCTTCATTGCCGAGAGCATTATTTTCTCTAAGCGTTTAGCCTTGATGTGCTTACGCTCGGAGTGCTTGCTCTTCATACAAATCACTCTATCTACGCCCACTTCAACGGCTTTCTCTAGTAGCCATTCCATTCGGTCAATAGACTTCGTCGGGACGACGCACAGCGTAATATCTTTCTGCCAAGTCTTAGACCAAAGTTCCTCACTATTAAGCTGTAGCTTGCAAACTTTCTTACTCGCTTCGCTAATGCTTGCTTCGTAGAACTTACCAGCTCCGTCCGTAACCATTATCCTATCGCCTACGCCAAGGCGAAGAACGCGCAAACAATGCTGAGCTTCCGTTTCTGGAAGCGCCTTGTCTGTGCGGATATCTTTAGCATAGAATATCGGTAAATCTTGCATAAAATACGAGCCTTTTCTAAGATTATCCTCAAAGTTAAGGGTTTATTACGAGATACGCATTAACTTTGTAGAAGAAATTCAGAAATTTTTCCATAATTATTAGAAAAAGCTGTGAGAATAGATATTATAACCGTCTTACCAGAGATGTTAGTCGAACCGATGAAGGCTTCGATATTGGGACGTGTGCAGAAAAAAGGACTGCTTGAATTACATATACATAATCTGCGTGATTTTAGCACAGATAAGTGGGGTAAGGTTGATGATTACCCTTTTGGGGGAGAGGCAGGTATGGTGCTTGCTGTCGAACCTATTGAGCGTGCAATCAATAGCCTAAAGGCAGAGCGTCATTATGATGAGGTAATTTTCACGTCTCCTGATGGCGAAACTTTCAAGCAAGCGACGGCAAATAGCCTTAGCCTTATGGAGAATATCATCATTCTTTGTGGGCATTATAAGGGGATTGACTACCGCGTGCGTGAGCATTTGATTACGAGAGAAATATCTATCGGTGACTACGTCTTGACAGGCGGAGAGCTTGCTGCTGCGATTATTACTGATGCCGTGGCACGACTGCTCCCAGGGGCTATTGGCGATGCAGAGAGTGCTTTGAGTGATACTTTCCAAGATAATCTCCTTGCGCCTCCTATTTATACGCGCCCTGCTAACTACAATGGTTGGGAAGTGCCTGAGGTCTTGCTCAGTGGCAACCAAGCTAAGATTGACGAATGGAAACTCCAGCAATCGCTTAAGCGTACGGAAGAGCTTCGTCCTGACCTCTTGGAGGAATAGCGTGTAAATGCTTATATCTCTCTAGGGCAAAGTCTCCCTAGGGCTAAAAATAAATAAAAAACTCCCCCTTTTAGACTTGTTCTAAAAGGGGGAGCAATCTAAATATGAAGCCTCTGACCAATGAGGGATAAAAGCAATGCTGTGCAGTCGTTATTTACTAAGTTATTACTTGATAATTCTTGCTGGGTGCTGTTTCTTCAATGTTATCTAACATATTAAAGAGCAATAATACTGTATTATCATTATTTCCATCAAATCCTGCATTTTCGCCCATTAAAATCTTATTGATAAAATATAGTGGGGGCGTGCAATAAAAATTATTTTTAGAAACAACGTAATAACTTTCATTTCCATCACCAAAATCAAGTGTTTTCCATTGCCAACCATATTCTTTTACAACCATTTCTCCCCACATACTACCAAGCGTAATCGCATATGTAGTCAACTGTTCTTCAGTATGATTTTGTTCCAACAAATCATCTACATACAGCCTTATCTTATCAACGATTTCTTTCGGCGAATTATTTTCTGAAATATTTAATAGTTGAATACAGTTTTCTTGCTCTTCTTTTAAGGCACTAACTATATCTTGCTCTAAATTTGTTACTTTAATCTCTCTTTTTTCCATACCTTTCATTTTTAATTACTGCTAACGGTTGGGTATTTACGCTGTTACGGATAAATATACGATATTTTTTTTACATTTACAATCAAAATAGTGATAGTAAATATAGGTAGATTTTAGTATCAAGTGTAACGGTTAGAACAGATTTAGATGAAATCTTTCAATGGAGGCATATAAAAGCAGTTAGCTTCTTCCCAAATCGTAATCCTTTTTTTAAGAAACAAATGTCTGTTCTTTGATGATTTAATCTTCTTATTATAAGTGTTTTATGATTCGGTTGAGAAAGCTTTGAAAAGTTTAGCGGAAAACTTTTAGAAACTTAGCGGTAAATTCAAAAAAGTTTAGCGGAAAAGTCATTTGAGTTTATGGGAAAACTTTTCTAAGCCTTCCGATGAACATTTCAAAGGGAACTATTAGACACAAAAAAAAGAGCCTTTACGGCTCTTAAAATTAGTCTGAGAATTTGGCAAAGAAAAGCCTATAATAAGGGCTTTAGGTAGGCAAGGATTTCTGAAAATTCATCAGGCGAAAACCACTGAATAGCCTCGTCTTTCTTCCACCAAGTCATCTGTTTGCGTGCATAGACACGGCTATTGCGTTGTATCTGACGGATAGCTTCATCTCGGCTAATCGTACCATCGAAATAAGCAAACATCTCTTTGAAACCAACGGTATTCAAGGCATTCAGAGAGCGGTAGGGATAGACGCTTCGAGCTTCTTGCTCTAGTCCCTGCTCTATCATCATCAGAACGCGCTCATTGATGCGTTGATACAGCTTTTCACGCTCTCTGCGTAGTCCGATCTTAATGATATTAAAAGGGCGTTCTTTGGCTTGCCCTGTATGAAATGAACTGAAGGGTTGTCCCGTTGATAGGCAAACTTCGTAGCCGTGTAGCACTCGTTTATAGTTTTGCTTATCTACACGTTCATAGTAAACAGGGTCTAGCTCTTTAAGTTCTTCAAGAATAGTTGCCAATCCTTCACGCTCATAACGTGCGTAAACAGCTTGACGTACCTCCTCTTTTACATCAGGCATATCATCAATACCGCGACAAAGGGCATCGATATACATCATTGAACCTCCGCTAAGTACGATGTTTTGATGCGCTTGAAATAGCTCGCTTAGCCTCTGCATTGCGTCAAGCTCATAACTGCTAGCGCTGTAAGGCTCTTGCACACTACGTTCTGCTATAAAATGGTGTGGGATAAGTGCTAGCTCTTCTTGAGACGGAGCTGCCGTACCAATAGGAATTTCTCGATAAACCTGACGCGAATCTGCCGAAACTATGGGACAGCCAAGCGCTTCTGCTAAGCGAAGGCTTACCGCCGTTTTCCCAACAGCAGTAGCACCTAGTAAGACAATTAAATTCGGCTTTTGTGGGTTCATTAGGGCTTAGTACTCGTCGTAAACGCTATAGTCGTCAAGCTCTGAAGCATCAAAACCGTCAGAAGAGAAGTCGTCATCAAAAGATGTATCAAAGTTGTCATCTTCAACGATGGAAAGTCTATTGGAAGCACTCTCTAAGTCCATCATCTGAACAGGTGCTTCTCCTTGGCTAAAGCTAACGCGAGGTACGAGTTCCTGAGCCTCTTCATCAAGCTCTGCTAGCTCCATAAATAGCCCACGCTCAGCGAGCATATCAAAGACAAAAAATAGATGTTCGCCCTTTTCTTCCAAAAGGTCAGAGAGTTTGTATTCAGACATTACAAGACTTGGATTGCTTTCGTCGAAAGACATATCTAGAAGTGTTATCTCACGCTCCTTGTGCCAATCCTCATCGCAGAGATGAAAAGTCGTTAGCTCGTGATTGTCATAGCCTAAAGAAGCTAAAAGGAAGTCGTTTAGCTCCAAGAAAGTCGCATCTGCATTGATGCGTATCTCTCTGCGGAAGTTTTCATCTTCGTCGGAAAGGATTAAAAAACGATATACCATATCTTATAATGTTTCTGTCTAATAGTTTATTCTACAACAAAGTTAGCATTCTTTATTGAATTAGACGATAAGATTGGAGTAAAAGAAAAGAGATAGGAGAAATTTAGCTTAGAATAAAGCTTTTCAACAGGTTAAGGGGGAAGAAAAAGTAAATTATTTGGCAGACTTATGCTCTATCCTTCTTGCTGTATCGCAGAGAACTTTGTTTTCATTAGTAGACTAACAAGCAGGAGGTAGCGTCCTAGCTGAATGCATATACTCGAACTTTTCATGGCAAATCATTTGGCTCTGGCTTGGTTGGAGTACAAAATTGAGCATACACAAAGAGCAAATCACATCAACCTAAGCTTAAAAATAAGACGAAGGCTTCAAATGACTCAGAGAAATAACACGTTACTTATCATAGGTGCTACTCTCGCTTGCTAATATCTTATCAAAAACACAGTCCGAGATACTGAGGAAAGAAATATCTGCAAGCTTTGGTACGCTTGACAAACAAAGCGCTTATCTGTACCGCTCAATAGCACAAAATGGAAGAACTCCATCTAATGACATTAAATAAAATAGCTTTCAGCATTCAATCTTATTCCCGAGATTGTGGCGTCGTGTTTATGGGCAGGTCTCCTGACTTATTCGCTTACTTTGCTTCGCCTTCCCAAGTGTTTTAGGCACTCAGTGGCATTCGTTGAGCAAAGCTTTCCAAGCATTATGCATTGGAACGACTTACAGTAGCGGGTACTGCTCCAGACTCTCACTGGATTCCCTTGCAGAGGATTGAAAAATCCTCTTACCTCATAACCAGAAACAAAATTAAAGAAAAACTTCTATATTCCCAAATATTCTTAAACTTATTTACTTTTATTGGCAATAAAATTGGCATTTAGGTCGCTTCTCTAAGCTTCCATATTGATTGGCTTCTTACCAAATAGAAAAATAGGAATGGCAACCCCTACGCCAAGAGCAAACATTACGAAGATTGTCATAAGCGCATTGCTCTGTATCTTCGGAAGGTAGGCAAGACCAGCCTCTTCGCCTACGCGCATAAAGTCAATCAAAGCTAATAGTGAACGGTAAGCCCATTTCCCCGGAATCATCGGGAGCAAAGCCGGCACGCAATAGACTTCGGCAGGGCAGAGACCTCTACGAGAGAAGAGAATGCCTATAAGTCCGACAAGGAAAGCCGCAATAAAGGTTGCAAAAGCAACTTTAACGCCCAAAGCCATACAGATACCGCGACAGACCAAAGCTGTAAAGCCGAGAATAGGGACGTAAATAAAAGAGGTCTTCGGTGAAGAGTTTACAAAGGCAAAACCTAGAGACGCAATAGCTCCTGCGATACCTCCCAAAATAATACTTATAATATCCATATCTTAAAGCGTGATGTTAAGGGTGATAAGAGTTAAACTAAGCCCAATAGAGAGGCTGGCAACAATAAAAATAGCATTAGCGAAGCGCGAGAGCCCATTGAGCATAAAGCCGTCAAAGAAGTCCATTATAGAATTGATAAATGGAATGCCGGGGATTAGGTATAGGACGCTTGCAATCAGGGCTGACTGAGGTGTCGCCGTAAGATGAAGGATTGTCCCTCCGAAGCCTATAATGAACGAAGTAACAAAAGCAGCTGCAATCACTGTAAAGTAATGATAAGCTTTCTGCTTCATTAGGAACTCCTTAGTTAGAAAGCCTAGGCAGGTCGCAAAAAAGACTAAGAGTATAGCCTGCCAATCTCCTTTTGATAAGTAACAGAAAGAAGCGTTAGCTGCACCAATAAATAGAGTCTTAAGTAGTAAGCTCCTTTTGGGTAGAGAGACTACTTCATTGTACCTTTCTTGAAGGTTTTCAAGTGAGGGCTTATGATTCTCTACATACCAGCTCAGACGAGTTAGTTCCGAATTTAAGCGGAAGTTAATGGGTAGGACACTGTGATGCGTCATTGCTGTAAGCGGAACAGGATAGCTACGTGTCGAGTTGCCCAAATGAGAGGTTATGCTGATAGAGAGGTTACGCTGGAATATCATCACGGTAATCTCGTAGCCGTATGCCTCTGCTATGCGATTTGTATTCCGCACAATACGAGCTGTTTGAACGCCAACGCTCATTTGCGTGCTGGCATAGGATAATAAAAAATCAAGCAAGCCTTCAGGGGAAATTGCTTTTTGTTCTATAGTTTTAGATGTCATATTTCTGTAGATATAATGACTTTATGTATTCAAATTAAACTTGTTTTATCTTAAGGTTAGGCTAAGAGGGCTAAGTCAATAGGACAAAGGGGAAGTCAGCTTTTTGAATTAAAGCTTAACAATCTCATCACAAAGGCTGGCAACCTCTGAATGGTGTGTGATGAAGAGAACGATACGTCCGTCTATCTTCTGACGCAGGTTCTCTACAAATCTCCTTTGAGTTTGCTCATCTAAGGCACTTGTCGCTTCATCAAGTAGCAGGATTTTTCCTGGGCGAAGCAAAGAGCGTGCAATAGCTATGCGCTGTGCTTGTCCCTCTGATAGTCCATTTCCTTTTTCTCCTAGTACAGTATCAAGACCATTAGGCAGGCTCCAAACAAAGTCTGCAACTGCGATTGATAATACCCTTTGTAAGTCGTGTTCGTTGGCATCTACGTTGCCAACAAGTAAATTCTCTCTTACTGTACCACTAAAGAGAGAGTTTCCTTGAGGGACATAGACGAAGTTTGAGCGCGTTAGCTCACTGATGTCAAGACCTTCTGATTTACCTTTTTGAATTAGGGAAAGCTTTCCTCCTGATATTCTGTGTAGTCCGAGCAGTAGCTTTAATAATGTTGTTTTTCCTGAGCCAGTCTCACCCATTAGAGCGACCATTGTACCTGCTTTCAGTTCAAAAGAGAAGTCTTCATAAATCCACTCTTCTCCGTCTTCATATTTGAATGATATGGCTTCAGCTTTGAGGTACTCTATATTGGCTAATATCTTTTTATTGGAGCGTTCTTCAGTCTTATATGCCAAGAGATCAACCAAGCGGTCAAGGCTTGCTTTCGCTGAAATCATCGAAGGGAGTAAGGACATTAAGTCAGACATCGGACGCTGGATACGCACTACCAGCTGAAGGAAAGATGTCATCGTGCCGAAAGTAATCGTACGCTTCATCAAACCATAAATACTCCAAAGAAAAGCAATCATATAGCCACCGCTAAAGGCTGCCTGAGCAATGAGGTTTGCTAGGACGGTTAAGCCCACACGCTTGCGGATTGTGTTGTAGAGTTGTATCTGAATAAGGTTAAGACGATTGACTTCCACTTCTTGGCGCTCAAAAGTTCTGATGACTTGTTGATTCCCAAGAGCTTCTTGCATCTGTGCATAGACCTTACTCTCTGTCTTCTTAATCCACTCACTATAAGTTAGCATCTTACGATAGAAGACCTTACTGAAGGCAAGTAAGAGTGGCATCCCAACGCCTAGTAGTATCGCAAGTATTGGACTGAAGTAGTAAAGCAAGCCAAGTGAAGCTAGGAGTTGAACGGAGGAAATAACTGCAGATGGTATGGAGCGCGTCAGCAGAAGAACGACAGAGTCCGTGTCTCGCATTAAACGCGTTAGCATATCTCCACTGTGCATTGTCTTAAGGCTTTGCCATCTTACATAGAGCAGGTGAGAGAATATCCTTAGACGTACTGTATTCCCCATACGAACGGAGACGAAGTTTGTCAGGGAGATATTTGATAGCTTAAATATCGTTTGCGCACTAACGCTTAGAACAAGCATTGCTACATAGAGATAGATATCGCCTTGTCTTACGCCAACTGCAATATCAATCACGCATTTGGAGAGGTAAACAAAAAGCAGTGAACAGCTAATCATTGCAAAGCCGAGCATAACAACCCCAATGAGTGACCACTTATAACCTCTGATTAGATAACGAATAAAGCTTAACATAGAATCTAATAGATAAGAGATTAAGGCTTTTTGAAATAGTTTTGCACGGTTAGCTTGATGCGCGTCAGCGCTCCTACCAGAGGTGTTAAGCGGATATGTTCTGGAGCCACAGCGCCGATTTTCCACGAGCGTACAAGGCTTTTGCGGAACATAAAGAAGCGCCTTGTCCAAATGCTCTTAAAGCTTTTGCCTGAGAAGTTTTCAAAGCCAAAGTTCCCGCCACGGAAAATATCTTCAAGGATTAGCTTAGCAAGCTTTTGAGATTGCTTATCTCTTGGCAAAGCAAAAGGGAAAATATCAGCTGATACTCCCAGATACTCAACTGCCATAAGCCCAAAAAGCTCCATCGGTCTGCTTAAATCAAGTTGCTTTGCCATTGTTTGAAATGCTTCAATGTCTAAGCTTGCTTTGTGTTTCTCTAAGAAAATCAACCAGTCGCATATCTGACGCAGACCAATACCTAGATAGGAGAAGTGATGTAAGATATGAATGAAGATATAGACCGCATTCAGCTCAAGGGGAAGTGTCTCGTAGACTTTGCCATTAAGCTCTAGCTTAGCAAAGCGCTTGTTTTTGATGACATCTTGAAGCAAGTCTACCAAGGCGTCGTCATACTTCTGACGTCCGTAGTGCATCAAGTAGAGGTGGTTCTCTACAGCTGTACCATTGCGCCAGTAGAGCTGTTCGTAAACGGCAGAGCCTTGCAGGCGATAGCCTTTAGCCTTTGCCCACTGATTGGCTCGCTCGTAGTCGCCATCTCCGTAGAGGTAAACGTCAATATCTCCACAAGATCGGAGCAGGGGATTAGGATAATAATAGGCTAGCGATTGCCCCTTGATTAAGACAAAGGGAAGTTCCTCTTGCTCGTAGTCCTCTTTAAGTAGAGCTAACTCTTTATTCTGCTTCCGATTAGCTTGCTCAATCATCTTGATGCGCAGGGCAAAGGCTAGGCACATCTCCCTGCTTGGCAAGCATTCTTTTGGCAAGTCTAAAACTTCATTAGCGATAAGCCCAAGGACAGATTGCTCTTCTGCTAATTTCTCTATCTTTTTCCAAGAGGGAGCAGAAAGACCACGAAACAAGTCTTGCTTCGTCTCTCTATCTAAAATCGCAGAAGATAGTAGCTCTAGGAATAGTTGCTCTTCCTTGGAAAAATTAGTCATTGTAAAGCTTGTTAATCTGTTGGTTTGGGACTTGCTTTATTGAAGTATACCAGCCTCTTTAAGAACGTTAATCATTTTTTGTGCATCAGCTAATGCTTCTTGATGTCCGACGTCATACTTCTTCTCAAGCAATTCTGCCCAAGCTTCAGCAGTAACGTCAAGCTCAGCACTTTCATTGATAAGATAGACTGCCGTCTCATTTAAGCTAATAGCTTGAGTATAATCAAGCTGATTGTCTTGATCGGCAATCATTATATACTCATCGCCTATCTTACGCAAAGAGTGGTTTTTGTTTAGTTTCATATTTCTATTATCTGAATAATATAGTCCTATCTAAGACACAAAGATAAGCATTTCTCTTAAAAGAAAAGAGGATTGCAAGTTCTGCAATCCTCTAGGTCAAGCATCTAAGTCTAATTGCTTAAGCAAGTTAATAGACTATAGTTCTAGGTCTCCATTGACTGTTTCTTGCCAAGGCAAGCCTTGAGTCATCAACAAGTCCATAAATGGGTCTGGATTAAACTCTTCAACGTTGTAAACGCCAGCTCCTTTCCATAGCCCTTTCATAAACATAATCGCACCAATCGTTGCAGGGACACCTGTTGTGTAGCTGACACCTTGAGCTCCTGTTTCTTGGAAAGCGGCTTGATGGCTACAGTTGTTCCATACATAATAAGTCTTTTCTTTACCGTCCTTAATACCACGGATACGGCAACCAATAGACGTTTCGCCGGTGTAATTCTCTCCAAGTTCCCCAGGGTTTGGTAGAACTGCCTTTAGGAACTGAATAGGTACAATCTCTACACCGTTATACATAACGGGGTCAATGCGCGTCATACCAATGTTCTGCATCACACGTAGGTGCGTCAAGTATTCCTGTCCAAAGGTCATCCAGAAACGAGCACGCTTAATCGTTGGGTAGTTCTTAACCAATGACTCAAGCTCTTCGTGATAAAGAAGATAACTCTCTCTTGCACCGATGTTTGGATAAGTAAGGAGCTTGTGGATTTCTTGAGGTTCAGTCTCTACCCATTTGCCGTTCTCGTAATACTTTCCCTTTTGAGTGATCTCACGAATGTTGATCTCAGGGTTGAAGTTCGTTGCGAACGCTTTGTGATGATCGCCACCGTTACAATCAACGATATCTAGGTAATGAATCTCATCAAAGTGATGCTTCGCTGCATAAGCTGTGAAGACTCCTGTTACCCCTGGGTCAAAACCACAACCAAGGATTGCTGTTAGACCAGCTTCTTTGAAACGCTCTTGGTATGCCCACTGCCAGCTGTATTCAAATTTAGCTTCCTCTAGCGGTTCGTAATTCGCTGTATCAAGGTAGTTAACGCCAGCCTCTAGACAAGCGTCCATAATGTGCAAATCTTGATATGGCAGAGCAACATTGATTGCTAAGTCTGGCTTAAACTCCTTCATCAGTGCCACAAGTTCTGGTACATTATCTGCATCAACTTGTGCTGTCTGAATCTTAACATTTTTAATCTCTGAAGCAATCTTATCACACTTGCTTTTCGTTCTACTAGCAAGCATTATATCTGTGAAAATATCACTATTCTGTGCTACTTTCTTCGCTACTACTGTGCCGACACCTCCAGCACCAATAATAAGAACTCTTCCCATTTTATATTCTTTATTTCTATTTCATTATATGCGGTCGTTAGCCTGTCGCAACGAACCATCTAAGGCTAAAAAAGCAAATCTTTCGGCGTTTCGACAGGCTCAACGTCCGAAAGATTTAATAAAAGCTTCTGTCTCTATACTAACGTAGGCGATTACTCATACGGATTAGTGTCTCGTCTTTGAGAATGCCACGGCGAGCTAAGAGCTGTAAGACGAAGCTTACACAAGGGAACGCTAGCCAAAACTTAGCACCTGCTAGCTCAACGTTTAGTTCTTTCATATAGAACCAAGTCAAAAAGGCAATAAAGCCAAGAATGCCAAGCAATAAGATGGCATTAAAGACGCATAATCTCATCTGTAAAATTCTCTTCTTGAAGAGGAAAATTGTTACAAACGAAAGTACTGCACTCAAAAGACTTAGTATGCCAATGGCTGAAACGCCTAGCTCTAAATTGCTCACAGCACGAAGAGGTTCAAGCTCCCAAGCCGTTAGCGTATAGAATAGGTCTTTGCCTGTTTGTGTAAGGTAAAGCAGATCTTGCCACGGAAAAATCGCCATCAAGACCGTTGCAATAAGCAACCATACTGTCTGAATCCTCTGCCACATAGATGTGTATCTATTTTAAGGCTCTACTACTTCTTGCCCTCAGGCATTTCGTAGTATAGTTCGCCATCTTTATACTCTTGCGTTGCGATAAGCGTGCTCTTAGGGATACGCTCGTATGAACGTGAGCAGTTGATTTGCTCTTCATTCATTACATTATCCACAAGCTTATCTTCTGATGTTGTAGCAGGAGCGAACTCTTGCAAACTTTCTTGAAGGGATTCCTTAATTTCTTGAGAGATTTGGTTCGCACGCTTAGCGATAATCATCAAAGTTTGGTACACATTACCTGTGTCCTTACTAAGAGAAACCATATCTCGGCTAACTGTCGTACGAGGTACTTTCTTCTGACGCCATTCTTTTCTGTAATCCTTCTTCTGATTATCCATTTCTTACTCTTATATATTTATTTAATCATCAATTTATCTAACTTATCATAGAGGTGCTGAGCCTTCTTGATGAAGCGTCCACGTGGGAAACTGTTGAGGTAGATGTAGTACTGGTCGATAGCCGTACGTACACGCTCTTGTTGCTTGTTGAGCACACTAAGTTCTGCTACTTTAGTTTTTGCCTTGAGTATCAAGAAAATTAAGTCCTCTTTGTATTTGCAGTGAGGGAAGTCTTTCAGCGCGTTCTGTGCTGTAATCACGCAAGAACGATAGTTGTTCCCTAGATAAAGTCCTAAGTTGTAGTACAATTCAGCTGCTAAGAATTGTTTATAGGCTAACTTGTCTTGCAGTCTAAAGAGCATTCCGATGACTTCGTCCTTGTGCTCTCCCTCTGGATAGTTGTCCAAGTAGGCTTGTAGCTCTTTAATCGCAGAATAAGTTGCCGTTTGGTCTAGGCGCGCTTCCGGAGATGCCTTGTATAGGCAGTAACCAGCTTTATAGCGTGCTTCCTCAGTGCGAGGAGACTTTGGGTAGCTGTTGTAGTAACGTTGGAAGAACGTTGCAGCTTCCATATCGTGTCCTAGTTCATAATGACTGTTAGCCATTAGGTAGGTGCTTTGAGGACCTTCTGCCGTAGGAGCAAGCCTAGACAAAATATCTTCTAGCAAGCTTATTGTACGGCTATATTTCTTCTGATTATAGCTTTTTTTAGCAAATGAATAGCGCTCGGCAACGTCTGTAGACTTCTGTACCTTGTAGTATTCACCACAAGAAGCAAGTAGCATCAGCGTACAGCAAAGGCTTAATATCTTTCTCATATACTTTCTATTTCTTAGCTAGTTTAATCCAAACTAATTGCCTACAAAGATAATAAAAATATCACGACTAAACTATACCTATATAATATGAAAGAATAAGGCTTTTTACTTGTTCTTCTTTAGAGAGAGCTTCTTTTAGTTTCAATGGTCTTGAAAATGTTGCATATCGGAACGCTTTTCCTTCTCTTTATTTGCCCGCTTTTTGCTCATCTAATTGGTTTGTTTTTGAGGCTTTTCTGCTGTTTCTAATTTTCTGTTTTATAGTTGTTTATAGTTTGCTCTTTAATATCTCAAAAGTTTATGGGAAAACTTTTTGAAACTTAGCGCTAAACTTTTCAAAGTTTTCCCATAAACTCAAATGACTTTTCCGCAAAAGTTTCAAATCTTATTTCTAAGGCTTCACGCAGTCGTGCTTTTTATTTGTCGCAATATCACAAATCGGAATAACTTCTTTTGGGCTGCATATTTGGAAGAAAACTTCTTGATTTTTTAAGCCTTAAGTCTCTGTATATTTGTTGGATAGCTTGTTTTTATTGTCTTGTCTTATTGCGGTTTTAGAAAAATCTTAGTAAATGGTTTGGTCAGTAAAGAAAAAAGCATTACTTTTGCAGTCGAAATTACAATTCTGAGTGCAGGTTGCTAATGACTCCGTAGCTCAGTTGGTAGAGCAAATGACTCTTAATCATTGGGTCGTGAGTTCGAGCCTCACCGGGGTCACTCATTGTTTTGTTTGTATTTATGT
>PDWI01007345.1_pt1 | contig 13433 bp, 8 predicted proteins | sample 1430891 | NCBI WGS metagenome assembly PDWI01 (sample SAMN01162508, study PRJNA174530) | Oral metagenome, whole genome shotgun sequencing project. | biome: Marine environment; feature: Marine mammal; material: Swab sample of the gingival sulcus; isolation source: swab sample of gingival sulcus... | reverse complement strand
CTCACCGATCTGATTGAAAACTTCAATCCCCAATCCCTGAATGGCTGGCAGCGGCTGGCCGCAAAAATGGCGGGAATACTCTCCCCCAACGGCAAAACTCCGATAGACTGGAGGATCAGCATGATGTTTGGCAAAAAAGAGGCAAAAAATTCATTTGCCATTATTGACAGCTGGCAGCCGGAAAATATTATTATTGCCCATGGAGAGTGTATTATTGGTGGCGGGCATGAATTTTTACGCAAGTCATTTGCATGGATATTGTAAGGGGGAAATTTTATACGGATAATGCAGGTGTGTTACAGCGTGCTTGATTATCTGTATTGGTCCAGGATTTTTTGTAATCTGTTTTTCCATTTTTGATAGATTTCGGTATATCGCTGGGAGAGTTGGCTGTTCGGTTCAATGATTTTTTCACACTTCAAATGTGAGAATGCTTCGGAGAACGAGCTGTAGATACCGGCACCAATACCGGCACCTCTTGCTGCTCCCATTGAGCCATCGGTATTATACAGTTCGACGGTAGCCCCTGTTACCGTGGCAAATGTTTGGCGAAACAACGGACTCAAGAACATATTGGCCTTGCCGGCCTTGACTGTATTGATGTCGATTCCTGCCTCTTTCATGATTTCAACACCATAATTAAGAGCAAAGACAATCCCTTCCTGCCCGGCTCGCAGTAGTTCTGCCCGGCCATGTCGGTTGAAATTCAGATTTTCAAACAGTGCTCCTGGGTTTCTGTTATCAAGGGTTCTTTCCGCACCATTACCGTAGGGAAATATTCTCAAGTTATCAGCGCCGGGATTAGCCTGGGAGGCAAGGATGTTCATGGTTTCATAATCAATGTTCTCTTCCTGTTCTCCTCCAAGTAATCGTTTGAGCCATTGATTGAGGCTTCCGGTTCCGTTGAGGCATAGCAGTACGCCGTACCGGTTGGAATCTTCTGTGTGATTAACATGGACGAAGGTGTTAATTCGGGAGCGAATATCGTAGACTGGTTGATCGGCGATGCCGTAAACTACTCCAGAAGTTCCAGCAGTAGTTGCCGCTTCACCCGGTTGAAGAACGTTGAGAGAGAAGGCGTTATTTGGTTGATCGCCAGCCCGATAGGTCACCGGGACTCCGATCGGCAGCCCCAGTTCTGTTGCTGCATCTGCAGTTACTCGCCCCTGTTCCGCAAATGAAGGTCGGAGCTCAGAGAGAAGAGAGGGCGCAAAACCGTAGTAGTCGAGCAGGAACCTGGCTGGCCGGTTCCTGCTTGCATCCCACATGATTCCCTCACTCAGGCCACTGGGGGTAGTGACTGCTTCACCTGTCAATCGCAGACCAATATATTCACCTGGTAAAAGTATCTTATGAATGCGAGAGAAGATCTCTGGCTCCTGATCCTTGATCCAGGCAAGTTTGGCTGCAGTAAAATTTCCCGGAGAATTAAGAAGCTGCTGAAGACACCTTTTTTTTCCAAGTTCGCTGAACGCGCGTTGACCATAGGGTACTGCCCTGCTGTCACACCAGATAATGGCATCACGTAATGGCATATTATCTTTATCAACCACTACCAGGCCATGCATTTGGTAGGCAATGCCTATGGCTGTCAGATTGTTAAAAATACCTTGATTGTTGCGGGCAATGATCTGTACTGCCCTTTTCAGGTGCTTCCACCAGAGGTCTGGATGCTGCTCGGCCCAACCACTCATTCGGGCGGTAATGGTGAGTTCTGTTGCCGGTGAACTTGCTGAGGCAATCAACTTTCCGCTGTCGGCGTCAACAAAACTGGCCTTGACAGATGAACTGCCGACATCAATTCCTAACAGATATCCGGACATGATTCCTCCAGAGGGGAAAGATAGCCGCGAGAATCTTCAACCCCGATTTCTTTGTGAGTCCAACAGTGAAGCGGTATTAGTTCAATGCAACTAACAAGATGATAAAACATGATTGATCAGATTTCTGAAAAAGCGATCTGTTTCCGTAATAGACTTCTCATAATTCGAGCTGAATTTTAACGTCTCCTGGCCGCAGCTCTTTTGCTCGTTCAAAGGCTTCAATAGCCTTTGTAAACGGATAGGTGTCAGAAATCAGTTTTTTTACCTCCAGCTGGCCGGACGCAATAAGCTCAATTGCCCGCGGGTAGATATTCGCATAACGAAAAACTGAAGAAATATCAAGTTCCTTGGCTTGAATCCGTGCAATATCCATCGGTACAGGATCAACGGGAATACCAACCAGAACAAGACGTCCACCCGGGCAGCAGTACTCGGTTAATGAGGCAAACACCGAGGGTGCACCTGATGCCTCAATAACGATATCTGCCCCCCAGCCTGCGGTCGCTTCCATAACAGCAGCCAGAGGCTCCTGATTGGAGATGTTAATTGGGGTTATACCTGGATAGTCTCCGGCTATGGCAAGTTTCTCCGCTTTGATATCGGTGATAAACACTCGACTACACCCACCGGCAATAGCAGAAATTGCACACATGATACCTATGGTGCCTGCCCCGGTTACTACGGCGATATCACCCGGAGTAATTACCGCCTTCTTTGCTGCCTGCAGTCCGATAGCAAGGGGTTCTACCAGTGCACCTTCTGCAAGAGATACCGTATCAGGAAGTCTGAAAGTAAATTCCGCTGGATGAATTACCTCTTCAATCAAACAGCCATGAACCGGAGGGGTGGCCCAGAACTGAACGTCGGGATCAAGATTATACAAACCGATCTTGCTGGCTCTTGATTTTGCATCGGGAATCCCCGGTTCCATGCATACCCTGTCACCTGCCACAAGATGTTTGACATTCTCGCCGACCTCAACCACAATCCCGGCCGCTTCATGTCCGAGTATCATCGGGGCATCAACGACATAGGGGCCGATACGGCCATGCGTATAGTAGTGAACATCGCTGCCGCAAATACCAACATTTTTAACAGCTATACGGACACTATCCGGGGTCATTTCGCCCTGGATGGGCATATCTTTTATTGCCAGAACATCCTTTTTTTCCAACACCAGTGCTTTCATGACTTTTGCTTCCTGTTCAACTGTTAAAGGAGTATGACCACTTGTAAATTCTCTGAATGTGGCCTCTATTTTTCGATCGAGTGGCAACCTGCATAAGGCTGGTTGCCACTTGGGATCTCTTCTTTACTTGATGGCTCCAGCCTTCTTGTGAATATCTATGAAATGGTCAACATTGTCACTGGTAATAAGCGGACAGTCAATATCTGTATCAACCTGGGTGATCTTTCCTGTCAACAGATCATGGGCTACAGAAATATTCTTTTCAGCCAGAGCATACGCGTTCTGCAGGGATGTTGAGGTCATCTTGCCTGCCTTGATCAACAGCACTGCTTCTGCAGTTCCGTCAACACCATAGGAGAGGATATTGGCAAATTTAGGATTTCCTTTTATGACTTCCAGGGCTCCGGCGCACATATTGTCATTCATCGCAACGATTACACCAATATTGTCATTGGCCTGGACCCAGTCTTCCATATAACGCATCGCCTCATCCTTGTTCCAATTGGCAATCTGTTCACCAACAATTTTGACATCAGGACGTTTGTCGAAAAATTCTTTCTGCCAGGATTCCCGACGTTTATCCGCGTGCATATTTCCTGCAGGTCCGTTCAGGACGACAGCGTTAACGCCTTTGGGCACCTGGGTAAGCGCAAGACGAGCATTAACCGCCGCCTGTTCATAGGGATCGGCATCAACGGTAGAGGCTCCTTTTATCGCGGTTACACGCGGATTAGTGATAATAACCGGAATACCGGCCTTGACCACACTTTCAATGTAGGGGCGTTGTGCCTCGCCATTGTTCGGTTGGACAATTATCAAGTCATACTTGTTGGCAATGGCGTTTTCAATAAAAGCATTCTCCTTGGCATCATCGGCCTGACTGTCCATAATATCAACCTTGAGATCGGGATACTTGGCAACCTCTTCCTCAATGGCATTGGCCAGCCATGCGGCGAAAGAGTCAGCCTGTGCTCGTGCGATATAGGCTATCTTGTACTCCTTGGCTTGCGCAACGCTGGTTATCAGCATACATACGGTGGCAAGACAGCAGATACCTTGAGTTATTTTGCGTAATGTTTTCATGCAATCCTCCTGAGAGTGAATTGTTTGAGTGTGTTATTACACTCGGTATTTACCGTCCGCTTTTTCTTCCGGGGCGGGCAGCAACTTCCTTTTTACTTTTTTTCTTCAGCGGTTGATATTTCAATCCCGCCAAGACCCTGTTGTGATCGTTTTGTTTTGGCGCGAATGTCATAGATGACGGCAAGAGCAATAATCGCCCCTTTAATGACCTGCTGCAAATAGGAGTCAATCCCTGTCAAGTTCATAATATTATTTAAAAACCCAACAATGAAGGCTCCAGCTATGGTGCCCCCGGCGGTACCGATACCACCTGAAAAGCTGGTCCCACCAATGATGGCTGCTGTCAGCGCTTCAAACTCATAGCCGATGCCGGCATTGGGAAGGCCAGCGTTAACTCTGGACATGAGGAGGAGCCCGGCAAGACCGACAAAAGCGCCATTGATCAGATACGCACCGAGTTGGACTCCGCCAACATTGATTCCCGAAGCTCGGGCTGCTTCTTCATTGCCACCTACGGCATACAGTGAACGACCAAAACGAGTGTGATTAAGGATATACCAGGTCAGCGCTCCTACCATAATCATGAAAATGACCGGAACAGGGACGAATCCTATTTTCCCCTGACCAAACCAGACAAAGTCACCAATTTGATAGATATTCCTTCCTTTGGTAAAGAGCAGTGCTGTTCCCCGAGCCATGGTGAGAACGGCAAGGGTCGCAATAAAGGGGGGAGTCTTAAAATGTCTGACCAGTATACCGTTGAGCAGGTTCCAGCTCATGCCAAACAGAAGACCTGTGCTGAACGCCAGAGGCAGGGAGCCGGTCAGTTTATAAAAATATACTGACATAAGACCTGCAAAAGCCAGTACTGAACCACAGGATAAATCAAGCATTCCTCCGATAATCAGTAGCGTTTCACCAAAAGCCAGGATTGTCGTAACTGAGATCTGTGCAGAGATATTTGCCAGATTTCTGGCGGAGAGGAAATTTTCATTGAGAAAGACACACATGAAAAACATCACCACCAGTACCAGATAAATGGAGTAGCGTGATCGTATCACATGCCAAGTATCCAGAGTTTTTCTGAGCATAAGGGTTTCTTGTACCTCTCTGTTTTGCTCTGGCGAATGGCTTAGCTATCCATCCCCATTGCGTATTTCATAATGGTTTCCTGCGTGAATTCGGATCGTTTCAGTTCTCCGGTAATCCGACCTTTGGCCATTACATAAATCCGGTCACACATTCCGATCAATTCCGGGAGTTCAGAGGAGACCATAAGTATAGATTTGCCGTCCCTTACAATTTCGGACATAAGTTTGTGGATTTCAAATTTTGCACCGACATCAATTCCTCTTGTAGGTTCATCCAGAATAAGGATTTCTGGATTTCGCATCATCCATTTTGACAGCACAACTTTTTGCTGGTTACCTCCACTCAGTGTACTGACCTGGGTGTCGATGGAGGGTGTCTTCACATGAATACGCCTGCAGATCTTTTCAACTTCCTGCCGTTCCCGGCGGGTGTGAAGTCGTCCTCTTTTAAAAAATCTGGATAGCGTTGCCAAGGTGATGTTTTCCTTAACATCACGAATCAACACCAGTCCGTAGCGGCGGCGGTCTTCGGAAAGCATGACGATACCGTTATTGATACTATCACAGACGTCTTTAATAACAAGCTTCTTGCCGTGTAGTTTAATACTCCCCGATTCATGCTGGTCAAGACCAAAAAGCGCTCGCACAAGTTCAGTGCGGCCGGCACCAACGAGGCCGGCAAAACCGATAATCTCCCCTCTGCGCAGGTAAAAATTCACATCCTTAAAGCCTGTTCTGCCGCTGTATTGATCAACCTCCAGCACAATCTCGCCGGGCTCGATAGCCTCTTTGGGGTAATCTCCAGCCAGTTTGCGTCCGACCATCAAGCTGATGACAGACTCTATATCAAATTGCTCTTTTGGTCTTGTCTCGACAATCCTGCCATCTCTCAAGATGGAAATTTCATCGGCAATTTTAAAGATCTCGTCCATTTTGTGAGAGATATAAACAATCCCTTTACCACGGGCACGAAGGGCTTCAATTTTCTCAAAAAGAATCTCAACTTCCTTCTGGGCGATGGAAGAAGTTGGTTCATCCATTATCAGCACATCGGCATCGCGGGATACAGCCTTCAGAATCTCCAGCATCTGCAGGTCCGAAACCGACAGATCTCTCAGCTTTGTTTGTGGGTTGTAAGGGAGGTTCTCCTGAGTCAGTAAGTTAAGAGTTCTGCGTCGGATCTCTTGCCAATCGACTCTACCAAACCGTCGGGTGGGGAGGTCTCCAATAAAAAGGCTCTCTTCAATTGTCATCTCAGGAGTATAGTTAAGCTCCTGAAAAATCATCGATATACCAAGGCTGCGAGCCTGTATTGGTGATGGGATCCGGACATGCTTCCCACTGATATAGATTTCACCGGAGTCTGGCTGGTAGATGCCGTTGACAATTTTCATCAACGTTGATTTGCCCGCACCATTTTCTCCGCAGAGCACATGTACAGAACCTTTCTTTACCGAAAAACATATATCTGACAGCGCCTTAACCCCAGGAAAGGATTTACGTATATTTCTGACTTCAAGAACTACTTCTTTTGTCATATTTTCGTTCCTGCTGCGGAAAAATATTCCTGTTAGTAGCCTTTCAAAATTATCGAAATGGTGTGGAGCAATGAATAGTCATAGACTATACTCCCAGGAGTATGTCTTGTAAAACGTTACAGGAAAATAAATATAAAATTTACGTAAATTATTGTCAATGTAAATTTATCAACGGAGATTCAATGCCAAACGGGGAGAGTGGAACCTGTATCACCGAGTAATAATTTCAAAATCAAGTAAGATTCTGTGCGGCTCTCTTTTGATTCTGACCTGAGAACGAAGCTTGTTGATGATTAACTCAATAGCCAATGCGCCAATTTCCGGGGTCGGCTGCTGGACAACGGACAACGGGAATGACAGATAATCAAACCATTTATTCTCGTCAAAAGTGATTATCTGAATATCCTCAGGGATACGAATATGGTGCTCGCGAATAGCGGATATTGTTTCGTAACAGGCATGGCTGGTTCCACAAACAAGCCCGTCAAGTCTGTGCTCTTTCACCAATGCTGCAATCTTCGATGTTGAGCGCTCCTTGTGATATTTAAGCCTTAAAACCTGACCATTCTCACCAGGACTGGTTTCTTTAATTGCATCAAAGTAGCCAAGAATCCGCTGCTGAATTGTGTATACAGAATCATCATATCCAATAAAACCTATACGTTGTGCACCATGCCGGGAGAGATGCAATGTTGCCTCCCTGCCAGCCGCATAGTTATTGATGCCAATAAAATCGTAATGTTGTCGTTGATAACAGCGATCAATCAATACTACGGGGACATCGGCTTCTCTTAAAACAGGCGGTGGCGCTGCATGGTTAATGGGAGCAAGAATTATTCCCTGGACATTTTGTTTTATAAGCGTCTGGATATAGAATAACTCTTTTTGCTCATCATCTTCCGCATCGCATAGGATCAATGAGTAACCATTCTCACAGGCGGTGGTTTCTGCCGCCTTGACTATCTCTGTGTAAAAATCCTCCCGAATATCCGCGATGATTAACCCTATCAGGCGGGAACTATCCTTGCGGAGTGCAGAAGCTGTTGCCATATACCCCATTTTTTCCATAACATTCATCACAGTATCACGGGTCTGTCTATTTACATGCCGCGTCTTGTTAACAACATGTGAAACGGTAGCAATGGATACTCCTGCCTGCTCCGCAACATCTCGCATGGTTACATTTTTAGGCACTTTTCTATCCCTTGAATTAGTATGATAAGTGCAACACAATAGAGGTTTTTTTATAAAGAGTGAACTACGGCAGCATGGCCAAACTGTTAAACAAAACCGGAGGGTTTATGCATAAAATGCACAGAAACAGACTATATAGGCAGTACACTCAGGAAAAAGATACCAGATAAAGGCCTTTCTTGAAATAAAAAGGAGTCAAACAGAGATGGTAACCGGTATCGTGTCACTCTAGTAACCTGATATTCCTGTAGATTGGAGAGGATAGCTGTTTTAGGTGTATTCCATTTTTGTACGGACAGGACTTCCTGGATATAATTATCTAGTTGAAGCAAAGCGAATAGAATCGTGAAAGTAAATTCTATATCTTTTGCTTCGCTTTCGAAAAACGGTTAATTCAAAAAGAGAATTGAGAGCAGGGTCTCAGTTGTGAGAGCGACCGCTTATTGGTCTTACAGTTATGCTAGCCTTGATGTTCGATATGTTTTTTATGATATGACCGGATGGAGCTGGCGCTATGGTTTATTTTAACAGAAAGGTTCAGTATAGGGATAAACAAGAGTTATTATACATGAGGGGGAGGAGGTGTACATACTACTTCACATTTGCAGAGGGGGATGAGGCAAGGGCCAGAAAACCCTGCCTCATCTCCTTCTCAATTTTACTGCAATGTTAATAATTCGGCATCAGTCTCCACCGATGCCGCGCTGTCCGGCTGATACTCTTTCGGTTCCAGAGCATCTGCCAGGCTGTTGATAAACTTCCAGCTTTTCAGAACATCCTTTTGTGCCGATTCCATCAGGCTTGCGGCCTGGGTCGGGTTCATCCGCTTCAGTGATCTGTAGCGGTTTTCACCCATGGCATACTCCTCGAAATCAATGGTCGGCGCCTTGGAATCGATGGAGAGCGGGTTCTTGCCCTGATCGACGAGATCGGGGTTAAAGCGATAGAGTGGCCAGTGACCGCAGGCCACCGCTTTCTTCTGTTGCTCAAGACCAAGTGCCATATTGATTCCATGGTTGATGCAGTGCGCATAGGCGATAACCAGTGATGGGCCATTAAATGCTTCTGCTTCCTTAATGGTTTTCACTGCATGGGCGGGGTTTGCTCCAAGGCTGATCTGACCAATATAGATATTGCCATAGGTGGCAAAGATCATCCCCATATTCTTTTTCGGCATATTCTTGCCGCCGGCCGCAAACTGGGCCGTTGCCGCCCGCGGGGTTGATTTGGACATCTGGCCACCGGTGTTGGAGTAAACCTCGGTATCAAGAACAAGAATATTGATGTTCTCGCCAGATGCAAGAACCTGGTCAACACCGCCATAGCCAATATCGTATGCCCAGCCATCACCGCCGAACGACCATACCGATTTTTTCACCAGATAGTCACTGACATGGAGCAGCCGTCTGGCAAGGATATCTCCGCTCTTCTCCAGAATGCCGTTGAGCTCGGCAATGCGGGCCCGTTGCGCTTCAATCTGGCTCTGCTCAGCCTGCTCTGCATCAATGATTGAGTTGGCGAGTGCCTGATCAACAATCCCTGCTTCCACGCATTTTCCAATCAGCTCTATAGCCTGATTGCCAAGTTTTTTGACAGTAACCCGCATGCCTGAACCGAACTCGGCAGCATCCTCAAACAGCGAGTTTGCCCAGGCAGGTCCTCTGCCATCGGCCCGTTTGGTATATGGGGTGGTGGGCAGATTGCCGCCGTAAATGGAGGAACAGCCGGTAGCGTTGGCAACAAGCAGGCGATCGCCAAAGAGCTGGCTGACCAGTTTGATATAGGGTGTTTCGCCGCAACCGGCGCAGGCACCGGAGAACTCAAACAGCGGCTGCAGAAGCTGGGCACCCTTGATTGTCCCGGTATTGATTGTGGTTGGATCAATCTCAGGCTGGCTGCAGAAAAACTCAACGTTTCTGGATTCCACATTCTTTACTTCTTCCGTGTTTGGAATCATCTCCAGCGCCTTGTTCTTGGCAGGGCAGACCTGCACACAGAGAGTACAGTTACAGCAGTCCTGAGTAAAGATCTGGACGGTGAATTTTTTGCCCTTGAAGTTTTTACCGATGGCATCCTTGCTCTTGAAACCTTCCGGGGCGCCGTCAAGACTGTCGATAATCTTCGTTCGGCACGCGGCATGGGGGCAGACCAGTGCACACTGGCCACACTGGATACAGTTTTCGGCAACCCATCGCGGAACATTAACGGCAATATTTCTCTTTTCATACTGGGTGGTTCCGGTCGGCCAGGTTCCGTCTGCCGGCATCTCAGATGTCTTGATGGTATCTCCCTTGCCTTCGATCATTTTGGCGGTGACATTTTTTACAAATTCCGGAGCGTGATCAGGCACAGTGGGAGGCAGTGCCTCTCCATCGGTACTGGTGCCAAGAGAGACCTCGGTAATTGCCTCAATTGCACCGTCAACCGCGTTGTAGTTCATCTGCACCACCTCATCACCCTTTTTGCCATAAGTCTTCTTGATGGCGTTTTTGATGGAGGCGATCGCCTCTTCCTTGCTGAGGATGCCGGAGATCATAAAAAACGCGGTCTGCATAATCATGTTGATTCTGGCGCCAAGGCCGAGGGCCAGACCAAGTTTTACCGCGTCGATAATATAGAATTTAACCTTCTTATTGATAAGGTCTTTCTGCACGGCACCGGGGAGATGCTGCCACACACTGTCCTTATCAAAACTGGTGGTCAGCAAGAAGGTGCCTCCCTCATCCATATGACCAAGCATATCCACCTGCTTGAGGAACGCGAAGTTATGACAGGCTATAAAGTTTGCCTTGCGGATAAGATAGGGGGCAACAATCGGGTTTTTACCAAAACGCAGGTGGCTGGTGGTAACAGAGCCGGATTTCTTCGAATCATAAACGAAATAGCCCTGTGCGGCGTTCTCTGTCTCGGTACCGATAATCTTGATGGTATTCTTGTTGGCACCAACCGTACCATCAGAGCCAAGACCGAAGAACATTGCCCGGTAGACATCATCGCTCTCAATACCGAAACCCGGATCATACTCAAGACTGGTTCCGGTGACATCATCATCGGGGCCAACGCAGTATTTGGTTTTCGGTTTATCAAGCTTCATATTATCGTAGATCGCCTTGACCATTGCCGGATTGAACTCGGCGGAACCAAGACCATAGCGGCCAGCCAGAATAACCGGCATGACGATCTCACCTGCTTCGGCCGCTTCCCCCACTGCCGCACGAACGTCAAGATAGAGCGGGTCACCGGGAGCTCCCGGCTCCTTGGTGCGGTCAAGTACGGTGATTTTTTTCACGGTTGACGGCAGGGTGGCAACCATCGCCTTGCTGTCGAACGGACGGAAAAGACGGACAATAACCATCCCCACCTTCTCGCCATGGGAGACAAGGTAGTCAATGGTCGAGGCAACCGCTTCACAGCCGGAGGCCATCGCAACAACGACACGCTCGGCATCCGGTGCCCCATGATAATCGAAAGTATGGTATTGGCGGCCGGTTATTTTGGCAAACTTGTCCATCGTCTCCTGAATGATGCCAGGAACAGCGTTATAGTATTTATTCACCGTTTCCCGGCCGATAAAATAGACATCAGGGTTCTGGGCGGTACCGCGGATAAAGGGACGGTCCGGGGTGAGTCCGCGCTTGCGGTGGGCAAAAACCAGCTCCTCATCAATCATCTCCCGCATCTGATCCATATCGAGCTGCTCGATCTTCTGGATCTCGTGTGAAGTTCTGAAACCATCAAAGAAATGGACAAAGGGAATACGGGAGGCAAGAGATGCCTGGGTGGCAATCAGCGCCATATCCTGTGCTTCCTGAACGTTTTGCGAGGCAAGCATTCCCCAGCCGGTCTGCCGTGCGGCATAAATATCACCGTGGTCGCCAAAAATGGAGAGACCCTGACAGGCGATGGCCCTTGCCGTAACATGGAAGACAGTGGGGGTAAGTTCCCCTGCCAGCTTGTACATATTGGGGATCATCAGCAGCAGCCCCTGGGATGCGGTAAAAGTGGTACAGACAGCACCGGTGGTAAGCGAGCCGTGAATGGCGCCGGCGACCCCCGCTTCAGACTGCATCTGGGTGACAACGGGCACTGAACCCCAGATATTCTCCTGCCCGAAGGACGACTTGATGTCTGCCTCTGCTGCCAGAGGGGTAGAAGGGGTTATCGGGTAGAGAGTGATGACCTCGCTGGTGGCATAGGCAACATGAGTGCATGCTTGATTGCCGTCGATAGTAACCATCTTTCGCGACATGATGTTCTCCTTTCTTTCGCAGAATTTGGATAAACCGCCTCTCCTTCAGACAGGGCGGCGATGATATGATAATGGCTGAAAAAAAGATAATTTTTCGCCACAATTCTTTTTTCAGGCAGTTTTTATAGAAGAAATAGTTCTCTGTAAAACCACTATATGCTATTTATTATATGTTTGCAATGGGTGATGCAAAACTATGTTATTCCTGAATAATTGAGCTTTTTCAAACTTTATCCCTCCTGTTGCATTTTCATGGCATTTATTTGCGAGGCGAAGATATGATAACTAGCTTTAACTAATCTCTTTTTTTGATTTTCCGGCGCCTGTTTTCTTTAGTGGAGCAGGTGATTCTCTTCCTTGTTGCTGATCTCTATCGGCGGGATAACAAGATTGTGTTTTTTTCCCAGCTGTCGTATGGCAGTCATAAAGGCTGAAGGGAGGGGAATTTCCCGTTCTTCATCCAGATAGCCGTAATGTTGTGCCTGTTTCAGAATAGCAGAGCTCTCCTGGTTTTCATGATAATCGCATAACACCTGAATCCTTAACGCATCGCTGATAAAGGGAACAAGCTCTGCATGATTATGGCGCAACCCCAGCAGCTTCTGTTCAATCTCGGCAAAGTGCTCTTTACGAAAACGGACAAACTTCTCCTCCGGGTTTGCGGCGGCAAAAACTTCTCCGGTAACTGCTCCGGCCAGCAGCGCCGCCTCCATCTGATCCCGCATTGGATTGTCGGCAATACATCTCTCCTTTAACTCCTTATAGAGCAGCATCTGGATAAGACCGACCCCTTCCCGCAGCGCCGAAATCAACCTGTTTTCCTGCTTTTTTTCAGACATTTTCCTACCTGTAACTAACTGTTTACGGGTTTCAAATCCATTGACTTTATATGCTTCTCATCGGTAATTGCTTTCAGGTTCCCGGATTTGGGCAGTCACGATTTCTCGCTATAGTGAGCCTATACAGGGAATCGTGATCGTGCAATGGGGGGTGCCTATAAAGTTTTATAGCTATAAAACTATTTTTACCGCAGGATCGGCCTGCAGCCGTTGATAGATGGCCAGCCGCACCTCTTCACTGGGAACGGTCAGCTCTGCCTGCAGGCTATGGTATCTCCCTTTACTGCTGCTCTGTGAGTGCTCTATCTTCGGCGTATATGGTTTGCACGCCTTGATCAGAACTTCCTTTAGCAGGGTACAATCTTCACCAATCACTTTATAGGCCCAGAGACAGGGGTATTTGATATCCGGTTTCTCTTTTTTGGCA
>PDWI01007344.1_pt1 | contig 13435 bp, 8 predicted proteins | sample 1430891 | NCBI WGS metagenome assembly PDWI01 (sample SAMN01162508, study PRJNA174530) | Oral metagenome, whole genome shotgun sequencing project. | biome: Marine environment; feature: Marine mammal; material: Swab sample of the gingival sulcus; isolation source: swab sample of gingival sulcus... | reverse complement strand
TTGAAAATCTCGTTTAATTTGTCTATTTCGCTATCTAAAATACCTATTTCACAAAAATAAGAATATATTTTTTTTGCCGTTAATTTTCCTAGCTCTTTTTTTAGTTTATCCAAAGTTTTTTTCTGTCTTATCATTCTTTCGACTTCTAAAAAATCAAGTGATAAGTCGTTTATAATATTTTCTACAGCTATATCGCATGCCAAATCCCAAATTTTAGGGTGTTTTATCTTAGAAGTTTTGTAGTGCCTAAAAACGCAGTGAAGTAGGACGTGCATATAATTTGTCTGAATAAGATTTTTTTCGGATTTATAAGACTTTAAAATATATACTGGGTCGTAATACAAGTACCTAGCATCCGTTGATATAGTACCATTATAAGTTTTTAAATTTAGTTGATTTATAGCTGAGTCCATAAATCTCAAGTTAATTATCATGCTGTTTTTTGCTATGTTTAAAAGCTCTAAAGCAAGCTCATTTATTTTCTCTATTTTTTCTATTTCCAAAATGCCAATCCTTTTATAACTTTAATTGATTTTTACCCGTTAATTATACTAATTAACTATATTTTTCTCAATACCCTTGACATCTTGAGTAAGGTTTCTCCGCTCGTATGCTACGCATACTCGGTCGAGATGACGGTTCTTGGATAAATTAATCTTATAAAAGTACTAAACTTAAAGAAAAATGTGTCGATATCTTAATATAATAAATTCTGAGTATAGACATACAAAATAGATATTTTGTATAGGGAGAATTATTATGTGTGACTACATTTTAAACAATGCAATATTAAATATAAAAAAAGCTACAGACCGCATAATCCTATATATATATATATATATTAGTGCGTTTTGTTCTGTGCAAAACATCAAATATAATTACTCACCTTAGTATGACATTTTAAGTGCAATTTCTTAGAAATTGCATTTTTTTGTGTATAAAATTGATGAAAAATGTTTTTTAGGAGGGAAAAATGAAAAAGCAGGTAAGTAAAAAGAAAATGTTCTCTATTTCAAAGAAGATATCTCTTATCGTTATAGTCTTGTCCATTTTTATTTTTGTTTTGGCTGGGGTTATTGTGAATATAAAAATAACCGAAGTCGTGGAAGATATGGTAAAAAAAGAATTAATATCTGAAGCACAAACGGTTTCGTCTAATGTAGAGGCATTTTTAGCTGAAAAAAGCAAAACTGTAAGTATGATGGCAAATAATGCAAGTCTTTATGATTATATGAAGGATTTAAATGGAGTAAAAAATGCGAAAAAAGGCTCAAAACACAAAAATTTTGACACCGTATCAAGGACATTTGCCAATATAAAAAAGTCAGACCCAGATTTACTATTTGTATATGCTAACACGGCTGATACGAATAATAAAAATATCGTAGCCGAGGATCCTAACTTTTCTTTACCTGATGATTTCGATTTGAATAGTAGAGAATGGTATTCAAAACCTCTTGAAACTAAGAAAAGCGTTATCACTACTCCATATATCGATATTGACAACAATTTAGTTCTTAGTATTTCAGAACCAGTATCTAATGGTGGTGAAGTTTACGGAGTTGCGACTATAGATTTTAAAATAAACAAATTATCAGAACTATTAAGTTCTATAAAACTTTGCGATGGAAGTACCTTGTTTATGATTAATAGCACAGGTATCAATGTTTACAACGAAGATGAAAGCAAAATTCTTAATGAAAATATATTAGACGCACCAAAAGACATAGCAGAAATAGGTAAAAATATGATTGATGGAAAAACAGGTGTTTCTGACTATACATACAAGGGCGTAAAAAAATACGTATGCTATGCTCCTGTACCTATAAGCAATTGGTCTGTTGCCGTTACAGTTCCAGATAGTTACGTTACAAACAAAGTTAAAGCTGTAACAATTGTATTTATAGTAGTGTACTCTATTGCTTGTGTTATATTAGGTTTAGCAGTTCATTTAATAAGCAAAAAATACTTAAAACCTTTGTTATATGTTCAAAATGCTATGACAAAAATTGCAAACTACAATCTCGATACTACTGAAGAAAGAAAACAGGCTAAAAAATGGGTAAATAAGAACGATGAGGTTGGGGAAATGCTACGTTCTATTGAATTGATGGTGAACAATCTAAAAAATATTATTGAAAATATTAGTTCACACGCAAGTAGTACAGCAGCCACTTCACAAGAGCTAACAGCTACCGCTCAGAGTACAAATGAAAGTGCAAGAGAAGTTGCATCAGCAGTTGGGAATATAGCAGAAGGGGCTGGGTCTCAGGCTGAAGATACAACCCGAGCAGCAGGTAGTATAGAGGAAAACTCTAACTATATTAAGGAAATGATAGATGTTTTAGAGGAATTAAAAACCGCTACAATAAACATTGAAAGTAAAAAAGACGAAGGAAAAAAAGCTCTTGATGGGCTTAGTAAACTAAGTGAAGAAAACAAAAAAGAGTCTGAATTTATTAATCAAATTATTTTGGAAACAAATGAAAGTGCAGAAAGCATTTCAAAGGCTAGTGAAATGATACAGTCTATCGCAGACCAGACTAACTTGCTTGCTCTAAACGCCGCTATAGAGGCAGCGAGAGCTGGCGAGGCTGGAAAAGGTTTTGCAGTTGTTGCAGAAGAAATTAGAAAACTTGCTGAAGACTCTACGAAATTTACTGAGGAAATTAGAATAATTATTGAGGGTTTGAAAGAAAAGGCAGGAACAGCAGTTAAGAGAATGGAAAGCGCAGCAGAAATAGTGGATAAGTCAGATATGCAAAATAAAATTACAAGAGACAAATTTGATGAAATTGAAGACGCAGTTTCCAAGAGTAAGGATATTGTCGATAGAATTAGTGAAAATTCAAGAATTATTGAAGATAAAAATACTCAAATTATTAGCGTTATTCAAAATTTATCTGCAATTGCTGAAGAAAACGCAGCTACTACAGAGGAGGCTAGTGCTAGTGTAGATACACAAACACGAAGTATAAATGACATATCATCAGCTAGTGATAATTTAGCAGAAATAGCTAGTGAACTTCAAAATGAAGTTGCTAATTTCAAATTATAATCAAGAGAGCAATCAGAAAGTGCTTATTATTACTCTGATTGCTGTATAACAGTATTAAAAAATGGAGCAGAATTATTCTGCTCCATTAATATTTAAATAAAATATGCTAAATTATTAATATTCCATTGCTGCAAATCTCTTGTATGTCTCGTATCTAGCCTTTGCCTGTTTTTCTGACAATTCAAATAGAACTTTCGCCTCTTCTGGGAATTGTTTTTCCAAACTAGCATATCTAATTTCACTCTGTAAAAACTCTTTGAATGATTTAGTAGGCTCTTTTGAGTCAAGTTTAAATGGATTTTTGCCCTCTTCTGTAAGCCTTGGGTCAAACCTCCACAAGTGCCAGTATCCAGCCATAACAGCCTCTTTTTCTTGGTTTTGTGTCTTACCCATGCCAAGTTTGATACCGTGTGCTATACATGGGGCATAGCAAATAACTAGTGATGGACCATCGTAACTTTCAGCTTCTTTAATTGCCTTCATAGTTTGGTTTTTGTCTGCGCCCATTGCAACTTGTGCTACATATACATAACCATAGTTTGTAGCCATCAGACCGAGGTCTTTTTTCTTAGTTTTCATACCAGATGCAGCAAATTTTGCAACAGCAGCAACAGGTGTTGATTTAGAAGCCTGACCACCAGTGTTTGAGTAAACCTCTGTGTCAAATACTAGGACGTTTACGTTTTCGCCAGATGCTAATACATGGTCAAGTCCGCCGTAACCTATGTCATAAGCCCATCCGTCACCACCAACTATCCACATAGATCGTTTAACTAAGAAGTCTTTTAGGTTTTCTATTTGTTTTAAAATTTCATCTGCCTTTTCATTTCCTAGAGATTTACCAAATAGAGTTTCTATATTTTTGCTTACTTCCCTTGTTTCGTCTGTATTGTTGTGTTTTTCTAACCACGCTTCAAAAGGTGCCTTGTCTATGTCTAGCGTTATCATTTCTTTCATCAATAGTTCAAGTTTTTCTACCATTTTTTGGCTAGCCACGTGCATACCGTATCCATATTCTGCGTTATCCTCAAACAATGAGTTAGCCCAAGCAGGACCTCTGCCTTCCTTATTTTTAGTATAAGGTGTAGCAGGAGCAGATCCACCCCAAATTGAAGAACAACCAGTTGCGTTTGCAATTACCATTCTATCGCCAAATAATTGGGTAACAAGTTTGATGTATGGAGTTTCGCCACAACCAGCACAAGCTCCTGAGAACTCGAATAGTGGCTGGCTAAACTGTGAATTTTTAACATTGAATACGTCCATATCTTTTGACTTGTCAGTCAAAGTAACTGCATAATCCCAGTTAGGAATTTCTGCCTTTGTCTGTGTTTCAATAGGTTTCATAACGATTGCCTTTTCTTTGGCAGGACATATATCTACACAGTTTCCACATCCAGTACAGTCTAGGGTAGAAATCTGGATTTTATATGTTACATCATCCATTCCCTTGCCTTTTGCTGGAATTGTTGTAAATGTTTCAGGTTTTTTACCTTCTTCTTCTTTATTTAACAAGAAAGGTCTGATAGCAGCATGAGGGCAAACAAATGAGCATTGGTTACATTGTATGCAGTTTGCAAAATTCCACTCTGGAACGTTTACTGCTATTCCACGTTTTTCAAAAGCTGCACTGCCTGCATCAAATGTTCCATCTTCTCTACCTACAAAAGTAGAAACAGGAAGTTTATCGCCTTTTTGAGCGTTCATAGGTCTCAGTATTTTCTTGATAAATTCAGGTTCGTCGTCTATTTTCATTTCATTTTTAACGCTAGGGTCTAGGTTTTTCCACTCTGGATTTACTTGAACTTGAACTAATTCAGTCGCGCCTTTGTCGATTGCCTCGTAGTTCATATCCAAAATTCTTTGACCTTTTTTACCATAGGATTTATCAACCGCATCTTTCAAGTATTTTATGGCATCATCCATTGGAATTACCTTTGCTAATGTGAAAAATGCAGATTGCATAATCATGTTAATTCTGCTACCAAGTCCAATTTTTTGAGCAATTTTTGTCGCATTTATAGTGTAGAATTTTATTTCGTTATCTGCTAGGTATTTTTTCATTGAATTAGGCAAGTTTTCATCAAGTTCTTTTTCGTTCCAGATAGTGTTTAATACAAAAGTTCCGCCTTTTTTAAGCCCATCTAAAACATCGTACTTATCTACGTAAGATTGGTTGTGACAAGCTATATAATCAGCTTCGTCTATCAAGTAAGTTGACTTAATTGGCTCGTCCCCAAACCTTAAGTGAGAAATAGTTATTCCACCAGATTTTTTTGAGTCATAAGCAAAATATCCTTGGGCATACTTATCGGTATTATCTCCGATTATCTTAATTGCTGACTTGTTAGCTCCAACAGTACCATCAGCTCCAAGTCCCCAGAACTTACATCTGATTGTTGATTTCGGAGCTGTGTGAACTACTTCATCAACATCTAGTGAGTAGTGGGTAATATCGTCGTTGATACCTATTGTAAACTCTTGTTTTGGTTCATTTTTAAGCATCTTGAATACTGCATATAGGTCGCTTGGTGTAACGTCTTTAGACCCAAGACCGTATCTTCCGCCTACTATGGTTGGAGCGTTTTCTACCCCAAAGAAGCAGTTTCTAACGTCTAAGTATAGAGGCTCTCCAGTAGCTCCAGGCTCTTTTGTTCTATCTAATACAGCTATTCTTTCAACGGTTTTAGGTAGTGCTTCCATAAAGAAGTCTCTAACAAAAGGTCTGTATAAATGAACCTTTAAAACGCCGACTTTTTCACCTTTTGCGTTTAGGTGTTCGACTAATTCTTCTAGTGCTTCACATACAGAACCCATAGCAATTATAACGTCTGTAGCATCCTCTGCCCCATAGTAGTTAAATGGTTTGTAGTCTCTGCCAGTTAATTCATTAATTTTTTCCATATTTTGAACTACGATTTCTGGCAATTTATCATAAATTGGGTTAAGTGCTTCCCTAGCTTGGAAGAATATATCTGGGTTTTGTGCTGTACCCCTAGTTACAGGTCTCATTGGACTTAGTGATTTATTTTTAAATCTGTTTATCGCATCATAGTCTACGATTTTAGCTAGGTCATCGTAGTCTAAAACTTCTATTTTTTGAATTTCGTGTGATGTTCTAAATCCGTCAAAGAAGTGACAGAATGGTATGCTTGCTTGGATTGCAGATAAGTGAGCCACAGCTCCTAAATCCATAGCTTCCTGAACACTAGATGAAGATAAAAACGCAAAACCTGTCTGTCTAGCAGCCATTACGTCAGAATGGTCTCCAAAAATAGAAAGTGCATGAGTCGCTAAAGTTCTAGCAGATACGTGAAAAACTGCAGGCAAAAATTCTCCTGCCATCTTATACATATTTGGTATCATTAGTAGTAAACCTTGAGAAGCGGTATAAGTAGTTGTTAATGCTCCGCCTTGTAAAGAACCGTGTACTGCTCCAGAAGCTCCAGCCTCTGATTGCATTTCGCTAACTTGAACAGTCTGACCAAAAATATTTTTTTGACCATGAGCCGCCCAGTCGTCAACATATTCAGCCATATTAGATGATGGCGTGATTGGGTAAATAGCTGCTACATCAGTAAAAGCATACGAAACGTATGCCGCAGCCATATTACCATCCATAGTTTTCATTTTTTTTGTCATAGAATCTCCCCCTTGTTCTAAGTGACAATAAACTTATGAATTAGTAAAATTCAAATAATTTTAATTGTATATAAACCTTTCAACATCTCTCAATATAAGTATATTAGCAATTGATAAAAAAGTCAAATATAAAGTGTTATTTTATTCTATTTAATATAAATAATTACAAAAAACAAAATAAATTAAAAATTTTTAATTTTATCATTATCTTTTTTATATATGTGTCGACATTACTTTTGGGTGAGTAGTGAAAGAAAAGAAAATAAAAAAAATAAAGTTAGCAACTTACCTAACAAATAAGATATAGTTTGGTGATGAACTAGAAATTTAGATTTAATTTTTCTATTTCACCTACTATATCTTTTTGTTTTTCATAGATAAGCAAGTCCTTGTTGTATTTAAAATATTCCTTAGATCCAAAATTGTTGATAAATTTTGCTGCATAATAATTTACACTTAACTCACTAACTAAAATTATAATCTCATTTCCATATTCAAAGGCATCTTCAAAAAACTTAAATAAATAACTTAACTTTGTACTTATTTCTTTTCCATTGTCTTTGTATTCCATGTTTAGCTTTTCGTAAGTAGACTTTAGATACTCAAAACCCTCTTTTATATCAGTAATTTTATTTAGTTCAAATAGATTATCTTGCATTATAGAAATGACTTTTCTATTTATTTTTTTATCCACAATAGATATGCTATTACTCTTAGATTTCTTTTCTAATTCATTGGATTTTTCATCGATTATTTCTTTCCATACACTTGATAAATCACTATTTTCATTGAGTCTAGATTTCAAGACTAGCAAAACATTTTTATAATTATTTATTATTTCCTCTTTTTCTATGTTAAATCTTATTTTTTCGTTTATGCCCTCAATCAACAGAGCAATTAGTGATAATCGCTCGTCAAACTTAGCAGTTTTTGCCCTCTGCACTATTTCGTCTGTCGCTTCTCCGTTTATAATTTTATCGACTTGGTAGTCACTTTTGTACTTGTTGAAAAGGTCATAGTATATTGCAAAATCACTTGATATATGTTCATTTTGCAAGTACTGGGAGATGAGCTTTTTGTCTACTTCAATATCGTTTTTTTCGTAGAGTATTATCATCTGGCTTAAGTCATCCCATCCCCTTGCTGTTACAAAACTTTTGCCCTCTACTGAGCTTTCGACCTTGTAGAAATGGTCTTTTTTGATGTCTAGGTAGCTCATTATTGCTGGGTGGATAGCCATTTTATATGCGTATTCTTTCCACACTTCAAAGTCAGCCTCTACGTCAATCCTCTTTAACCTATCCCAAGTTACCATATCAAATTCTCTAACTGAGTCATTGTATTCTGGCGGATTTCCTGCTGTAACTACTATCCAACCCTCTGGCACCCTGTGTCTGCCAAAGACTTTGTACTGTAGAAATTGCAACATTATTGGGGATAGTGTTTCTGAAACGCAATTTATTTCATCTAAAAACAGTATTCCCTCTTTTACTTTTGTTTCCTCCATCATATCGTATATGGAAGCTATTATTTCACTCATGGTGTATTCAGATATGGCGTATTCTTTTCCACCGTAAACTTTTCTCTCTATAAATGGTAGTCCGAGTGCACTTTGTCTTGTGTGGTGGGTCATAGAATATGAGAGTAGCCCAACCCCTAATTCGCTGGCTATCTGCTCCATTATTGCAGTTTTGCCAATCCCAGGAGGGCCTATCAAAAACACAGGTCTTTGTTTTTCTGGCGGTATTATAAAACAACCATCCTCATCTTTAGAAAAATATGCTGTGATAGCATTTTGTATTTGCTCTTTTGCATCTCTAATATTCATTTTATTATCTCACTTATCTCAATATCAATATGTATATACCCAAAAAAGTTTGTATAAGCAAATTATTTAACTAACTTAGATATGCTTTTAAAAGATGGGTGTTTAGATTTTGCCATTAATTCAAATAAAATACTCTCAGTAGGCAAAATAATTGCCCCCATATCTCTAAGAGTAGCTATAGCAGTATTGTGATTTTTGATTTTTCTAGAACCTATAGCATCCTCTACCATACAAACCCTATACCCAGCTTCTAATAGGTCTTTTGCGCTTTGGTAAAGGCAAATATGGCTTTCTATCCCTGCCAAAATAAAAGTGTCCTTGCCTTTTTTTGCTAGCATTTCTATTTTGTCTTTATTATCCGTATATACAGAAAAACTATTTTTTTCATAAACTGTAAAATCTTTAATTACTTCTTGAAGTTCGCTTATCGTATGTCCTAGCCCCTTTGGGTATTGCTCCCATATCAAGGTTTCTAACCCAATGTTTTTAGCTCCATCTAGCAATATATAGCTGTTCTTTAAGATTTCCTCCTTGTTCTCCATTTCTGGAAACAATTTTTCTTGTATATCGATTATAATTAGTACAGAACTATCCAAATCAATTCTCTTTGTGTTCTCTTTTTTCATTTTAAACCTCGTGTCTTACTATAAATTTTCCTCTATTCTTCCCACTATCATTTTTCTATGATTATAAACTCTGTTATCCTCTAAACTATCAAAAAAATCGTAATCTTTTTTAGCAATTACGCCCAAGCTTTTCAAAAATGCTATCAAAATTCTATTCTTATACAATGGGGTGCTTTGATAGCATTTTAGTGCAAAGCCTTGTTTTCTCTCTGGCAGAGCACCAGAAAAATACCCGTTTGCCCCTGATTTTACGACAATTTTTTCAGTCGCCCTGTCCATTATGTGGTAGTCAATTCTATCTGAACCCGAAGCATAAATTGGCTCATTATACATGGCATCAACTATTTGTTTTGCTGCATCTTGCAAATCCTCAGGCAGTGACTTGTAATCTCCAAGTCTTGCCATACCGTAGGCAAATGTTTCTATAGGCAAGGCGTGGACAGGAACGGAACAACCATCTATGCTCATCTGAATTTTATCCTCTGGATACTCACAAATTCTGCTAATCATCCTTGTAATTCTTTTTTGAACTTCATTTTCTGGCGACGTGTAATTGTCTGTCCTTTCTCCCAAAAACACCGCTGCCGACAACATCCCAGAGTGTTTTCCGCTACAATTGTTGTGTATTTCAGTAGGTTTAATACCCTTTTTTATCATTTCATTTTTAACTTCTTCTTTTATTGGATAGTGAGAGCCACATTGCAGATAGCTTTCGTCTAGCCCTATTTTATCTAAAATTTGCCTAACTGTTTTTAAATGGAAAACTTCCCCAGAATGTGAGGCACATATTTGTGAAATTTCAATATCTGTAAATTCATATTTCTCTCCAGCTCCTATTGAAATTGGAACCATAGCCTGCATAAATTTAGCTGAAGATCTAGGGTAGGCTACTTCTTTCCCATCGCCTTTTTCATATAATTTTTTACCGCTACTATCCATTAATACCAAGGTTCCGTATGTAAAAAGGTCTTTAACTTCTCCCCTATAAGTTGTAGCCAAAATTTCCATAAAAAATCCTTTCTTAATTTTTAGGAGTGTAGAAAATCTGCACCCAGTAGTATTTGTAATCGCTATTTTCGTCATATACTATTCCAACGCTTAACTCTTTGAAATTTGGATTTAGAATATTCATTTTGTGTTTTTCTGATTGCATCCACATATACATTACTACATCTGCTGAGTTTTGACCTTCTCCTATATTTTCTCCTACCATTTTATATGAGTCTACTCCAGAATAAAAAGGGCTCTGGTCTAATCTTCTATGTTGAAAACTTTGTGAAATTTCCTTAGCTCTCGTATCGGCGTAATCATTGTATTTACAACATTCAACTAGAGGCTCTAATCCTGCTTTTTTTCTTTCTATGTTTACTAAATCAAGAATTTCTTTTTTATATTTTGGGATTGATTTTTCAAAATCTGACAATTCTTGAGTTTCCGTATTATTTTCTTCAGCTATAGCATTTTCAAGTTCATAAGTAACATCAACTTGAGAAAAAATTTCCCCATCACTTGATTTAACACTCCCTTTTATTTTTGTGGATTGTTCTGATTTACACAATGAGTCAGCGTTTTTAATTAAATTATTGTATGACTCGTTTAATTTAACTATGCTTGCTATAGCTTCTTGTTTTGAAAATGTATTATTCGGATTGAATTTGTTGTGCCTTGAACCATGCAATATATCTAAACCTTTTAGGGTATATAGTGGTTTTTTAACAGCTTTTCTTATTTTATCATCGTCACTAAACTTTTCAATTGACATTTTCCCATCAAAAACAACATTCTTGTCTAGAAGTAGCTGATTGTATAGAGCTAATAATGGTCTTGCAATTTCCTTTCTTTTTATTTTATCGTTAGGGTAAAAACGGGTTTCTGTTCTGCCTCTTACAAAACCAAGTAAATTAGCGTAAACAACATACATATCTTCTTTGTCATTATAGTCTAAGTCCTCAAAATTGTACTTGTATGACAATAATTTTTCGCTAAATTTATCATCTACAAAGCTTTCAAAATCATTGTAGTTACAGTTTCTATAATAATCATTTACTAAAAGTTTGCAAAACTCTTTTCTAGAGATTTCTAATTTATAGTCAGACTCTTTAAGCCCTATTATTCCTTTTTCAACTGCCTTTTCTATGTATTCTTTTGCCCATTTTGAACTATTTTCTTTTGTATCCGCATAAGAAATTGTAAAAGATAATGCTATTACTAATATACTCACTATTATTTTTTTCATCATTTTCTCCTAAAAGGCAAAAGGGGCTCACATAAAACTCATATCGTCAAATTAGAACAAATTTTTAGATAATTATAATATCGTTACTATACAATTCCTATTTCTTTCATAAGCTCTTTTGCATTGGTGCTTTGGCATTTTCCGTCGTTGATTTTGTGGTTAAATACCATTTTTCCCTCTACATATTCCTCAAAGAAGTGGTAGTTTTTGATTTTAGATATATCTACCTCGCATAGTTCAAAGTCGTGAGTTGTTAGGAAGACTATACAATTTATTTTGCTCAATTTTTCCAAAACTTTTTTAGCTCCAAAAATCCTGTCCGCATAGTTAGTGCCTTTAAATATTTCGTCTATGAAAACAAGCATAGTTTCCGAACTGTTTTCTGCAAATTCCATCATATCTCTAATTCTCAAAAGCTCCCCGTAAAAAGTTGAAATTCCCTTGTTTATGTCGTCTTTTACGTTGATTGACGTGAAAATCTTTGTCATAGGGATTTTGAACTTTTCGGCATTTACAAAAGCCCCAGAGTATGCCAAGACCATATTTACGCCTATAGCCCTCATAAAAGATGTTTTTCCGCTCATATTAGAACCTGTGATAATGTTAATATCCTCTTTGCACTTAAAATCGTTTGCTATACATACATTTTCGCTAAGCAGGGGATATATAAGGTCTTTACACTCTATTTCGAGACTTTCGCTGATTTCTGCCTTAGTTATTTTATCCTTAATTAAATTCATACTCGCAAGACTTATTAGCATTTCAAATTCTTCTATAGCATTTATGCTGTCTCTAAATCCAGAATTATCCTCTTTCAACAACTTAGAGTACTTATACATTATAATTCTGTTTAAGCTAAAGAATACATTAAAAAATACATAAGAGAAAAAGTTTTTCCTAAGCGAGTCCAAATTATCCATAAAAATAATTTTTTTAAGAACTTCCTTGCCCTTGCTAACATCATTTTTAAGCCCCTTTGTCATTTCTGATGTAAAATCTGTTTTTTCAACTGTTTTGTATGTGTTATTCACCTTGCTAAGAACTTTTACTGACTCGGAAATCATATTAAAATTATCCTGTTGGAATTTCATATATAAGAATGAAGAAAGCAATTGGACAATAAATAAGACTTCAAAAAAAGCTAAGTCCATTATGCCTACAATCCCAAGTATGAGCGATACCAAGGTAAATGCAGATAGGATTATTGATGAAGCAAATTCTAGCATGCTGAAATTTATTGTACCTTCAAATATGTGAAAATACTTTTTAAAATCAGTTTCGCCAACATCCTTTATTTTTTTTAGGCTAGATTGAAATTCCAGGTTAAAATTAATTTGAGAACTTATGTCCTCTACCGCATCTTGCCTGTTTTTTATCGTTTCTTTATCAATCTTATCTGCAGACAGTGCTTTAAATAATTTTTTCTTTCCGCCTACACTTTTTGCTGTATTCAGAAATTGGAACAAAGAGTTTTTGCCTATTATCTGTAAGTCTTGCATAAAGATTTTAGCTTCATCTAAAAACTCACTTCCATCTCCATCAAAATTTTCCCACTTACCATCGATTTTTGACTCGTATTCGCCTATTATATTTATATAGTCCTCAGCTTGCGTTTTTTCGTTGATAACTTTTTTGTGCCTATTTGCTACTACGAAAAACGCCAGTATAAACAAAGCACTTATTATTTTGTAAACGACAAGTTCGCTATTAAATGCAACTACTAAAAATATCACAAAGCCCAAAAACAGTATTCCTCTCCAGTTTGAGATTTTGTGACTCTTTTTTTCTAATTTTTCTTGTATCTCTTCATTTTCTTTTTTGTATTCTTTTATCCAAGTATTCATCTTAATATCCTACCATTTTTATCTCTATATCGTCTCGTTCTGCTCCAAATCCCGATTTAATTTCAACTATTCCAAGACCGTTTTCCCAAATTATGCTTTCATAATAACCACTTTCTACCAAATTGTTGAATGCGGAATATACAACTTTTGAATTATTTTGTGTTACTGAACTATGCCATCCTTTTTCCTCTCCTAGTTCGT
>PDWI01007343.1_pt1 | contig 13436 bp, 10 predicted proteins | sample 1430891 | NCBI WGS metagenome assembly PDWI01 (sample SAMN01162508, study PRJNA174530) | Oral metagenome, whole genome shotgun sequencing project. | biome: Marine environment; feature: Marine mammal; material: Swab sample of the gingival sulcus; isolation source: swab sample of gingival sulcus... | reverse complement strand
CGCTATAAAACAAAAAAACGTAATTATTTTACTAAATATATTTTATCTAAGTATAACATAAATTAAGGAGTATAGAGATGAAAAAACTAATAATTTTATCACTTTGATTAACTAATGTAATTGTTAAAAAATAGTATTAAGATTTAATATGTTGTATGGAAGCGTTTTTAAGTCCTTCTATACTTGAGTTTAACATTTTTTTAGTTACAATTATTTTTTTATAATTTTATTATTATGTTTTTCACAATTAAGTAATAGGTTAATGAAAGATTTTGAAATTAAACAAGCAAAAAAAGAAGACGTTCCTATTATACTATCATTCATAAAAAAACTTGCGGAATATGAAAAACTCTCTTACCAAGTAACCGCCACTGAAAAAGATTTAGAACAAACTCTTTTTACAACTAATGCTAATGCAGAAACCGTAATCGGCTATTACAAAAATGAACCTGTTGTTTTTGCACTTTATTTTTATAACTATTCTACTTTCCTAGCTAAGAAAGGTTTATATTTAGAAGATTTATTTGTTTTACCCGAACACAGAGGAAAAGGTTTTGGTAAAAGCATGCTTGTTTATTTAGCTAAACTTGCCGTTAAAAGAAATTGCAGCAGATTTGAATGGTCGGTACTTGACTGGAATGAACCTGCAATTAAATTTTATGAAAGCATTGGAGCAAAATTAAAAAAAGAGTGGGTTCTAAATAGATTAGAAAATGATGATTTAATTAAATTTTCGAAACAATAAAAATAGAGACATTTTATGGAACAAGTTAAAGATTTTTTTGAAACATATCCGGTTTGGTATAGACTATTGCAAATTACAGGTGTTATAGTTTTTGCTTATATAGTTTATTTAATTTTTAAAAAAACTTTAATATTTGGTGTAAAAAAAATTGTTAAACGAACAAGAACCAATATTGATGATATTCTTTTAAACGATGTTATTCTTAAACGCATTGCCTTAATTGCACCAATTTTAGTTATCTCTCAATTTCTTTATTTAATTCCTCAAATAGAAAATGTCTTAAAAAAATTCACTGACTCCGTTATAGTCTTAATTTTCTTAATGATTATCGGTTCCTTACTTAATGCAGCAAACGAAATATACGAACAAACCCGAAGCTCCGAAAGGAAGCCAATAAAAAGTTATTTGCAAATTGCAAAAATAGTTGTTTATGTACTTGGAGGCATTGCTATAGTCGGATTGTTAACGGGTCAGCAACCTTGGAAGGTCGTAACCGGAGTTGGAGCTTTTACGGCTTTATTAATTTTAATTTTCAAAGATACAATTTTATCTTTCATAGCCAGTATTCATATTTCAGCTTATGATTTAATTAGAGTAGGAGATTGGATTGAAGTACCACAGTACAATGTAGATGGCGATGTTCTGGATGTTGCACTTCATACAATAAAAGTCCAAAATTTCGATAAAACTATTGTTGTTTTTCCAACTTCAAAAATCTTGGAGAACTCCTTTAAAAACTGGAGAGGAATGCAGAAAGCCGGAAGCAGAAGAATTAAAAGAGCAATTTATATTGATATTTCCAGTATAAAGTTTTGTACTGAAGATATGCTGAATAAATTCAAAAAAATTCATCTTATAAAAAATTATCTTGAAGAAAAAGAAAAAGAAATTGAAAAATACAATCAAGAAAATAAAGTTGATACTTCTAACTTTGTAAACGGAAGAAGAATAACCAACATTGGTACCTTTAGAGAATATCTTAAATCTTACTTAAAAAGCAGAGAAGATATAAATCAAGATTTTACTTTTATTGTAAGACAGTTAGCTCCTGGAGAAAACGGAATACCAATAGAAATTTATGTTTTTGCAAAAACTACTAACTGGGTTGAATATGAAGGAATACAATCAGATATTTTCGATCATATTTTTGCAATTGTTAGTGAGTTCGATTTATGTATTTTCCAAAAGCCGACAGGCAAAGATTTTAAAAAGCTAAATAAAGCTTATTAAAATGAGAAATAGTTTTATCAAAAAGGAGGACATCTACCATGAAAAATCATAACTTGATTTACATTTTAAGACTGTTAATTATTCTAAGTTTTTTAATTTCAGCTAACACAATTGCACAAAAAAAAATTAAAGTAGAATCACCAAACAAGAATATTTCCGTAGAATTTTCCTTAGAAAATAGGTCTCCTTTCTACAAACTTCATTATAAAGGAAAAGAAATATTAAAAAATTCCCAACTTGGCTTTAGCCTAAAAGATGCTGTTCCGATTAAAAATAATCTAAAAATTGTTGACACAACTTTCTCAAATTTTTCTAAAATGTGGCAACCTGTTTGGGGAACTGAAAAAACAATCCTGAGTAGCTTTAATCAAGTAAAAATAACACTTCAAGAAATTACTGAAAAAAAAAGAAAGTTCATTTTTGTAATAAAAGCTTTTGATGACGGTATTGGATTTAGATATGAATTTCCTGAACAACCAAATTTAACCGATGTCACAATTATAGATGAGTTAACGGAATTTGCCTTAACGGAAAATACAGATTGCTGGTGGATTCCCGGTGATTACGATAGTTATGAATATTTGTATAACAACACAAAATTAAGCGAAATTGATTTAAGCAAATATAATTATCCAACTCGAGGTGATAGAAATCATCCTAATAATAAAGCGGTTAATACGCCCCTAACAATGAAAACGAAAAATAATATTTATCTTTCTTTTCACGAAGCAAACTTAACTGATTATGCAGGACTCACTCTTGAAATTAAAAACGATAATAAAATGGAAGTCAATCTTGTACCATGGGCAGATGGTTCAAAAGTAAAAACAAAAACTCCTTTCAAAACTCCTTGGCGTACAATTCAAATTGCTGAAAAACCGGAAAATTTATTAAACTCTAATTTAATTTTAAACTTAAACGAACCAAACAAGCTTAAAGATGTATCTTGGATTGAACCAATGAAATATATAGGTATTTGGTGGGAAATGCACATCGGGAAATCATCTTGGAGCAGAAAACCTCAAGAAGGTTCTTGGTCAAATAACAGTCACATACACGGAGCCAATACCGAAAATGCCAAAGCATATATAGATTTTGCAGCAAAAAATAATATTAAAGGTGTACTTATTGAAGGCTGGAATACCGGTTGGGAAGATTGGGGAACTGAATCTTTAGAGTATTTTGATTTTGTTACTCCTTACCCTGATTTTGATTTAGAAGAAATTGTACAATATGCTAAAGAAAAAGGTGTTGAAATAATAGGTCACCATGAAACAGGCGGACAAGCATTAAATTATGAAAAACATCTTGAAAATGCGTTTAAACTTTATAACCGCATTGGAATTAAAGCAGTAAAAACCGGTTATGCCGGAACAATAATTCCAAAAGGAGAATTTCATCACGGGCAACTTATGGTCAAACATTACCGTCAAGTTTTGGAAACAGCGGCAAAATACAGAATTATGATTGATGCTCACGAACCAATTGCCGCAACGGGTTTGCGAAGAACTTATCCGAATATGATGACACGCGAAGGTGTTAGAGGAATGGAATGGAACGCATGGAGTACAGGTAATACCCCTGAACACACAACAATTATTCCGTTTACCAGAATGTTAAGCGGACCAATAGACTATACACCCGGAATTTTTGATATTACTTTTGATAAATATCGTAAAAAAGAAAGAGTACATACAACATTGGCAAAACAACTTGCTCTTTTTGTTATCCTTTACAGTCCTTTACAAATGGCAGCAGACTTACCTGAAAATTATAAAGACAATAGTGCATTTCAATTTATTAAAGAAGTTCCGGTAAATTGGGAAGAATCAAAATATCTCAGGTCGCAAATTGGTGATTTTGTAACAATTGCCAGAAAGAATAAAGATAATTGGTACCTTGGAAGCATCACAGATGAATTTGCCAGAATATTACATTATAAATTAGATTTCTTAGACAAGGATAAAAAATATAAAGCCCTAATTTTCAAAGACGGTAAAAATTCTAATTGGGAAAAAAATCCGACTAAATTTAAAATTGAAGAAAAAATTATTGATAGTAAAACTATTTTAAGAATTGCACTTGCAAAAGGGGGCGGACAAGCAATAATTTTAAAACCACTAAAGTAAATCTTCTAATGAAAAAGTTTAAGATTACTTTAGTTTTTATCTGCTTACTTTGTACAACTAATATTTTTTCACAAAATTACGGAGTTGGCTGCGGAATTGGTATTGGTAGTTTCCATGGTAATTTTCAAACACAAACAACATTTGGCGGTAAAATTTTTTTAGATTTTCCATCTTTCTTTCAGCCTTTTGATTTTTTTCGATTTAATTTTAGTTACGCACAACAAATAGATAAATTTCTTCCGGGAAATAACAATTTTGATTATTTCCCATATTATCTTTCACTTGGATTAACCGGAATTTTCAAGCAATATTTAAACAAGTATATTTTCATTAAAGAAGGAATTGGAGCAATAATTTTGAACGACTATTCTTTCTACGATATTGATACTTGGAATTTAGGAATAAAAATAGCTTTTGAAGCGGGTACGGAAATTGCAAAAAATTTTGATATGTCTTTGAATATGGATTATGGTTTTACATTCACAAACACAAGATCAGGTTATACACAATTCTCGATAAAATCAGTTTATAATTTTTAATAAAACTATCTTACTTTTTCTACAAATATTTTATTGCAAACAGAATTACTCAGCGTTATTTTGTTGTTGTTTTCAGAAATGATTTCAAAACTATTATCATATAACTCTATATTTTTAATTTCAAATTTATCACCGATAGAAATTTTCTTTCTGTTAAGAAATTTCAGAAAATCTTCTGTAGAATCATTTATTGAAACAATTTGTATCAAATCACCTTTTTTACACTCTGACAAATTTAAGTGATAAATCTCTTTAATATTTCCATTCTTATCCGGTATTGGTTCCCCATGAGGATCAAACTTAGGATAGTCTAACAATTCATCAATTTTATCAAAAAATTCAGTTGACCTTATATGTTCTATTTGCTCGGCAATACTGTGAACTTCTTCCCAGCCGAATCCCATTTTTTTGAATAGGTACATTTCGGTTAATCTGTGTTTACGAATAATAAGTCCTGCCAATTTTTTACCTTTAGTTGTTAAACGTATGGGCTTATAACTTTGGTAATGAACAAGTTTTTTCTTTGCAAATTTCTTCATCATACTGTTAACAGTAGGCATTTTGATACCAAGAAATTTACTTAATTCATTAGAATTAACTTCGCCTTTTGCATTAGCGAGTAAAAACAGCTCTTTGAGGTAATTTTCTTCTGTAATAGTTTCCATAAGGTAAAGATAATAATTTCATTATTTTTAATAAAGATTAATACTAAAATTTTGGTATTATGTGACACACCTCAAAATATTAGATTTATCTAACTTTTTTATTATATTTAGGTAACAAATAAAATGGAGATTATATAAAATGAAAAAAATCATTTTACTAATATTTTTTTTAAGTACTGCTCTTTTTGCACAGAATAGAGTAAGAGGAACAATTTTAGACGAAGAAAGCAAACCGCTTTATTCGGTTAACGTCTATATCCCTGAAATCCAATCAGGTACACAAACGAACTTTAACGGAGAATTTTTATACAATAAACTTCCTTCGAAGTTAAAAGAAATTACTCTTAAAGTAACTTATGTTGGTTTTAAGGAGAAAACTATAAAAGTTAATCTGCCGCAAAAAAATGCGTTAAAAATAATTATGGAAGTAGATCCTATTGAAACTGATGAAATTGTAGTTACTGAAAACAGAGAAGCGGTGTATTTAAGAAATTCGCCTGTAAAGGTAGAAGTTATTACTTTACAACAAATAGAAAAAAACTTTTCTATTGATTTAACTCAAGCCTGCCAATATACTCCTGGTATAAAAGTTCAAAATAACTGCGGCGTTTGTGGAACCAGTGATATAAGAATACAAGGTTTAGAAGGTCAATATTCACAGATTTTAATTGACGGTTTTCCTATAATTTCTAATCTGGGCACCGTTTATGGATTAATGGGTGTTAGTACTTCTAACATAAAACAAATTGAAATTGTAAAAGGACCTGGAACAATTTTGTACGGACCTGAAGCCGTTTCCGGAACAATGAATATTATTATGAAAGACCCTTCTTCTATGAGTCCACTTTCATTAACTCTAAGCGGAACTTCTCATCTTGAACATTCTGTTGCTCTTTCTGGCGTAAAAAGGTGGGATAATGTTGCTTCTTCTTTAACCTTAGATTATGCGGGTAATTTTAATAAAATCGATGAAAATAATGATAACTTTACCGATGTTCCTCTTTTTGAAAGATACTCGATATTGAACCAATGGATGGCTGATTTGAACAGCACAACATCGCTTAAAGTTTTTGGTAGATATTATTACGAGAATAGATCGGGTGGTGAATTAAAATGGAACGAGTCCTACAGAGGTGGAGAAATATATTATGGAGAATCAATTTATACAAAACGTGGTGAACTTTTTGGGGGGTTACAAAACTCTTTGTCAAATACTACTGACTTGAAGTTTAATTTTAGCGGGATTTATCATGATCAAAATTCTTATTATGGAAGTACTCTTTATGATGCAAATCAATTTACTTCTTACATAGACGCACTGGCAATAAGTCAATTAAACGATAATAACTCGCTTACTCTAGGTACAGCTTTTAAATATGATGTTTATGATGATAATTCTTCTGTAACAAAAGAACCTGTTGATTCAAGAATATTTTCATTATTTGCACAAAACGAAATGAAATTAAGCAATATTATTACAACAAACTTAGGACTACGATATAATTATCATAATGTCCAAAAATCTATTTGGCAGCCTCGTGTTTCTGTAAAAATATCACCATCACTGCTTACTAACATTAGATTATCTTTTGGTACCGGATTTAGAACTGTAAACTTATTTACCGAAGATCATGCAGCATATACTGGAACAAGAAAAGTTGAAATTTTAGAAAGCTTAAATCCTGAAAAGAGTATAAACTTTTCGGGAAGTTTTGTTCACAAAATATCAGGAGATAAATATTTTACAACATTACAATTATCGGGACATTATACAAGATTCTCCAATCAAATAATTCCCGATTATAATTCTGATGTTACAAAAGTTATTTATAAAAATCTTAATGGCTATTCAATTTCACAAGGAATGGAAGCTTCAATTGATTATGAGAACTTAGTTTTTCCAGTTAAATTATCATTAGCATATACATTTCTTGATACCTACAAAATGGAAAATGACGTAAAAAGCGAGATAGAATTTAATCCCAGACACACTTTAAATGTAAATATTGATTATGATTTCAAAGATTTAGGACTAACTGCTAACTTAACAGGTAAATGGGTAGGAGAACAAACATTACCATTATTTACAGAACCTATTCTAAGACCTACAACTTCAAGATCTTATTCCATTTGGAACATAAATTTTAAGAAAGAGTTCGATAACATTTTCTTGACAATTGGTATGGGTAATATTTTTAACTATATGCAGGATTCTCCTCTTATTGATCCTAAGCATCCTTTTGGAGAATATTTTGATACAACTTATATTTATGCTCCACTTCATGGAAGAGAAGTTACTCTTTCTATTCAGTATAATTTGTAAATATAAGATATGATAAAAAAGCAGTAATATAAAGCCGAAAAATTACTCCTCATTGTACGGCTTGGCAGCTTAAAATTAGTTTTGCTACCGAGCCGTCTTTTTTATAAATAATTATAAGCAACTATTATTTTCCTAAAATGTTACCTTGATTTAAGTGAAAGCTAAGATAGCGCAGGCACTGAGACAGTTAGCTATAATAACAGAGCTTTCCCGTTCTTTTATGGCTTTATACCATTTTGAATTTATTTCTTGCATATTGATATTATATATTTACTACTTAGCAGCTAAGGATAAATAAGTTCGAGTTTTGTTTTATTCTGTAATAGTAAATACTTTACAAATGAAAGAAGCCCAAGGAGGGCACAAGCAGAAAATTTATATCCTTTATAATAGAGAGAATAAACCACAACACCGGATTCTTGCATCTCATATCTTGCTCTATTAACCACTACCAAGCTTTCAAAATAGTTTTATAATGATCTGAATAAAAACTATCATAAGAACCAAAGCAAAAGGATAAACTGTTGCATAAGCTACTTTTGGTGCATTACTGTCGGTCATTGAATCTAAAGCACTTAATCCTGGTGTAGATGTCATACTTCCCGTAATGGTCCCGAGAAGAGTTAAAAAATTTATTTTGAAAACAAAATGTCCGATAACAATAACCAAAATCATTGGAACAAGTGTTAAAACAAAGCCTAATGCAAAAAGTTCATATCCGTTATTATTTAAAGTTTCAATAATATTTTTTCCTGCATTAGTACCAACGGCAGTTAAGAAAAAGAGAAGCCCCATTTTACGCAGCATTTGGTTAGATTCGCCTGAAACATTCCATAAAATATTTCCGGTTTTTCCTATTTTACTGAGAACAAGTGAGCTTATTAAAATACCTCCAGTAAGACCTAGCTTAAAACTATATTCTCCAAGTGGAATAACAAACATTCCAAGAAAAACACCGAGGATAATTCCAACGGAAATTGGAAAAAAATCTAACTTTGTAAGTTGTTTTCTATTATCTCCAAATAACTCCGAGACTTGCTTGCTATAATCATCGGAACATGCAATAATTATTTTATCACCATACTTCACTTTTGTGTGAGCGGTGGGAGCAATATCAATACCGGTTCTTCTAATTGAAGTTGCAGTTGCGTTATACTTAGTAAAAAGCGAAAGTTCTGCAAAGGATTTATTAACCACTTCTTTATTTGTAACCAATACAGTTTTGAGAACGAATTTTTTCCCAAGCGATATTTTTTCGTGGGTATGACTGCCAATTAAAAGTTCTATTTTTTCCAGATCTTCTTCCGTTCCAACAACTTTTACAATATCACCTTTATACAGAATTGTATCGGCAGCGGGAGTGAATGTTACTCCTTCATGACAAACTCTGGAAATATTTGTATTAGTCATTCTTCTAATTTTTATATCACCGATAGTCCTGCCGCAAATATTAGGATTTTCTACAACATAGTTTTTGTTTTTCAAGATAGGAAATTCTGATGTGATTTCTTTCATATAATTTTCACTCTCTTTTTTGAAATCAATTTTAAAAAATTTCCCAATAAGTTTAACAAAAAGTATAACACCAATTACACCAACAGGATAAGCAATTCCATAACCTATCGAAGAAATTGTTGATTTTGTACCATCAATTGCTGCAGCCAACCCCGGTGTACTTGTTAATGCTCCCGTAAAAATTCCTACAGCAAGCTCAACAGGTATTTCCATAAGATAAGATGCAACAATAGTCATAAATGCAGCAGAAACAATTACAATTGCCGTTAAAGCAATTAGTTTTAAGCCCTGTTGCTTAAACGAATCGAAAAAACCGGGACCGGCTTGAATGCCTACTGAATATATAAAAAATATTAGTCCTAATTTTTGTATAATTTCCGGCATTTCTACACCGAAATATCCGAAAACAAATGCTACAAAAATTACCGCAGAACTATCAAGTGAAACTCCTTTAATCGAAATTTTGCCAATAGCAATGCCTAATGCAAGAATGATAAAAAAAGCAATGTATGATGTTAAAAATATTTCCATAAAATTTTTTTCTAGTTAACTTAAAGAATTGACTTACGGTATAAGCTTGAAGGTAAAACAATGTACTTACTATAAAAGACATTAGAACTGAACTTGCTTTAATCAAAAAAACAAGACATCTACCTAAATGTAGCTTTTATTCCCGAAAGCTTTATTTATTATAACTTAATCAGGCAGGTCTCCTGGCTTGTCTTGGTTTTAACTCCTTCCCATCCATTAGTAACAGACAGTGGATTACTATTAAAACTTGTTTAAGACTTACAGTTGCGGGTACAGCTCCGGATTTTTCACTTAATAAACAACCGGATTCCCTTTTAATAATTAAAAATAACCTAATTAATTTTAGTTGAAAAACTAAATAATTATTGACTAAATACAAAACCATTGTTTAGTTTTTTTAATATCCCTTTTTTTAGAACCTTATCTTATCTTTTTACTTAAAGTAAGAATGAATTTAAGGTTAAAATTTTATTTTGCTACTCACTCTTTAACAAATAATTTTACAGCTTACAAAGTAGCAATATCAGTGTAAATAATATACGCCATTAAAGCAAGAAGAATAACAAAACCAAAATTCTGAATAGCGAGTTTAATCTTTATCGGTAATTCTCTTCCGAGAATTCCTTCAATTAAAATTATTACAAAATGTCCACCATCTAAAACAGGGAAAGGCATAATATTTATTATTGCCAAACTTAAGCTTAATATAGCTAAGAACATTAAGAATGATATAAGTCCGGCATTTGCTGATTCCGAAGCAAACTTGGCAATTTTAACAGGTCCGCCAAACGAATTTTCAAAAGCAACATCTCCTTTTATAACTTTACCGAACATATTAAAAGTTAGTGCAGTATAATTGCCAATGTTGGAAATGCTTTCTATAAGAGATTCACCAAGTCCGTAATTTTTATAATTAAACTCGCCTTTATAAATATCATTTATGTAAATCCCAATTTTACCTTCTTCTCCCGTATTCACAGAAGAAAGTAATGTATCCTCTTCTCTCAAAAGTTTTATATCAATAGTTTGGTTTTTACTTGATGAAATAATATCAATTACTTGCTCTGTTTTATAAACCGGTTGATTATTTATGCTGATAAAAACATCTCCACTATCCAAACCCGCTTTTTCTGCTGGAGAGTCTTCTAATATTCCAAGAATAGTAGGAAAAACATTACCAATATAAAAAAAGGATTTTTCTTGAGCCGCTTTTGCAAGTATATCTTTTGAAGCCGTAAAAGTTACCTTTTGGTTATCTCTAATAACCTCAACATCTACATCCTTACCCAAATTGTTAATGAGCAAAGTTCTTAACATCTCTTCCCAATCATTTACCAAATAACCGTTAACACTAACAATATTATCGTTACTTCTAAATCCGGCTTGGTAAGCAAGAGTGGAATCTGCAACATGCCCGATTTGAGTTGTTTTCATTATAGTTTTTGGCTGATAATAATTAACACCCCAAAAGATTAAAATTGCAAGAGTAAGGTTCATCATTACTCCGGCAGTTATAACAAAAAGTTTTTGATAAGTCGGTTTTGCTCTGAACTCGTAAGGTTTTGGTTCTTCATTGGCAAATTCCGTATCGAAACTTTCATCAACCATTCCCGCAATTTTTACATAACCACCAAGTGGAAGCAGACATACTTTATAATCCGTGTGTCCTTGTAAATCCACGTCCTTATCCAAAGACCCGAAAGTGAATCCTGTAACTTTGTTCCAGCCAAAAAGTCTTTGACCAAAACCAATTGCAAAGGCATCAGTTCTCATTTTACAAATTCTTGCAGCAAGAAAATGACCAAGTTCATGGACAAAAACTAAAATACCGATTGTTATTATGAAATATATTATTGAATCAAACAAACTTTACCTCTAATTATAATTTTGTGAATATTCCCTTGTAAGACGATCACACTCTAAAATAGTTTCAAGATTTATTGTCGATTTTTTTTGAATAACATTTAAAGCATTTTCAATTAACTCCGGAATTTGTAAAAACTTTATTTCTCTTTTAAGAAATTTTTCGACTGCTATTTCATTGGCAGCATTTAGTATGCACGGAGCAGTTCCACCTTCTTCCATGACCTGATAAGCCAAGTACAGACACTTAAATTTTTTTAGGTCAGGCTCAAAAAAAGTCAGTTCTTTTAATTTTGGAAAATTTGTATTCACAAAATCACTTTGCCATCTTTTGGGATAAGTTAAAGCATACTGTATCGGTAATTTCATATCCGGCAAACTTAATTGTGCTTTTATGCTTCCATCTACAAACTCTACCATCGAATGTACAATAGACTGCGGGTGAACAACAACATCAATTTTATTTTTATTAAGATTGAACAACCAATGAGCTTCAATTACTTCCAAACCCTTATTCATCATTGTGGCGGAATCTATTGTTATTTTATTTCCCATTTCCCAATTAGGATGATTCAAAGCTTCTTTAACTGTAACTTTTTTTAATTCCTCTAACGATTTATTTATGAAAGGTCCGCCCGAAGCAGTAAGCAATATTTTTTCTACGCTTTGAGCATCTTCTCCTGCAAGGCATTGAAAAATTGCACTATGTTCAGAATCAACAGGAATAATTTCCGAGTTGTATTTTTCAGCTAATTCGGTTACAAGTTCACCACCAGCAACCAAGGTTTCTTTATTAGCAAGGGCAATTCTTTTGCCAAGTTTTATGCTTTCTAATGTTGGCGATAATCCGGCAAAACCGACAAGTGAAGAAACAAGAATATCATACTCATTTATTTTTGCTATTTCAATAAGTCCGGCTTCACCGCTTAGGATTTGGCAATTTTTAATTTTAGTCCTAAGTTCGTCAGCTTTTTTATCATTTCCTACAACCACTACTTTAGGATTAAAAGTTTTTATTTGTTTTTCAAGAAGTTCAATACTATTGTTTGTTGTTAAACCGAAAACTTCAAAATCTTGAGGAAAGTTTTTGATAACTTCCAAAGTGTTTACACCTATTGAGCCTGTTGAACCCAGAATGAGAATTTTTTTCATTAATAAAATATATCTATTTATTTTAAACTTTAAAGATAAATGATTTTAAAATTAAATGAAATTACAAAAAATATAATTTATGCCACTCACTGCTGTTCAAAGTAACTTAAATTTGCTGATTATGAGCTTCCTTTTTTTATCGTTCTGGACAGTTATGAGAATTATTCTTATTTAATATTTTAGATATTTTTGTAACTTAGGGAAGTAAAATATTTTATTTAGAAAAATAAATAAAATAGTAATTAAGTTTAGTTAAAGATGTAATTGCTGTGAACTTACTTAAAAAAGAATTTTTCTTTAGTAATAAGTGAGGATGAAATGAATTATGGTATATTGAAACCTGCAACAGAAGAGACAATCATAGAAGTAAGAAAGTTCTTCAAACCAGAAAATATCTTGCGAATAAGAGATTATGAGAATAGTCTTATCCGTAATAATAAAATAATTGCAAATTATATAGAGAAACACAATTGTGTCTGCAACAAATATTATACTACAAAAGCACTAGCAATAATGGCAGTCATAAATGCAATTGAAAAAAGTAATCCCTTACCTATCCTAACAAACTATATCGCATCAACCGTGTGTGCACCTAAGAATACTGATGATTTGCTAAAAGATATAACAGATAAGTTTGATGAAATTGAAGCTTCCGACAAACTTATGGCAAATATGATAAAAAATTATACAACCCCTTATTGGAATACTTTAACTAACTTTAAAAGCACTACAAACCTATATGGA
>PDWI01007342.1_pt1 | contig 13436 bp, 13 predicted proteins | sample 1430891 | NCBI WGS metagenome assembly PDWI01 (sample SAMN01162508, study PRJNA174530) | Oral metagenome, whole genome shotgun sequencing project. | biome: Marine environment; feature: Marine mammal; material: Swab sample of the gingival sulcus; isolation source: swab sample of gingival sulcus... | reverse complement strand
CTCTAAATTTAAAAGGCAAAGCGGAAGGTTTGATTTCTATTTTGGCAGGTGTTACGCTTGAAAGGCTAAAAGAGGCAGTAAATGCAAAATATTATGTAAGAGCTATGCCAAATATGGCGGCTTTGAGTAAAAAATCAGCCACTTCTTTATGCGGAGATGAACACATAAAAAATGAGGCCATGCAGATACTTCAAAGCATAGGCAGATGTTTTTGGTTAAATAGCGAAGATGAGCTAGATATCGCTATGGGTTTAGCTGGGTGTGCTCCTGCTTGGCTTGCAATGGTGGCTGAGAGTTTAAGTGATGGGGCCGTGAATTTGGGACTTAAAAGAGACATTAGCTATAAGATGATTGCAGCTTTATTTGAGGGGGTTGGAGTAACACTTAAAAATGAACATCCTGCTATCTTAAAAGATAAAGTAACTTCCCCAAAAGGTACAACTATCGCAGGAGTAAAAGCTTTAGAAGAGGGTGGAGTAAGAGACGCTTTTATGGAGGCTATGAAAAAAGCTTATGAGAGAGTAAAGTAGCAAAAACAACACATTGTGAAGATATGCTGTCCGCTATCCTAAAGATTTATTATGAAATATAATAAGTTACTATCTCTTGCAAACATAATGTTTATAATATACAAATAATCCAATAAATATAACTATCAATAAACCAATGGTTATATTTGTTAAATATTTATGGATTAGCTCTTGGTTTTGACCTAAAAAGTATCCTAAGCTTGTGAGTATCAAAACCCAAATGCCAGCACCTAAGCTTGTATAGAGGCTAAATTTTACTATATTCATTTTTGATAGTCCAGCTGGAAGTGAGATGTATTGTCTAATGCCAGGAATTAGTCTGCTTGTAAAGGTGGCAACTTCTCCGTGAGTGTTGAAAAAGTCGTCAAATTTTTGTAGTTTAGGTTCATTAATGCCGACAAATTTTCCATACTTTATCAAAAAATTTCTACCTAAATATAGACTCAAATAATAATTAAACAAAGCCCCACTAAGTGAGCCACAAACGCCTATAAAAACTGCTATAAAAAAGTTCATTTCTCCTTGAAAAGCCAAATAACCAGCAGGTATCATCACAACTTCGCTTGGAAATGGAAAAAATGAACTCTCTAAAAACATGAGTAAAAATATGCCTATATATCCCCAATCTCCTATTGTTTGGACTAAAAAATTTACAATTTGCTCCAACTTTTTACCTTTTAAAAAATATTCGTCATTCTAGCAAAATATCTTTAACACTTGGTTAGTTGTGAGTGATGACAGTATTGGAAAGCTTAAATTAAAAACAGTAGTTCTTATAACAGGTTGGAATGATAAGTTTAAAAATGCACCTTGTATAATACCAATAAATCAAGATTTACAAAATGGATTAAACAAAAAATCTTCAATTGATACTTAACAAGTAAAAAGCATTTCAAATCAAAGGTTTAAGAATAAAATCGGCACTATCGATGAAAAACTACTTAAAAAGGTTCATAAGAGTATTTTAAAAACTTTTAATCTTACATACTCTTAATGAACCTATTGTATGGTATTATTTTTAACTTTTACATGACGCTTTGCTTTTAAAAACTTTGCCATAGTCATTTTTCGTATCTATTTTTTTGATATTTTTTGGTGCTTTTGTTTGGACAGGCAGAGTTTTATCCATTTGCCAAGCGTTCCAACCTCCATCATAAAGGTAGGTAGCTTCCCAGCCTAAAAGTTTAGTTATAAACCAAGCGACCGAACCTCGCCAACCTGTGCCACAGTAAAATGCGATTTTGTCATTTTTATTTATATTTAAACTCTTCCATAATGATACTATTTCGTTTGGATTTCTTAAAGTCCCATCTGGGTCGTAAAAATCCGCTACATCATTTGAGTTATGCCCCGCAAGTCCCCAAATAGCTCCCTTTGGCTCACCAATCCCTTTTATATAGCTATATCCGCTAATTTCTCCATTAAATTCGCTCCATGTACGATTACTAACAAGTTTTAAACCACCTTTTTGTAAAGAGATGACATCTTTTGGCATTGAAATATTTATTTGCGGATTTGCTGGTATTTTTACGCCAAAAATTTTTTCTGGTTTTGGTATATTTACTTTATGCTCTATTGGCAAATTTTCCTCTTGCCAAGCGTATAATCCGCCATTTAAAAACCTGACATCTTCTACGCCAGCCCATTTTAACGCCCAAAAAACCCTTAAAGCCGCCATCTGATTTTGTGAGTATAAAACTACCATTTTATCTTTTGTAATACCAGCTTCTAAAAGATTTTTTTCAATAATGTTTGGTTCGCTTAAGTTCCAGATAGGTTCATTTTCTATCCAATCAGTATTGAAATGATACGCCCCTTTTATGTGAGTTTTATACTCTTTTGACTTTTTAATATCGCCCCAAGAGACTTCAAAAACCATTATTTCGCGTCCATCATAAGTTTGTGCTTTTTTATCATCAATTGCACTATAAAGCCATTTTGGTGACACGCTTAAGTGAAAATTTTTAAACTTTTTAAGGGGATTTTTACTGTCATTTGAGTAAGCAATTATATCTTTATATCTTTTTGCCTTATATCCTCTTGCGTTAAACTCAGCACTAATTTGCTCTAGCCTATCTAAATTGCTATCATAAAAAATTAAAGTTTTATCTTTATTTAGACCTTTTTTAGCCATAAAGCTTTCAAATTTATCTGGCTCTATATACTCCAAAGACTCGGCTGATAAGTGCATAGCGTTTTTGATATGTCCGCCCCTTATTGCTCCATTTTGTTTAAAACCGTTATAAAAACTATCATTTCTTGTGTCTATAAAAACATAGCTTGGATTGTCTAAATTTGTGACTACTTCTTTTGTGCTAATAAATTCTGAGGCATATAAAAATGAACCTAGCATCAATAATGAACTAATATTTTTTCTCATAATTTTCCTTTATATTTTACAACTTGTCGGTCTAAATAAAAGTAAACCTATAAAAGCACCAAATATTATCATAGCTGTACTTAACCAAGCCTGAATAGAAAAATAAGCAGTAGCAACAAGGGCGTTTGTGATCGTACAACCACCACCAAGATACGCTCCAATTCCCATAAAAAATCCGCCAAATATTTTTCTTAGTATTTGATTTGAAGAAGTAGGGTGAAAATCTTTGCTTAAAAATGAACTCAAAAATGAACCTGTAAAAATACCAAGAACAAAAACACTTCCCCAATTTAAATATCTCATTTGCCCTGTTGTGATGTATTCGATAACATTTGCAGTTGGAATTGCTACCCCAAAACCAAAGTCTCTTCCATTTTGTGAGCTAAAGTACCATGCTAAAATACTAAGTAAGCCGATAAAAAAAGCTCCAAAGAAAAGTTTTTTAGAGTTTTTATCGTATGAAAATTTTAAAAGAAGCAGAGTGATAAAAAATAAAATTCCTATGAAAAAGTAAGGCGTTATATCAAAAAAAGTGTGAAAATTACTCATCTTTAAAACATACAAGTTCTCAATTTTTGCCATTTGCCACTTTAAAACTCCTTTGTGCGCTGAAGCCATAGTAAGTGAAAAAACCAAAAGTGTAATAAAAGCACCACTTGAGCCCTCTCCACTTCTAAACCATGCCCCACTAGCACAAAAACCAGTCATTATCATGCCAAGACCAAATAAAAATCCGCCAAGTAGCGTGGCAACTAGAGGTAAATCTCCATTTGGGATTCTTATTAGATCAAATTTTAAAAGTGTAAAAATACCAATGGATTGTACTAAAATAGCGATAAAAAGTGCTGTTAAAAATCTAAAATCTTTATAGAAAATAGCCCTAAATCCAGATACAAAACAAAATTGAGTTTTTTGAAGTAAAAAGCCAAAAATATTTCCTATGATAAAACTACTTAGCACTATTTTTTCCTAATATTTTTTGTAAACAAAAAAATACCAAATAAAGCAGTTATAAAATATTTTAAATTTTAATTAGTTAATTTAGTATTAAATTGGTTTGGATTAAAATTATACTGAATTATTTTTAAAAGAATATAAATTTTAAAGCCCCACTATGGGGCTTTAAATTAAAATGCAGGAACGATTGCGCCTTTATATTTTTCTTCGATAAATTTTTTAACAGTCTCTGAAGTAATTGCCTTATTTAAAGCTTTTATTTTTGGACTATTTTCATTTCCTTTTTTAACCGCTACAATATTTGCATAAGGACTATCTTTGCTCTCAAGCGCTAAGGCGTCTTTTGTTGGGTTAAGTTTTGCGCTTAGGGCAAAATTTGTATTAATGACACTAATTGTAACATCTCCTAAAGTTCTTGGAGTTTGAGCCGCCTCAATCTCTACAAACTTAAGCTCAAGCTTATTTTCGGTTATATCTTTTGGAGTTTTAAGGGCTTTATCATTTAGTTTTATTAGTCCATTATCCGCTAAAACTTGTAACGCTCTTGTCTCATTTGTTGGGTCATTTGGGAGCGCAACTTTATCACCTTTTTTTAACTCTTTTAAAGATTTTATCTTTTTTGAATACACTCCCATTGGCTCGATATGAACACCAACAGTTTTAACTACCTTTGTACCTTTTTTTGCGTTAAATTCATCTAAATACGGCACATGTTGAAAAAAGTTCGCGTCAAGTTGTCCGTCATTAACTGCTAAATTTGGAATAACATAATCGTTAAAAACTCTAACCTTAAGATCATATCCAGCCTTTTCAAGTTCTGGCTTTATAATCTTTAAAATCTCTGCATGAGGTACAGGAGTCGCACCAACCGTTATAAGCTCACCTGCGTTTAATCCTACTGCTACACTAAGTGCTAGTAATACTTTTGATAATTTCATTTCATTTTCCTTTTTATTTTTAATATTTTTTAAATCAGCTTTAAAAGTGTATTTTGCTAAAAAATCGTGAATAAAAAGTATATTTAGAAGTTTGAGGTTTTAAAATAAGTCTAACTTTAAATCTCTTTTTAAATGTTTTTAAAGCAAAAACACTTAAAAAGAAACTCCAAGTGTTTTTATTTTGTTTTGTTGTACATCTCATACATGTCTGGCATTATCATTTTAATCTCCTTATTTAATTTATTGATAAGCGGATTCTACACACTATTAGCTTAAATTTATATTAAAATATTAAATTTTTAAATAAAATATTTTTTAAAGAGTTACAAATCGTAACTCTTTATTAAAGATTTATCTACTCTCTTATCTGTCCATCTCCATAAATTTTATATTTATAAGTTGTTAAATCTTTTGTTCCCACAGGGCCTCTGGCGTGGAGTTTGTTTGTGCTTATACCAATTTCGGCTCCAAGTCCAAATACTCCTCCGTCTGTAAACCTAGTTGAGGCGTTTACATAAACGCAACTTGCGTCGATGGAGTTTAAAAATAGCTCAAGATTTTTTTTGTTTTCAGTTATGATTGCTTCTGAATGAAGTGAACCGTGTTTTGTGATGTGTTTGATGGCTGAGTTTATATCTTTTACTATTTTTATACTGATTTCATTGCTTAAATACTCAATGTCCCAGTCCTCTTTTGTTGCTAAAGTTGCGTCGATTATTTTTAAACTTTTTTTACAAACTCTTAAAATTGTGCCATGTTTGTCAAACTCTTTTTTTATCATTGGCAAAAACTCTTTTGCGATTTTTTCATGAACCAAAAGTGTCTCGATAGCATTGCAAACCCCTGTCCTTTGGCATTTTGCATTAATAACCACTTGTACTGCCTTTTGCAAATCCGCGTCTTTGTCTACAAAAGCGTGACACAGTCCTTTATCGTGCTTAATGACAGGAATAGATGAATTTTGACTTATAAATTTTACCAAACTCTCTCCTCCGCGTGGGATTATCAAGTCTATATATTTGTCTTGTTTTATGAGTTTTTTTGTCTCATCTCTATCTAAATTTAAAAAGTTTATGAGATTTTTTGGTAAACCATTTTTTGCTAAAACATCTCTTAAGATTTTTGCTATGATACTGTTTGAATAAAATGCCTCTTTACCACCTTTTAAGATACAAGCATTGCCACTTTTAAAGCAAAGTCCAGCACTATCGCTTGTAACATTTGGTCTGCTTTCATAAATGATTGCAATCACTCCAATACTAACACTTACTTTTTTTATGATAAGTCCATTTGCTAAGCTTTTTTGCTCTAAAATTTCGCCTACCACTTCATCTTGTAAGGCTATATCTTTTAATGAACCTGACATGTCTTTAATTCGTTTATCATCAAGCTTTAATCTATCTATCAAAGCTTCACCTAAACCATTCTCTTTTGCTTTTTGTAAATCTTTTTGATTATTATTTATAATCTCGTTTTTAAATCTTAAAATCTCCTTTGACATTTGTAACAAAATGTCATTTTTTTTCTCTTTTGATAATAAATTTAAAACTCTTGAGCTTTTTTTTATACTTTTTAACTCTTTTTTCACTGATTTTCTTCCTTTTTAAACAAAAAATTGCTAAATTCTATCTTTCTTATGCTTTAAAAAAAATTATTGCGAAAAAAATATTAAAAATGGAGAAAAAATTATGCAAAACATATATGATATTGCAGTTATTGGTGCGGGTCCTGGTGGCATAAGTGCTGTTGTGGAGGCTAGACATTTGGGAATGAAAAATATTTTAATGATTGAAAAAGGTGAAAATCACTCTGAGACCATTAGAAAATTTTACAAAGATAAAAAAAGAGTTGATAGGGATTATAAAGGTCAAGTGATTGAGCTTAAAGGAAGTATTGATTTTGAAGATGGCACAAAAGAGAGTACACTTGATTATTTTGACAAAATTCTTGAAAATAAAGAGATAGAGTTTTTTGCAAAAACCGAAGTTGAAAGTGTCATTAAAAATGAAGATATTTTTGAAATTTCAACTTCAAAAGATAGTTTTCAAGCCAGAAATGTTGTCATTGCTATTGGTAAAATGGGTAAACCAAATAAGCCAGATTATAAAATCCCAGCAAAGATAAAACAACTTGTAAATTTTAATCTTGATAAATGCAAAGAGGGCGAGAAGATTTTAGTTGTTGGTGGTGGAAATTCAGCCGCTGAGTATGTTTTAGATTTGTGCGAAAAGTTTGACGCTACGCTTAATTATAGAAGAGATAGTTTTGTGAGATTAAACGATATAAATGAAAACGGACTTTATAAAGCAAGAGATGAGGGCAAGTTAAAACTTAGATTAGGAGTAGATATAGACGGTCTTGAAGAAGAAGACGGCAAAGTGAAAGTGCTTTTTAATGATGGCGAAAATGAGATATATGATAGAGTGATTTACGCAATTGGTGGTACGACTCCAGTTGATTTTTTAAAAAAATGCAATATTAATTTAGACGAAAAATCAAATCCGATTTTTGATGATGATTTTCAAACCGATGTGTTAGGTCAATATGTGGCTGGGGATATAGCGACTGCAAGAGGCGGGTCTATTGCGATGGCACTAAACCATAGCTATAAGATAATAGAACATATTTTAAAAAGTAAATAATAAATGAAACACGGTATTGGTTTTTATCTAAATATTATTTTGATTGCAATGGTTTTTTTAGTTGTTGGTATAGCCTCTGGGATTTATTGGAATAGTTCAATATTACAAATAGAAAACATGAAAACAAAAAGAAAAGTATCTTATTTAAAACAAAAATATGACAAAAAAGTTAAATATCTTGAAGGTATCATTTTAGATGCAGCTAAAAAAATCGATGATTTAGAAAATAAAAATAGCAAGTTAAAAACCAATACAGACTCAAACATACAGTTAAAATATGAGCAAAGTGAGCAAAAACATGCAAAAAATTATGAACTTTTAAATCAAAAAATCGCTTTACTAGAAGATGAAAAACGCAAACTTGCACTTCAGGGTGCAGATGATGTTGTAAAGATAAAAAATCAAGCAGATAAAAAGATAAAAGAGCTTGAAAAACGACTTGAAGATAAAAATGGCAGCATAGAGTTAGAAAAATTAAATAAAAAGATAACTTTTTTAAGCAACGAAAACGAAGAGTTAAGAGAGCTTAAAAGCGATATAAATATTAGTTATTATGCGAGTTTAGAGCGTATTAAAATACTACAAAAAGATTTAGATAAATTTAGAATACAAAATGAAAACATTGAGCTTTTTAAAAGCAAAGCGAAAGAGGCTAACGATAAAATAAATGAGGCAAATAAAAGGATTGATAATTTAGAACAAAAGTCTCACAAACTTCAAAGTGCAAATGTTGAGCTAACAGATGAATACAATTTATATAAAGTAAAATCTAGCAAACAGTTAGCTAGTAGTGAAGAGAAATTAAACGAAATCTCAAAAAAATTGTTTCAGAGCCAAATTGATATTGATAAGTTTAAGCAAACTATACAAAATCTTACTAAACAAAATGAACAAAATTTAGGATTTAAAGACAAGTTTGCAAAGCTTGAAAAAAGATATAAAAAAGCAAATAATAGCTTAAAAGACTTTCAAGATAAAATTATAGAGCTTAAAGAACAAGTTGAATATTTACAAAAAGAAAACAGTGGACTTAATAAGAAAAATGAGAGTTTAAAACTTGCAGAAAAAAGCAGTAAAAAAACCTATGAAGATAGGCTAAAGATTGCAAAAGAGGGCAATTTAATCGCTTCAAAAGAGATTAAAAATTTAAAACAAAAACTTGAAATCTCACAAAGATTAAATAATGAAATAAAAAAAGATTTTAACAATTTAGAGGTAAAATTTGTACAATTTAAAAAGAAAAAAAGCAAAGAGATAAATATTTCAAAAGTGCAAGACATGATAAATGATTTAAGAAACCGAAAAGCTGAAATTTTGGCTCTTAAGAGTCAAGTAGATAGTTTTAAACAAAAAATAAAAGAAAATAGACAAAAAAATAAGGAAGAAGATTTAAAAGAGAACTTAGAATTAACTAAAAAATTAGATACAGCAAGAAAAGAAAATACCATTTTACAAGAAAAAATTGCCATGCTAAATCTAAAAATAAACTCAACTTCAAAGCCAAAAAATACACATCTCATGCTAGATAGTATAACATGCAATGATATGCAAATGGGAAGTAATGAGGCAACAAATGAGTGTAAAAATAGAGTTGAAAAAATGCTAAAAAAGTATAGTAGTGATAATTTTTATGAAGTTGTGCCAATAGTAGATGAGGGTGGATTTGCTAGTTTAAAAAAGGTTCAAAAAAGTAAAATCGGTGTACCAGATAGCGAGATAGCAAGGCTTACAAGATTAAGCAATATCGGTCTTGGAAAAGATAGGATAAAAGCTGGTGGGGATATTATAAAAAAAGTTTTCAATGGTGAGGCTAGGGTAAGTTATGCAAATGAAAATATGAGCATACCAAATAAGAGGGGATTTATAATAAAAGTTTATGAATGAATTAATTTTATACCAAAAAAAAGATGGCTATAGGTACAATAGTGATACAAATTTTTTATACTATTTTATCCGCAGTTTTGGTCTTAGTGGCGAAGTTTTAGATGTGGGTTGTGGCTGTGGTATACTTGGACTTTTAGTAAAAAGAGATTTTGAAAAATGCAGTGTAACTTTGCTTGATATAATGGAGCAAAATATAAAAATCAGTCAAAAAAATGCTAAAGAAAATGGCTTAGAAGTTAATTTTTTAAATGTAGATTACCAAGCATATACAAGTGAACAAAGGTATGATTTTATCATTTCAAATCCTCCATTTTATCACGATGGAGTGAAAAAAAGCCAAAACGAGCATATAAGAGTTTCAAGATATAGCGAAAATTTGCCACTAAAAAATTTTATAAAAAAAAGTTATGATATTTTAAAAGATAAGGGATATTTTTATTTTTGTTATGACGCCCAAATGCTACCAAATGTTTTATGCGAGTTAAAAAATGCCAACTTTAACGCTCAAAATATACTTTTTATTTATCCGACCAATAAAAAAAATGCTTCATTAGTTGTGATTAGGGCTAGAAAAAACGCAAAAGCAACTTGCAAAATAGAGCCTAGCATCATTGCTTCAGATGAAAATGGATACACAAAAAAAGCCAAAGAAATTTTTGAATTAATAAACACAAAAGCTAAGGATTTGTCTTGATATTTACTAAAAATGGTTATAATTTCTCCTTCGATGCAAGTAAATGCAAAGAGTGTAAGGGGAAATGCTGTATTGGGGAGAGCGGATACATTTGGATAAATCCAAGCGAAAGTCAAAAATTGGCTACTCATTTAAAACTTGATGTTGAAGAGTTTAAAAAAAAGTATTTAACAAAAGTTGGTTTTAAATTTTCTATAAAAGAAAAAGCTTTTCATGGCGGTTATGCTTGTGTATTTTTTGATGAGCAAAAGTTGCAATGTGGAGTGTATGAGTTTCGCCCAAATCAATGTAGAACATTTCCTTTTTGGGAATATTATAAAAATAAAATAGATGAAGTGGAGAGTGAATGTATAGGTATTTTGCGATAGTTTTACTATTGTTTATGATATTTGGCTGTGGAATTAGCAAAAAAATAAGTTTAGATTTATATACACCGCAGTTACAAAAAGATGATATAAACTTTTTAATTTTAAAAGCACTAAATTCAAAAGATGAAATGATACGCTTAAAAAGTTATGAAAAATTATATAATATAACCAAAAAAAAAGTATATTTAAAAGAATTGATTGCACATAGTTTGGAGCTTGGAAAATATGATATAAGTGATAAATATTTGGATATCGCTTTAAAAAAACATAAAAATGATAAAGAGTTTTTAAAATTTAAAGTAAGTAGGCTTGCAGATAAAAAAAAGTACGAGAGTGCAAAAAATATTATGTTAAAACTTTTAGCAAAAGATAAAAGTAGTGAAAATTATATGGCACTTGGTTCCATAAAATATTTACAAAAAAAATATAAAAAGGCGTTTTATTATTACAATTTGGCATACAAAAAAGCTTCCAATGAAGATGCTCTTTTAAAAATTGTAGCTTTACTTGATGAAAATTTAGACCAAAAGCAAAAAGCTATAAATTATCTTGAAAACTACATAAGATTTAAAAAAGCATCAAAGCAAGTTTACATAAATTTACTCCAAATTTATAGCTCAAAGATGGACATAAATGGCTTGATATCAACTTATAAAAAGCTTTATAAAAATTTTAAAGAAGATGAATATGGAAAAAAAGTAGTTGAACTTTATGCTTATAAAGAAGATTTGAAAGGTGCTATTAGATTTTTAGAAAAAACTGGTTTTGAGCCTGAAGTATTGCTTGATTTATACACAAGTGTGAAGAATTATAAAAAAGCATTAAAACTTACAAAAAAACTATATGAAAAGACGAACAATATTGATTATTTGGGTAAAACTGCTATTTATGAATATGAAGCTTATGAAAAAAATATTAGTAGAAAAAGATTAAAATCAATATCCAAAAAATTTGAAGAAGTTATTGAAAAAAAGTATGATCCATTGTATTTAAATTATTATGGATATTTGTTAATTGAACATAATTTAGATATTCAAAAAGGTATAGATTATGTAAAACTTGCCTTAAAAAAAGAGCCAAATTCCACTTACTACATTGATTCGCTTGCTTGGGGTCTTTATAAGCAAAGAAAGTGTAAAGAAGCGTTAATGCAGATGAAAAAAATTATAGATAAAACCGATGAAAAAGAGATAAAAAAGCATTTTAATTTGATTAAAAAATGCACTAATTAAAAATTTAAAAGGAAAAAAATGGATTATCTTTACGCTCCTTGGAGATATAGTTATTTTACTAAGCAAACTTGTGATTGTGTATTTTGCCATATGAGTAAAGCTAATAAAGATGAAGAGAATATGATTTTGTTTCGTGATAGTAAATGTTTTGGAGTAATGAACCTATATCCATATAGTCCAGGGCATTTTATGATTATTCCTTATATTCATGAAGACAGTATCGAAAGTCTTGATGAGAAAACTTGGTTACAGATGAGTCTGCATGTAAAAAGTGGAGTAAAACTTTTAAAAGAGCATTTTGGAGCAAATGGGGTAAATATCGGAATGAATTTAGGTCATTGTGCAGGGGCTGGGATAGCTGAACATGTACATTTTCATCTGGTTCCAAGACATAAAAAAGATACAAATTTTATCACAACCATTGGCGATACAAGAATAAATGGAATCGATTTTAAAGAGATTTACGATAGACTTAAAAGTGCCGTACCAAAATATTTTAAGTTAAGTTCATGTTAAAATTAAACGCTAAAGATTTAAGCGCTTACGAGCCAGATTTAATCATAGACGCTAGAAGTCCAAAAGAGTTTTTACACTCTCATATAATTGGTGCAAAAAATTTTTATGCCCTTGATGATAGGGAGTATAAAATAGTTGGTACAATCTACAAAAGAGACTCAAAGGTCCATGCAAAAACATTAGGTGCATCATTTGTTTGTAAAAACGCCTCAAAGCATATTTTAGAGATTGAAAAACTCGTTAGTGTTGGTTCAAAAATAGTCATTTATTGTGCTAGAGGAGGGCAAAGGTCTGGGAGCATTGGCACAATATTAAGCCAAATCGGTTATAGGGTTGCAAAGATTGAAAATGGCTACAAAGGTTATAGAAATTTTGTACTAGATTTTTTGGAAAATTTTGAGCTTGATTTTATAACTCTGTATGGAAATACGGGTTGTGGCAAAAGTGAACTTATCGAGTCTCTAAACCCAAGTTTAGATTTAGAGGGTTTAGCAAACCATTTTGGCTCAACCTTTGGGAGCGTAAGAGGAGAGCAGCCAAATATGAAAAGTTTTCAAAATAGCTTATGTAATGAACTTATAAAAAAAAGCGGATACTGTTTTGTTGAGGGAGAGAGCAAAAAAATCGGTAGTGTGATTTTGCCAAGTAGGCTTTATGAAAGAATGCAAAGTGGAGTTAAAGTTTGCATAAATGCACCAATGGAGCAAAGAGTTAAGAGGATTTTAAAAGATTATGAAAAAATTGACGATGAATTTTTTCATTCATGTATGCAAAAAATCACTCCTTACATCAAAAAAAGTGCCAAAGAAGCTACTGTAAATGCTTATAAAATTGGAGATTTAGAAGAGGTGGCATTTTTGCTTTTAAGCGAGTATTATGATAAAATCTATAAAAAACCAAAAAGCGTAGATTTTAACATTGAATTTACCACCCTTAATGAAACGGTAGAAAAATTAAACAATATTTACAAGGAATTAAATGAATAGTCGCTTTTTTAGCTCGTATATAGTTACTTTTTTAGGTGTAGCTTTAGCTTTTTATCTAGCTGGTTGGGCAGGGGCTTATATATGTATATTGTTAGCAATTTTAGAGATTAGTTTATCGTTTGATAACGCAGTTGTCAATGCAAAAGTACTAAATAAAATGGATAAAATTTGGCAAGATAGATTTATATATTTTGGTATACCCATAGCTGTTTTTGGCATGAGGTTTGTTTTTCCTGTGCTAATCGTAGCAATTGCCACAAAGCTGGGATTTATACAAACTTTAAACTTAGCTATAAATGAACCAGAAAA
>PDWI01007341.1_pt1 | contig 13436 bp, 16 predicted proteins | sample 1430891 | NCBI WGS metagenome assembly PDWI01 (sample SAMN01162508, study PRJNA174530) | Oral metagenome, whole genome shotgun sequencing project. | biome: Marine environment; feature: Marine mammal; material: Swab sample of the gingival sulcus; isolation source: swab sample of gingival sulcus... | reverse complement strand
TGCCGAGTAGCGGTGCTTGCAAAAAATTATTTGGCACAACTTGGAAGAAATTTTAAAATTAAATTAGTATAAAACGAAAGACAGAGTAGCATAGAATTTTACTCCATTACTACTCTGTTCAAAATTTTACTTTTATTCTTCACCAACACTATTTGACAAAGAACCGAAAAAGGCAATAGTTTCCTATCGCCAATTTCACTTACTACATTTTTTCAGTTCTTGTGTCTACACAACCCATATCTAAACAAACATTAACATCAATTTCATTTTTTAAGACCTTTTTCTTGCCACCCCCCGCCATAATCTATAAAAACAAAATGTTTGAAAAACTGTGTAAAATGCAGGATTCTTACTAGATTTCTCTTTGTAGTAAAACTACACACTCCACATGTTTCGTAGTCGGATACATATCCACCGCTTCAATCTGCTTTATCTCATACCCCGCTTCATTTAAAATTTGATAATCTATTACCAAAGTTCTCGGATTACAAGATACATAAAGCAGATTATCTACATCTAATTTTATTATCTTATCTAGCGCTTTTCTACTTACCCCCGACCTTGGTGGGTCAAGTATAATTAAATCGGCTGTCAAATCCCCATACTCTTCTTGATTTTTCAAAACTTTAAAAACGTCGCCTGCTATATACTTACAGTTGTCTATCCCGTTTGCACTAGCGTTATCATTAGCCATCTCAACTGCTTCTTCAATTATTTCTACGCCAACAAGCTGTTCAACTTCTTTGGACAATATTTGCGATATTGTGCCTGTTCCGCAAAATAGATCCAATGCTTTGCTCGGCTTTAACTGTTTAACGACTTCTCTTACTCTGGTATACAGCACTTCTGTACAAGCTGAGTTCGTCTGAAAAAACGAAAAGAACGATACTTTAAATGTAAGTCCCAATATTCTTTCCACAAAATAATCCCTACCGTAGAGTATCTTATCATCTTCACCTTTTCGCACTACTTCCACTAAGTCAGCGTTTTTTAATCTTAATATACCAACAATTGTACCTTCCAAATCTAGCGAAAGCATAAACTCTACAAAATCATCTTCGTCAAAATCTTCGTAGCTTGTCGAGATACCGATTAATATCTCGCCTGTAAATTTACCTTTTCGTACATTAAAGTTTCTTAATAAACCTGTGCCGTCTTTTTTATAGAATTTACTATACCCTTTTTCACGACAATATGCCTGCACACTTTCAACTATTTTATTAAAATCGTCATCAACCATATCCAAGTCAGTAGCACTCATTATGTCGTAGTACCTACCAGGTACATGTAATCCTAAATTTAACTCGCCACCCCTATTTAAATCGCCAAATGAATACTCCATCTTATTTCTATATTGCTTTTGGATTGGTGAACCATAGATTTTTTCTAAGTCTACTTCAAAACCTTTCTTGTTAAACAATCTTGTTATATAGTCTTTTTTAAATTCTAATTGTTTTTCATAATCCATAAAATCAAGTTCGCAACCGATAGTCTTATCGTCTAACACCAATTCTATCCCTAACTTATTTTTATACTCTACAAGCATCTCGCCTAATACTGCACATTTTGCCATTATTCTCTCCTATTTGTTTTATATAAATCTCTTTACTTATACTAATTATATATTAAAAATAAAACTTTAAACATATACATAAATCAGTTAATAAACTACTATACCTAACTAATTTTAACTAAATTAAATAATATCTTTCGAAACAAAATCACAACGCCTACATCTTACTTTCGATAATTTCATTATAATCATATACCATGCCTAAAGTTTTTTCTAGTAACAGACCTTTATTATCTTCTGATTCCTTATCATAAACCGAATAAACTTCCATTCCTGCCCGCAGTCCTGCATCTACTCCCGATAAAGTGTCTTCAAATACCAAACATTTATCAGCACTTACGTTTAAGTCCTCTGCGACTTTCAAATAAACATCTGGTTCAGGTTTCCCTTTGCCTACTTCACCCGAAGTCCTAATTGCTTGGAAGCTGCCTAGTAAGCCATGTGATTCCAAAGTGAGCATTGCTAATTTTCTAAAATTTGATGTTGCTAGTCCGATTTTGATGCCCATTTCTTCAAGCTTTTTTATAAAATCCTTTACACTTGGTTTTAACATTATTTTATTGGCATAATAATCTTCAGCAAGGTTAATCCACTCACTTTTTATCTCTTCTATGCTATCTTTCACACCCAACTTTTCTCTAAAATACTCTGCTACCTCTGTGGTACTCATCCCTTCTATTTCCTTGTTTAAAGAAGTCGGTATTGGTATGCCTAATCTAGTCAAATACTCTTTATCTATGTCTTGCCAAACCCACATCGAATCTACGATTGTTCCATCTAAATCAAATATCACAGCAGAATAATTGTCTTTACAAATTTTTTTCATCAAATCTCCTCTCAATACTTTGTATTCACATAATCATCAATTTTGGATAACTTTACTTCATCATTTAATTTACCTATCGAACGCAAATATCGATGAGTTCTCGTCGCTAATGAATGAAATATAACTTTTTCCAAAATATGCACATCTATCTCTACCAATCTATTTTTCAGCTTTGATGAATTAGTTTTTACAAAATAAGCTGTATAATCACTCGGTTTTAACATTTTCAAAAATTTAAGTAGTATTTCTTCTTTGGCAGCATAATAATCCTCTATCGAACTTTCCATTATTCTATAATCTAAACTGGCCTTATCTGTGTTTTTAAGGTCCAGCATCATCTTCTTAGCTTTTATATTAAAATACTGATAAAAATATAGAGCCTCGTCTACATTTTTTAATGTGTCAGGCTCTACATACTTTACATCTTGAAATAAATCATAGGTCATATTTAAAAATTGATTTTTATCAATTCGACCATTCTCAAGCTCATCTATCAGTTTTAACCTTTCTTGTTTATATTTTTCAAAATTTTTTATCAAAAGTTAATCCTCTATCCTATGTAGCTTAAAATCTATATAATCAGCTGAAATCATTGTGTAATTTACACCATCAACTTCACCTGTTGTAATCAAATCAAAATTTGAATGAATATGTCCAAAGTAAACTCTTTTGATGCCATGTTTTTCGATAACTTCACTCATCCTTGTCTTACGTCCCTGCCTAATAGGCGGATAATGCATTACGCATATTTTTTCTAAATCTTTCGGCGCAGTAGCTATTGAATTTTCAAGTCTACTACACTCTCTAAAATATATCTTGTTATCCGTCGAATCATCTTCTTGGTCAAAAAAATAATCCCAACCTCTAGTTCCAACAATAACTTTATTTTCTACCACAAATGAATTATTGTGTAAAAAATCCGCTTCAGGATATTTTTCTTTCATTTTCTTTAAACTGCTCCACCAATAATCATGGTTGCCTTTTATGAAAATTTTTCGACCTTTCAGCGACATTATAAAGTCCATATCAGCTTCAAATTCTTTTAAATTCATTGCCCATGAACTGTCACCAGCCAATATAACCGTATCTTCGTCATTAACTTTTGCATCCCAATCACTTTTTATCTTCTTGTAATGCTCATGCCAGTGCTCCCCAAATACATCCATCGGTTTATCTGTTGAAAACGACAAATGTAAATCTCCAATTATATATATTGCCATACTCACCTATCACTTTAACTTATACTTCATATCCCTATACAAACGCATATCATGAAGTAGCTGCTCAAATTTATCTATATCATTAATATTCCACAATGAATAAAGTATCCGTCTAAACTCTTCAGCTTTTTGACTTTCATTATTTAACTCAAAAAAATTAAGCAGATTAGATATTTCTATAACCAGCTTAGATTTTGTTTCAAATATTATTTGAGCACTGATAACATCATCTCTTATACCACACATCTCCATATCCAGTTCATGTGCTATACGGGCTGTTCTTTTTAGTCTTTCCTTTACATCATGAGGAATATTACCTCGGTATTTATAATTAATAGAATGTTCTATTGTCGCCCAAAAATTCATGGCAAGAGTTCTAATTTGTACTTCTGCCAAGATATTTTTTGTTCCTTTTGTAGTTTCAATCGGGTATCTTACAATTAAATGATAACTTTTATACCCGGACTCTTTGATATGTTTGACATAGTCTTTTTCATAAACTATACTCAAATCTTTACCGTCACGTTGTCTAATTAGTTCAACTACTGTATATATATCGTCAACGAACTGGCACATTATCCTTATGCCAGCTATGTCTTCCACAAGTTCACCTACATCTTGAAACTCGATAAATCGCCTTTCCGATTTTTCAATTATTGATGAAACTTTTTTTACTCTTCCCGTTACAAACTCAATCGGAGAATACTCTCCGACTTCGTTATACTCTTTTCTTATAGATTTAAATTTTACTTTTAGCTCCTCAACAGCTTTTACATAAGGCACTAAAAATACTTTCCAATTGATATTTTCGTTCATAAACCACCTATAAAATTATTGAAAACATTGTCACCAGCAACAAAATGGATATTAAAGCATACGACGATGTCACTAAGAAAAGTACATTTGTTCTCTTTCTTCCCATATAGTGGTTCTTATCAACTAACAATCCAAACATCGATAACAATAAAGCTATCGTTGATAACCATATGTTAATTCTTAACATTCCTCGTTTCCACTCTTGGCTTGGTACTACCCCAAACAACGGTGCCCAATCTTCCTTAGGTCCTGCTAATAGATATACAGCTGTTATGCCAAAGCTTAGCATCAATATTAACAAAAACAATCCATTTTGCTTTTTGTCAAATTTTCTATCAACATTATACTGATTTAATAATTTATGGTCGATGCTGTCAAGATTAGTATTTACATGCGAAGACACAAAGTTTCTCTTCTTTTTAATTTCCATAGTTTGTAAAATATTTATCTGTCTGACAATGCTTCCTTGTACAACCTTATCAATATTAATATAAGAAAGTCTTATCAAATACTTACTTTTACCATAGATTTCATCCCGATATGTAGACTCCAAAACCTTGCCCCTTACAATATAAGGTTCATCAGGTATGAGATTAATATATATAATATACTCACTATCCAATTCCAGATTTATCGGTGACAAAGCTTTAAGACCACCAGCCGAAATATCCTTCAAAAGCACTTCAATTGTATTATCTGTATCAACCGCTTCAATAAGTAACGGTTTAATCAAATTAAGTCTATAAAAATCACGCCTTTGCACACGCTTAACATCCGATATCCTATTTACTAAAATCATATGGATATCATTACGTAAAACGATTTCTAAAACCTGTGCTTTAACTGCATAAACATTATACTTACTAGCCTTTGCATCTAGTTCAACATAAACAAGCTCAAATATTTCACCTTCTATCATTGGTAATACTGAGCCCTTATATATAGGTGTATATAGTAGTAATGTATCATCTGATTCTTTAGACTCTACAATAGTTCTGAAACGCATTTCTTTTTCAGAATTTTTGTTTTGCCTAACGATTTCTACAGCATCACCTGTACTGAAATTAAAAAACATACAGTTATCCTTTCGTCTCAGACCAAGTCACAACTATTACTTTAGACTTCGGTTAGCATTTATATATCTACCAAATTCAATTCTTTCAATTCCATCTATTCCTGACAAGATTCTATCTACTCTTATGTCAATATCTTTTTCCGATACATCAAGACCTTTCTTTTTCAAATGTTTCATTATGTTTATTAACCTAATCGGATACTTACAAGGATTTTTAAAATAAGGGTGTTTAAGTATTATATCCTTGATATTTTGATCCGACATTAACTTATGTTCAATTTTTTTGAGTTTAATATTTTCTATATACTCTTTTATTCGGGCGTTCGATAAATCAGGCTGTTCTAGCATAACACTAAGGTTATCTATTAAGCACTCAACATCAAGAACGCCCTCGCGTAACGGCACATTATCAGAAAGACTACTATGACTATCCATAAATTTTTTCCTCTCTTTTAATTAAACAAACAAACTAAATTATAATCTACAAAATTAAAACTCGACTTCGACTGCGTCCTTCCAAACTTCGTCTAGTCCATAGGCTGCACGTTTTTCTGCTGAAAAGACATGGACTATAACATCCATATAATCTAAAATGACCCAATCACCATTGCGTTGCCCCTCAGTGTGATGCAATTCGACTGCTTCATACTTTTCAAGCTCATCTTCTACATATTCTGAAAGTGACACCGCGTGTTTTGGGTTATTTGCCGATGCGATTACAAAATAATCTGCTATTGAACTTACTCCACTTAAATCTAATACTTTTATATCGTGTGCTTTTTTGCTATCTAACACTAAAGCTGCTTTTTTAACTACTTCTCTTAATTCCATTTATCCTCCACATAATTATCTATGTACTCATTTATAATATCGACTAAAATAGGGTTAATCTTTCTATTATTTTGAAGTAAATACAGTAAAGTATTTTTATTGACTTCAAAATAAGCCCTTTCAATATCTTCAAAAGCTAATTTTTCTAATTTTTCGCGTCCTTCAAATTCTCTACCTCGTTCTAAATTATCTGCTATATAGACAATTTTTTCAAACAAGCTCATCTCGAGTCTACCAAACGTATGATTTGCAATAGCATCATAGATTTTAGCATCATCAAGACCAAATTGATTTTTCAAAAGTTCTGCACCAATCAGCCCATGCGAAAGTGGTGCTAACTCAAGTAAAATTTTTTCAGTCACTCCCAGTTTTGTCAACACTGCGTAGGCTTCATCATAACTAACATGTTTTTTTATATCATGAAAAAGACCAGCCGTTTTTGCTTTTTCGACATCTTCACCGTACTTTTCCGCCAGCTCCCCAGCTAACTGTGAAACCCGCAGACAATGTTCAAACCTACTCTGTTTTAAAATACTTTTCATATAAAGATAGGCACCATCGTAATCAAAATTACTTATAGCCATATAAGCCCTCCCGATATATCATATCGATAACTGGCCTAACTGTTAAATAATTGATTGATTTTCCCATCGAAACTCTTCTTCGAATATCAAAAGACGAAATTTCAAACTTTGGTACGACCACCTTATATAAATCAGCACCATATTCTTTTTTAAGCCTTGCTATTTCTTTATCCAAATTTTCACTTTCGACATCGCCTCTAGGCACTACCACAAATTTAACAAGTTTCAATAACTCATTATAATTATACCACTTTTCAATGTCAAAAACCACATCTGCACCAATAATAAAATAAAGTTCATCAACCAGTGAATAATTTAAAAGCATTTTAGCTGTGTCTAGCGTATAACATACGCCCTCTCGCTTGATTTCAATATCCGAAACTTCAAACTTTTCATTATCCTCTACCGCTTTTACACACATTTCATAACGCAAATTTTTATCAGTAACTGTACAGACATCTTTATGTGGCGGATTACCGTTGGGGATAATTACCACTCTATCAAGATTTAAGTATTCCCTTACATATTCTCCGATATGCAGATGACCTAAATGTATTGGGTCAAATGTTCCACCTAAAACAGCTATTTTCATTTTTTTATCCTTGGTAGCTCAATAACAGGGTTTTGTTCATTTTTCTTATATATAGTAATTTTACGTCCAATCATTTGCACATACTGACATTTAGCTCTTGATAATACTTTTTCCATAACTTCATCAACTTCTTCTGGGCAACTTTCCAGCACCGAAATTTTGATAAGTTCTCTTTTCTTAATGGTTTCTGAAATTTGGTCTATCAAGTTTGGCGTTACCCCATCTTTTCCAACCTGTATTACAGGTTTCATCCCATGTGATAGCTTTTTTAAAAAAGCTCTTTGCTTACCATTCAATCTAATTTCCTCCCATTAATCATAAAACTCAAATTCAAAATCTCTAATTCTTACTATATCGCCTTCTTCAATGCCTTTTTTTCTAAGCTCATCAAATATACCACGTCTACGAAGTACCGCTTCAAAATTACGTATGCTATCATAATCATCAAAATTAGTCGAATACATAAGTCGTTCCATACCTTCACCTGACAATTCGTAAACATCATCGACTTTTTCTATTTTAATCTCATACGGATTTTCATCATATTCTAACTCGTCTTCTTCTAAAAACTCGTACATCAAATCAAGTGGCTGAATTGGTATATTGTTAAGCTCATTTGTAACATACTTCATCGCTTCCTGTAAGCCTTTATTACTTACCGCTGAAACTTCAAAAAGTTTCAGTCCAAGTGAGGCAATATATTCTCTAAATTCATCTAAAACTGCTGTATCATACACCATGTCCATTTTATTAGCGATTACAACAGTTGGTCTATCAGCTAATATCTCATTATACTCTTTGAGTTCGTTGTATATTTTTTGATAATCTTCAACTGGATTTCTACCCTCTGAACCTGACGCATCAACTACATGTACTATCATTCGAGTACGCTCGATATGACGTAAAAAATCATGTCCTAAGCCAACACCTTCACTTGCACCTTCGATAAGTCCTGGTATATCTGCCATTACAAATGACTCACCTTTAATTATTTCAACAACACCAAGATTTGGTTTCAGCGTTGTAAAATGATAATTGGCAATCTTAGGTTTTGCCTTAGTAAGCATTGATAAAATCGTTGACTTTCCTACATTTGGAAAACCAACAAGTCCCACATCAGCGATTGATTTAAGTTCTAAAATTATTTCTCTACTCTTACCTTTAAAGCCAGCTTTGGCAAAATTTGGCGCTCGTCTTATCGAACTTTTAAATTCAGTATTGCCTTTGCCACCAGAACCACCTTTTAAGGCTATAAACTCTTGATTTTCTTCCGACAAATCGCACAGTGCTTTATTAGTAACTTTATCAATTATTATTGTGCCAACTGGTACTTTGATGTACAAGTCAGTACCGTCTTTACCAAAGCTCTTATTCTTACCACCAGCTTGTCCGCTTTCCGCTATAAACTTTTTGGTATATCTAAAATCCATTAGAGTTCTCATGCCAGAGTCTGCAACAAAAATTATATTGCCACCCCGACCGCCATTACCACCATCAGGTCCACCTGCTGGTACGTATTTTTCACGCCTGAATGATACGATGCCATTACCGCCATCACCAGACTTTATAAATATCTCTGCTCTATCTACAAACATTTCTCCCACCTTTTCGCTTTAATTTTCGGTTGTAAACACAATAATAAGCTATAACTAAACACTTAACTTTCTTTTATCTCAACTTTATCTTCGTCATACGAAACAAAATAGTCAAATCCCTCTGCTTTAAGTCTTGCTATCTGTTTACCAAATTTCTTTTTCTTTAGTATAGTCGAAACTTTATCGTAGTCTTTTCGCAAAGTATCAGCCAATTTAAGAACTTCTACAAAATCATCTTTGTCCTCATAAAATAATGCTATATTTTTAGTATCTAACTTTACTAAATCGTTTTCTAAAACTATCGCTAACAATCTTTCATAACCTATTGAAATACCGCAAGCTGGTGCACTTGTTCCCGACAATCGCTCTATCATATTGTCGTATCTGCCACCGCCACCGATAGCACCTTTCGCATCGCCATAAAATATCTCATATATCGTGCCAGTGTAATAACCCATACCCCTAACCAAAGTTGGATCAAATTCCAACTTTAAATCTGGATAAGTTTTCTTTAAAACTGTAATAATCTTGTTTAAGTTATCATAACTAGCTTTATCTATTTCTTCAACAACCGAAAAACCAGCTTCTTTTATCTCAAATAACTTAGCCAGTAAATTATCAATATGATTTTCAGCATAATCTTTTTTTAACAGTTCTTTTTTAACACCCTCTTCACCAATTTTATCAAGTTTGTCTAAGCTTATCGCAACATCTTCACAACTTTCTACTGCAAAACCAGCTGATGTGATAAGTTCTTTTAAAAATCTTCTGTCATTTATTTTAATAACTTGACCTTTCAGACCAATTCTATCAAAAGTTTTATAAACTGTACTAAGTAATTCAATTTCTGCAATATTTGTTTCGTCACCAATTATATCAACATCACACTGCTTAAATGCCCTGTATCTACCTTTGCCCGGTCTTTCAGCTCTGAATGAATAACCTGTCTGTAAAGACTTAAAAACTGTTGGAAGTTCATTGCGATTGTTAGCGTAATATCTTGAAAGTGGCAAAGTTAAATCAAATCTAAGTGCTAAATCCGACAAATCATCTTCACGTGAATTTTCAGTAGGTTTAAACTTCTCACCTCTTTTTAAAATCTTATAGATTAACTTGGTATTTTCCCCAGAATTACTATTTGTTAGATTTTCTAAATTTTCTATCATCGAAGTCTCTATCTGATTAAAACCAGACTTTTCATACTCGTCAAGAATGATATCCATAACTCGTTCGCGAATTTCTTTTTCTCTAGGCAAAAAATCTCTCATGCCCTTTGGTGGTAATATTGTCTTCATTGTTTCTCCTATCTTAATAATTTAACACTTGGTGTTTTTCTATCATCAGTATAAGGGTGATATTTAACACTAAAATCAAAGTTGAATTTTTTATTTAATATAGTCTTGGGATTTGAAAAGGTATCAAACGTAGCTTTTCCGCCATATCTACCCATACCACTAGCACCAACCCCACCAAACGATGCGTATGGTGATGTGATATGCATAATTGTATCATTTATACAACCGCCCCCAAAACTAATTTCATTGATTATCCTATTATAAAAGCTCTTATCCTTTGTAAATACATACAAGGCAAGTGGCTGTGCATGTTTTTTAACCATCGCCTTTATATCATCAATATTCTTAAATGTGAAAAGTGGAAATACCGAACCAAAAATTTCTTCTGTCATGCACTTAGAATTTTCAGCTGGGCTATCAACCACCGTTATATCAATCTGTCTTGTTTCGGGATATGTTTTTCCGCCAATTAATACTTTTTGTCCCGCTAACATCTCTATTTGATTATCATACGCTCTTTGATGAATGAATTTTGGTAAACAGCTTAATTTTTTCTGCTCACTTTCAAACATATTATCCAAATAAGTTTTCATACTTGCTACAAACTTGTCTTTGATCTCTTCATGCACCATCATATAGTCTGGTGCAACACAGGTCTGACCAGTATTTAAAATTTTACCAAAGACTATTCTCTTTATAGCACTTTCAATATCAGCATCTTGATTAATGATAACTGGCGATTTTCCACCAAGTTCCAACGAACAAGGGGTTAAGTTTTCAGCAGCCGCCTTTAAATAAATCTGCCCAACTCTGTCATTACCTGTAAAAAATATATAGTCAAACTTATTTTCGTTAAGCAGTTTTGAACTTTCGTCTTTACCAAAATCAAACGCTAATATATACTTATCATCAAAATACTCATTAAGCATTTCTTTAATTACCAATGAAGTTTTAGGTGATAATTCAGATAGTTTTAACACCGAGCAATTTCCTGCTGCAATCGAGCCTATCAAAACCCTGATTGGTAATAATAACGGATAATTCCATGGACTAACTAACAACGTCACGCCAAATGGCTCTTGATATTCTTTTACGGTTGCAAAAAACTGCGACTTAGCAACGCGACGTCTTTTAGGTTTCATCCATTTTCTTAACTTACGTTTGACATATCTTAACTCGGCTATAATCGGGGAATATTCAGCTAAAAAACTTTCATAATTTGTCTTATTTAAGTCTTCTTTTAAGGCAGCAAATATTCTATCTTTATAGCTAACAAGTGCATTATCTAAATTTTCTAACATAGCAAGTCGGAAATTATAATCAAGAGTTACATTACTTTCAAAAAACTCGCGCATTTCAATTATTTTTTTATTTGGCACTTCACATCCCCCTTTTTCAAGACATCATTTAGTATAATTTCTAGCAAAAGAATCGATTTCGCCAGCACCCATCGCTATAACCAAATTATTATTTTGGTACTCTTTCTCAATAAATTGCTTAATGTTTTGAGCTTTACCAATATAATTTACACTTACAGAGCTGTTTTTCTTTATTTCATTTACCAAATCAAGTGAAGATACTCCGTAAATATCTTCTTCTCTAATTGGATCAATATCAACTATATAAACTTCATCAGCTTTGTCAAAACTAGTTGAAAGCTCTGGCAAAAGTTCTTTTGTCCTTGTAAATGTATGTGGCTGGAAAATAACAACCAATCTATCCTTATGAATATTTCGTGCCGCATCAAGCGTTGCTTTGATTTCTGTTGGATGATGTGCATAATCAGATATCAAAACCGACTCTTCCTTTTGTCCAATTTTTTCAAATCTTCGCAGGGCATTTTTATAACCCAACAGTGCATCTTTGATATCCTCAAACGGTACCCCATTAACTAAGACTGCTGATGTAGCCGCCAAAGAATTATAGACATTTTGATGTCCAAGTGTCGACATAACAACTTCGCCTTTGTTTACACCATTTTCATAAAAATCATAGCTTTGCGTCATATCACTATTTACTCTAATATTTTTTGCCATAAAATAAGATTCTGTTTCAACACCAAAAGTGTAGACATTCTCAAGACCTTCTACACACTTTCGCACGCTCTCATCATCGTTATTAACCACTAATTTACCAGCTGCACCTAGATTGCTAGAAAAATCTTTAAAAGTTGCTATCACATGGTCTAAATCTCTATAATAGTCAACGTGATCATAATCAATATTATTTATCAAAATTGTACTCGGTTTAAAATCTAAGAAGTTAGCTTGATATTCACAAGCCTCCAGCACTAGATAATCAGAATTTTGCAGTCGATACTGCGAATCAAACATTGGTATAGTAGCACCAATTAAAAAGTCTGGTTTAAGTCCTGCTTTCTCAAGCATTGCTGTGCACATACCTGATGTTGTTGTTTTGCCATGCGTACCAGAAATTGCAATATTAACCTTATGCTCTTCTAAAAAACAATTTATCATCTCTGTCCGACGCATGATTTTTATCCCTTTATCAATAGCATACTTTAGCTCTGGATTCATAGTTTCAATCGCACCTGTATAAACAACTATATCAGGAGTTTCGATATTTTTAGCATCATGATTATAGTAGATTTTAGCGCCCTTTTCTTCTAAAGCAATCGTCCTTGCTGTCTTTCTCCTATCAGAACCCGAAACTGCAATATTTCTATCAATAAGTGAATCGGCAATCGCACTCATTGATATACCACCTATACCAATAAAATGTACTTTTTTTACTTCTTTTAAACTCATTATTTTCCCCTAACTAAACATCAAATAATGTACCTTTATAATAATATACTTTAGACAATCTAAGTCCTAACTTGGTTAAAAGTTCATAGTTGAGTTCATTCATAGCATCAGCAAATTCTTCAATTGATTGAAATTCACCCTTACTTTTACCAAATATAGTAACTACATCGCCAATTTTATGTGTTTCGTTATTTTTCAAACTTATCATTAGTTGGTCCATACAAACATTACCCACTATCGGATAATATTCACTGCCAACCA
>PDWI01007340.1_pt1 | contig 13436 bp, 11 predicted proteins | sample 1430891 | NCBI WGS metagenome assembly PDWI01 (sample SAMN01162508, study PRJNA174530) | Oral metagenome, whole genome shotgun sequencing project. | biome: Marine environment; feature: Marine mammal; material: Swab sample of the gingival sulcus; isolation source: swab sample of gingival sulcus... | reverse complement strand
TCTGCTTGGAATATATTCCTTCCCATATCTACACCTGCAGCACCCTCGGATATAGCTTGGTAGCACATGCTAAGAGCGTCTTTTTCAGGACGTTTCTTTCCACCTGCTATTACTATAGGAACAGGGCAGCCTGCTGCTACGCTCTCGAAGTCGTCGCAGTGGTAGCATTTTACTACCTGTGCACCGATTTCAGCAATCATCCTAGTAGCTAGTCTGAAGTATTCAGTAGTCCTAGCCATCTCTTTTCCAACTGCTACTACACCCATGGTAGGGATGGAGTATCTATTTCCAGTATTTATAGCTAGTGATAGGTTGTCTATAGACTTCCTTTGATTTGGAGCTCCTACGAAAACTTGTACTGCCATGATATCGGCGTTCATTCTGATAGCTTCTTCGATGTTTACTGAGATGGACTCATCACTGAGATCGTCTTGAAGTACGGAGTTTCCAGATGAAACCCTAAGTGCTACAGCCTTTGTATTGGTAGTAGCTGGGCTTATAGATGTGGTAAGTCCGCCTCTAGTCCCCATGTAGCAATCGATATAGTCCTCTAGTGGTGGTATTACTAAGTCTAGTCTTTCAAGCCCTGATGTAGGTCCTAAGAAGTAGCCGTGGTCGAAGGCTAGCATTAGTGTGTGTCCACTTTTTGGATTAAAAATCTTGCTTAGTCTGGATTTCATTCCCCAGGAGTAGTGGTTTGCGCCTTTTACGTGAAAGACTTCACTCTCTAGTGGTACTCCTATGCCGAAATCCTTTGCTCTTTTTAAATCTTGAGTATCTGCCATAATATTTCTCCTATAAATTTTCTTCGTCTCTTATCGCTTCGATTGGTTTATCTACTACTACCTTGTCGCCTTCCTTCCATGGGGAAAGCATAAATACAGCCTTAGCTATAGTAGAACCTCTGTTGACGATGTAATGTACTTCTCTTTGTCCTGCAGTTATAAGTGTGCCTGGTTTGCATACTGATAACTTACCGTCGATATAGAAGTGTAGCTCTCCTTCAAGTATGAGGAAACTCTCTTCCATAAATTCATGATAATGCGCAGGGAAGTCTTCTCCAGGTTGGAAAAGTACGATTCCTGTACCTAGATGTGGTCCTCTTCGTAAATATTTTGGTCCGCTAGTTTTAAACCTGTATTCGACTTCTGATTCATGTATCTTATTCAATGTATCACCTACTTTCTATAAACCAGGAGCTTTCCATAAGTATGATAGTATCTCTTCGTTAGAAAGTCTTTCTTGGCTAGCTGAGAGCTCTCTCCAATCCTTGTAAATCTCCATGTATTTGGCATGGTTTTCAGGGTCTGGTTCATAGACTTTTTCGAAGTCTACAAAGTGCTCTACAAAGTCTGAAAGACTAGGATGCATACCTAAGGAAAGTCCTGCACAAAAAGCAGCACCCAAAGCTGTTGCTTCTTTTATGAATGGAACTTTTATAGTAACATTTAAAACATCTGCGACGATTTGACACCATAAATCACTAGATGATGCTCCGGATGCAAAAATAATTTCTGCAGGGAAGGTTCCGAAATTTTCTTCTATGATTTCTTTGTGTCCCAAGGTCACAAGTGCTGCATTTTCTAAAATGGAGCGATAGAACACCTCGACGCCGTATTTATCAGGGTCTATGTCGAAGTTTGTAAAAGCTGGAGCAGGGTGCTTCCAGTTTTTGAAGTCCTGTACGCTGGAGAAGGAGCAAAGTACGCCTCTGCTGCCTACTGGTACGTCTTTTGCCATATCATTTAATAGGTCGTAGACGTTGATTCCCTTTTCTTTAGCGAGATGCTTTTCATACTTGCAGAAGGTGTCTCTAAACCACCTGACTACAAGTCCAGGGAAGAAGGCTATTAGCTCTTGTTGCCACATATTTTCTACTGCGTGGCAGTTCACCCTGATTTCGCCTTTTTTATCTATATTTGGCTTGTCTGTATTGTATTCTAATTGCCAGAAACTTCCGCCTAATAGGGTAGCTTCACCTGCGTGGGTAGCGCCTACTCCTAGGCAACCCATCTGCACGTCGCCTCCACCAGCTGCGACTATACAGTCTGTAGAAAGCCCTGTTTTTTCTGATATTTCTTTAGATACATTTCCTACCTTTGTACCGCTTTCGAATACCGGTGGGAATATCTCTCCTTTTATTTCACATTTTTCTATGATTTCCTTGTCCCAGTCTCTGCTGAGAGCGTTCATTACACCTGAGGTGGAAGCGTTTGATGGTTCTACGCTTACTATATTTGTTAGACAAAATACTATCCAATCGTTTAACATGGAGAAATACTTCGTATCCTCATATACATCTGGCATATTCTTCTTCACCCAGAGCAGCCTAGGAATAGCGCCTAGGGCAAAGGTCTGTCCTGATAGTTGGTAGATTTCATCTTCGAGATTTTCGTCCTTGGCCTTTAATTCAAAAACTTCATTTATAGCCCTAGCATCTACATTTGATACTGCCCATATCTCTTCTTTTTTATCATTGTAGAGTACGAACCCTTCACGCATGCTCGTGCTGGATATTGCCTTTATTTCTTTTGGGTCTATACCAGCTTTTTCGATGACTTCTTTTATAGTTTCGAAAAGTAGGGTCTTGTTGTAAGTGGTATCAAAGTCTATAGCACCTTCGTATTTAGGGTTCTTTTTGTGAGTCCATTCCCTTTGTGAAATAGCTATTTGTTTGAAGTTTTTGTCGAATATAATGGAACGTATACTTCCTGTTCCAGCGTCTATCGCCATTAGATAAGTGTTCATATTACTACCTTTCTAAAAGGGCCTTGCCCGTATCTTCATCTGTTATTAGTACATCTATATATCTTCCTTTTAAGGCTGCGTGTATAGCCTTTATCTTGTGCATGCCACCAGCTGCTGCAACTACGTTTTTAGACTTCTCAAGTGCTTCAAGTTTGGTGCTTATTAGCTTGTTGTGAAGCTCTGAGTCTATTATTTCACCATTTTCATCGTAGAACTGACTTAGCACGTCTCCTGCTGCGCCCTTCATATTTAGGATGGTTAGGTCGCTCTTGCTTGCTATGCCGTATTTAAATATGGTTGCATTTTCGTTTACTGAGCCTATGCCTATAAGTGTGAGGTCTGCAAGTTCTGCCATATCTGCTATGTTCTTTATAGCTGGCTCAGATAAAAAAGTCTGGGCTATTTTGTCTGAAGATGCTATAAGTGGGGCAGGTATTACATGGAAGGATGGTGTTGGAACCTCGGAGGAACGTTTGTGTGCTCCGGCAATTATAGAGGTCATGTAGTACGACACGCCACCTGACAATGTAACAAAGGATAGGGGTTTCTTGGTGCTGTATATTAGTTCGCTTACTGTTTTGGAAACTGTTTCACCATATCCTATGTTAATGAAGGAACCCGCTTCTACCTTTTCTTCTATATATTGAGCAGCTCCCTTTGAAATATTGTCTATTGTCTTGTCTGGGGTGCTCGGCATGATTAGTATTTCTTTTAAGCCATATTTTTTTATGAGGGCGTTTTCTAAGTTCATCTTGTCCAGAGCTTGGTGCTCTATGGTGAACTTTATCATACCATCACTTTTTGCCTTATTTAATGCCTTTACTACCTTCATCCTAGATATGCCTAAGTGCTCTGCTATCTCTTGCTGTGTCATATCATTGGCGTAGTAGTACCAAGTTATCTTATACAAAAGTGCTTTATCGTACATCTTCCCTCCTCGAACAAATGTTGTGACTAAAATAAAATGTCGCACACTACGATTATACAAGGAAAAGACGTTTATGTCAAATATATGTGTTATTAAGGAAAAATCTACAATAAAATACCTATATTTTCTTGACAAATAGTGCGATATACACTATTATGTTATTAAACAAATGATTATTGCTCAAACAAATGTAAATGAATAGGAGCGAATAGTGGAAAACTTGATTAAACTAGACAATATATGGAAGAGTTTCGGTGACAACCATGTGCTAAAGGGTATAGATTTAACCCTTGCTGAAGGTCAAATAAAGGCTATAGTAGGTGGTAATGGTGCCGGTAAAAGTACCCTTATGAAGATACTTATGGGTATATATAAAAAGGACAAGGGAGATATTTATATACGTGATAAGAAGATAAGTATGTCTTCACCTAGCGTAGCCTTGGAACAGGGTGTTTACCTAGTTCCTCAAGAGCCTCTTTTATTTCCTAATATGACAGTAGAGGAAAACGTAATAATCGGATTCAAACAAAATAAGAGTATTCTTAAAAAAGAATTATCCGATTTGATTGTTCACTTGGGTTGGGAGATGGATCTTAGCAGGAAGGCAGATACGCTTTCTATAGCTGAGCAACAACTGGTAGAGATACTTCGTGGCCTTTTGAGAAATTCCAAGATACTAATATTGGACGAGCCTACATCGGCACTTACATTTAAGGAAGTACAGTCTTTCTTTAAGATTGTAAAAGATTTACAAGCTAAGGGTATAGGCATGTTTTATATCACTCACAGGTTGGGTGAGGTATTTGAGATAGCTACGGATGTAGTAATACTAAGAAATGGCCAGATTATACTAGATGGTAAGGTAGAAGAATTTACTGAAGAAATACTTGTTAGAGGACTTATGCCTGAGGGTACGACTGCTGAAAAACTATCAGAGACAGGATATGAGCCTAATTATGAAGAAGAGCCTATATTAAAGGTAGAAGGACTTACAGGTTATGGTTTTAGAGATGTTTCCTTTGATGTATACAAGGGAGAGATTTTGGGGCTTGCTGGAGTGGTAGGTTCTGGTAGGACTGAGCTGGCAGAAGCTATTTTTGCCAAGGGTGAAATCATCAGTGGTGAAGTCAAGCTAGAGAATAAGAGTCTAAAAGGTCTAAAGACTAAGGAGATCATAAATAGGGGACTAAACTATGTCCCAGAGGATAGGCATTTAAATGGACTCTTTAAGATGGCCAATGTAAGGGTTAATATTACAAGTGCCATACTTTCAAGGATAGGCAAGGTTTTTGTAAATACAAAGAAGGAAAAAGAAGTAGCTGCTAAGTATGTAGATGACTTTAGGATAAAGGTCACTAGTCAAGAGCAGGAGATGAAGTCGCTGTCTGGTGGTAATCAGCAAAAGGCTGTTATCGGAAGGATATTGGCATCAAGTCCAAAAGTCATAGTTTTGGATGAGCCTACTAGGGGTATAGATGCTGGTGCCAGGGGTGATGTTTATAAGATTATCAAGGAGCTAAAGGAAAAAGGCTTAGCCATACTCCTTATCTCTTCTGATTTCGAGGAAGTTTACCAGCTCTGTGATAGGGTGGCAGTGATGAATCAAGGTACGAATAGAGCTATTTTAAATAAGACTGAGATAGATATGGACTCGCTTACAAAGGCGTCATTTGCGTCATAGTGATGGGAAGGAAGTTTATGGATTACATTAAAAAAATATTTGCAAAACGTGAAGTTTCGGCATTATTATTTCTAATATTTTTATTTTTGATAGTGAGTATGCGAAATCCTGATTTCATAAATGCTCAGAGTATAGCTACAGTTTTGAAGGGTAGTGTCTTATATATATTTTTAGCCATAGGTATGACCTTTGTCCTTCTAACTGGTGGTATAGATGTTTCAGTAGGAGCCACACTTGGTATTACAGCGGCTATATCAGCTACCATGATAAGAGATGGAAAGAGCGTAGTGCTTACAGTTGCACTAGTTTTAGTAATAGGTTTAATAATAGGTTTGATAAATGGTATAGGAGTTTCCATAATAAAGGTTCCAGCCATAATTATGACCCTAGGAACCATGGGTGTAATCAGAGGTATCATGGTTGTCTACACTGATGGTAAGTGGGTGGAAAACCTACCTGATTCATTCAAGATGGCAGCACAGAAAAATATACTAGGCTTTATAAATGTATACTTTTTGATAGCTCTTATAGTAGTTATATTAGTTCAAGTTTATTTTACTAAGTCTAAGACTGGTAAGTATTTTTCAGCTATTGGCGACAATATAGAGGGTTCTGTTCTAGTAGGTATACCTGTTAAAAAGGTTACTATAACAGCCTATATTATCTCTGGATTTACTGCAGCTATAGCAGGTGTGGTATTCGCTTCACAGGTAGGATTTGTTACCAGTAATTCAGGTGTGGACTTGGAGATGATAGCCATAGCGGCCTGTGTGCTAGGTGGTGTAAGTTTGAGTGGTGGTATAGGTTCGGTTCTCGGTTCCTTTGTAGGGGCGATTACCATGACAGCGATAAACTCAGCCCTCATTTACTTAAAGGTACCATCGTTCTTAAATAGGAGTATACAGGGTATATTACTTATAGCGATAGTTGTAATAGACGTAGTTATACATAAATACTTGAGTGAAAAGGCTAGAAAGCAAAGACTTGCAGCCAGGACAGCAGTAGTAGGAGGTGAGAGCGTTGAATAAGATGTTTTTTTCTAAGGTAAAATGGGAATTATCCCTACTTGTACTACTGATTTTAGAAATATTTATATTCGGTATGATAAATTCTAGGTTCTTAAAGGTAAACGTGCTTTTAAACAGTGCCAATGACTTCGTTACAGTTGCTATTATAGCGCTCTTTATGACCTTTGTTATCATAACAGGTGGTATAGATATATCTGTGGGTTCCATAGTAGGATTTTCATCTGTGGTTATGGGACTTACATGGCAAGAGCTCGGTATGAATATATGGCTAGCAGTTATCTTTGCTATATTGATAGGAGCGGTTTGTGGAGCCTTCAATGGTTATCTTATAGCCTATGTGGGAGTACAGGCCATGGTTGCTACCTTGGGTACGAGTTTCCTATATGCAGGACTTTCCTTGGTAATTATAGGTTTTACAGGCATGAGTCCAGCAGAGGGTATTACAGGTTTTCCTGATGCCTTTAGGGAGTTGGGACACGGTAAGTTTTTTGGCTTACCTAGTTCACTAATTATATTTATAGTGTTAATTATTTTGACTTATATATTGCTTCATAGGACTATGTATGGCAGGAGGGTTTTCCTATGTGGAATCAATCCGAATGCGGCTAAGTTTAGTGGAATAAATACTAGGCTGGTAGTTTTATCTACACATATGTTGGTAGGTATGGGAGCTGCAATTTCTGGTATGTATATTACTTCATATCTGTCATCGTCTAGGGCTGACCACGGTGCAACTCTTACCCTTGCTATTATCACAGCTGTGGTACTAGGTGGTACATCTATAACAGGTGGAGAAGGAAGCGTTATAGGTACAGCGCTTGCTAGTATTATTATAGGACTTATGACACTGGGCTTGCAGATGGCAGGCTTGTCGACACAGTATGTCGGCATAGGGATAGGTTTACTCCTTATTATATCAGTGTCGATTAAGAGTTCGCTTAAAGATGTAAACATTAAAAGCTTGCTGAAGAGAAGTTCATAAAATTAGCTTTTTTGTTAGATGGCTGAGCCCCTCTAGGGTGAGGCGAGTTTCAAGAAGTAACCTAAAACAGTAAGGGAAGGCTGTTTTTAAGATATTTGTAAACTAGGAGGTTTTACAATGAAAAAAATGTTATCATTATTGTTACTTAGTGTAATGCTAGTAAGTATGTTTTCTGCTTGTGGAAAAGAAGAGCCAAAGAAAGAAGAGCCTGCTAAGCAAGAGGAAGCAAAGAAGGAAGAGCCAAAGAAAGAAGAACCAGCTAAGGAAGAAGAGCTTGCAGCTGAGATGGTAGATGCTGGAGATATTTCTATAGTATTTATTCCTAAGCTTACAGGAAACATGTTCTTCGAGTCAGCTAATGAGGGAGCTCAAGCTATGGCAGAAGAGGTAGGATATGAGTGTAAGTACGATGGTACTACTAATGCTACAGTTGCAGACCAAGTACAGGTAATCAACTCAGCTGCAAACCAAGGATACAATGCACTTGCAGTATCTTCAAACTCTCCTGACGGACTTAATGAAGCTCTTAAGAGCGCTGCTGATTCAGGTATGAAGATAGTAACTTGGGACTCTGACGTAAACCCTGAATACCGTTCACTTATGGTAAGTCAAGGTACTCCTGAGCAACTAGGTCAAATGCTTATCGACATGGTAGCTGACCAAGTAGAAGGCGCAGAAGACAAGGCAATCAAGTTTGCATTCTTCTATTCAAGCCCAACAGTAACAGACCAAAACTCATGGGTAGAAGCTGCTAAAGGATATGTAGCAGAAAAATTCCCTAAGTGGGAACTACTTACTACTGAATACGGTGATAGTGATGCTCAAAAATCTATCCAAGTAGGTGAGTCTATACTTAATACTTATCCAGACGTTCAAGCTATAATCTGTCCTGACTCTACAGCACTTCCAGGAATGGCTCAAGCTGCTAAGAACTTAGGAAAGAGCAAAGAAGACGTTATTATAACTGGTTTTGCGACTCCAAGTTCAATGAGAGACTTCATCAAAGATGGTACATTAGATAGATTTGGTCTTTGGGATTGTAAGGTACAAGGAGCTATGGGTTCTTATTTAGCATACTGGTTAGCTGCTGGAAATACTTTTAAAGTAGGCGACAAGATTGATATACCTAATGTAGGTACAGTAGAAGTAATGCCAAACAAAGTTCTTGGTGTTGACTATGATGCAGAAGATTCAGGTGTAGTTCTTATGCCAGAAAGAACAGTATTCAACATCGATAATATAGATGATTTTAATTTCTAATATAGCGTATGAGTACAAAAATCATAAACCTCAAAAAAGGAGAGCTTGCTCTCCTTTTTTGAGGCTTTGATTTTTATATGAATGCCAAACGTATTCTATCCTAAAACTTCTTCATAGGAACCCATCTTCTCTATATTTCCATTCTTCATCAGTATTACCTTATCGGCATTTTTGATGGTGGATAGTCGGTGGGCTATTATAAATGTAGTCTTTCCCTTGCTCAAGTTGTCGAGGCCTTTTTTGATAAGGGTTTCTGTACGTGTATCTACAGAGCTTGTAGCCTCGTCCAAAATCAAAATATTAGGGTCAGCTAAGACCGCTCTAGCTATAGTGATAAGCTGCTTTTGTCCTGCTGATATATTGCTCGCTTCTTCGTTTATAATCGTATCGTAGCCCTTTGCCTGAGTCATGATGAAGTGGTGAGCCTTGGCTATTTTGGCTGCTTTCATCACTTCTTCTCTGCTTGCACCTTCCTTGCTATAGGCTATGTTTTCATAGATGCTACCATTGAATAGCCAGGTGTCTTGAAGAACCATGCCGAATTGCCTTCTAAGCTCTGCTCTTTCGACGTCTCGTATGTCTATACCGTCTACAGTAATGATGCCATCATTTACATCATAGAACCTCATAAGGAGGTTGACAAGGGTGGTCTTACCAGCACCGGTAGGTCCTATTACCGCTATTGTTTCGCCCGACTTGATTTCTAGGGATATATCCTTCATCAGTAATTTTTCTGTGTAGCCAAACTTGATGTGGTCGAATTTGATATTACCATTTAAGTCAGCAGGCAGGGTCTTGCTATAGCTTAGGTCTAGTTCTTCTTCATCTAAAAGTTCGAATAGTCTTTCTGCTGAAGCTATGGTGGACTGCAAGAGGTTGGAAATCGATGCTACTTGTGATATAGGCCTACCAAACTGACGGGTATACTGTAAAAATGCCTGTATATTTCCTATGCTGATAGATCCCTTCATAAATAGGATAGCTCCGACTATGCTCACTAATACATAACCAAAGTTTGAAATAAAGGTCATCACTGGCATGATTACACTAGAGAGGAAGCTAGACATGATGCCCTTGTGCGCTAGGTCTTTATTTAAGTCTGTGAATTCATTTAGTATATCTGCTTCCTTATTATAGGACTTTATCGTTATTAAGGAAGAAAAAGTTTCCTCTATATGTCCGTTTAGCCTACCTAGTATATCTTGTTTTTGCTTGAAGTATTTCTGGCTTTTTCCAACTACCAGCTTGGTAGCAAATATGCTAAGTGGTAGGGTGAGTATGGCTATAATAGTCATGTAAAAACTGATGGAAAACATCATATATATAACACCGACTATAAGGACTGATGCTGATATGAACTGGGTTAGGCCGTTTCGTAACATATTCGATATATTGTCTATATCATTGGTCACACGGCTGATAATGTCCCCGAAGCTATTTGAATCATAGTATTTAAGTGGTAGTTTCTCAAGCTTATTATTTACTTCCATCCTTAAATCAAAGATGATTTTTTGTGAGTATGAGGCTATGAAAAACTGTGCTACAAACATTAGCATGGCACTAGCCACATTTATCACTATTAAAAATAATAGTATTTTACCCAACTTTTCAAAGTCTATAGAGCTTCCGCTTTTTAGCCCATCATATATGGCTGTGGTAGCAGAACCTAAGATTTTTGGTGTAAAAATCATAAGTATAGTGCTGGCTATTGATAATAACATTATAAGGCTAAATGCCAGCCTATATGGCTTAAAGTAAGTAAGTAAACGTTTAAAGCTAAGCTTCATATTCTTTGGCTTATTTTTTTTAGACTTCTTATTATTTCTATTCATAGCTAGCAGCTCCTTCCTGTGATAGTATTATTTCTTTGTATATTTCACACCTACTAGCTAGCTCTTCATGACTTCCGCTATCTATGATTTTACCTTCGTCTATTACCAGTATATTATCTGCTGCTTTTATAGATTCTATTTTTTGGGCTATTATTATTATGGTCTTATCTTTTAATTTTTCAAATAGGGCGGACTTAACTCTTTTTTCGGTTTTAATATCTAAGGCGCTAAAGCTATCATCAAATATGTAGATAGATGCATCTTTTGCTATGGCCCTTGCTATGGATATCCTTTGTTTTTGGCCACCGCTTAGGTTGGTGCCGGCCCTGTTTAGTTCGTGCTGTATACCATCTTCAAATTTGGATACGAATTCATAGGCATCTGCTATCTTAAGGGCTTCTATGACCTCTTCGTCGCTTAGTTTATTGTTTATGTCTACATTGGACTTGACTGTGCCTGTCAGTATCTCTGTCTTTTGTGGGGAGATGCTGATTACTTCTTTAAGTGCCTTATTTGTATAGTCTTTTATATTTCTTCCATCTACTAAGATGGCTCCATTTGAAACATCATAAAAGCGTTCGATGAGCTTTATAATAGTCGATTTACCTGAGCCTGTACTTCCTATGATGGCATTATATGAGCCTGCTTTTAGGCTGAAATTTAGCTGCTCTAGGGTAGGTTCACAAGTCTGTTCCTTGCAGTCATAATAGAAGTCTACATCCTTAAATTCGACTAGCCCGTTGAGCTTGCTCTCGCTAAACTTGCCCTTATCTAAGATTTCGTTTTCCATATCTAAGATTTCCATTATTCTCTTAAGGCTAATTTTGGCCCTAGGCAAGAATACGAAGAGGGTGATGAGCATGAGCATGCTTACCATGAGTTGGGTTCCGTATTGTAGGAAGGCCATGAGCTCGCCAACACCTAGCGTGCCAGCTTCTATCCTTATCCCTCCAAAGTAGACAAGGGCTATACTAACCAAACTAAATAAGAGCTGTACAAAGGGCATAAAGATTGCCATTATCCTAGATGATAGGGTGGTGATGTCCTTTAGTTCTTCACTAGAATTTTGGTATTTATCCTGCTCAAAACGCGACTTATCAAAGGCTCTAATTACCCTGATTCCTGTAAGTCTTTCCCTTACAACTAGGTTGAATTTGTCTATGTATTTTTGATTCTTTTCAAATATAGGTATAGAGATTCGCAAGATTATTATAGCCAAGACGAGCAGTATGAGTATGGCTGATATTATTATTAGTGTTAGGGTTACATCCTTTCTCAAAGCTATTATAAGGGTGGAAATGAACATGAGTGGAGCTAGGAAGGCTAGCATGAAAAATGTAGATAGGGCATTTTCTATCTGTGTAATATCATTGGTGCACCTAGTGATAAGCGACGAAGTCCCTATCTTATCAACCTCGTTAAAGGATAGACTAGTTACCTTGGAAAATAGTTCATGGCGTAGGTCTTTGGATATAGATATGCTGCTTCTAGCTGAAAAATATCTACCAGCTATTGCGAATATGCCTCCGATTAGGGTTATAAGTAGCATTTGCGCTCCAGAAATATAGATGTAGTTCATATTGTTTTGGGCTATACCAATATCTATGATATTTGCCATAATAGTAGGTAACATCAAGTCAGATGTTGACTTTATAGCTGTGAAAATAAGTACAAGCAAAATCATCCACTTATACTTCTTAAAGTAGTAAAAAATCTTTTCCATAAGTCCTCCAATGATAGTGAGAATAGTCGACCACCCATCGAATATTCTCTATTACAAGTATAGCATAAAAAATATTTTATATTTGTTAATATTTTCAGATTATTTTATAAAATATAATTACCCACTATATATAGTATTTTAATTTTTAAAAATCGGCATATTTTGATAAAATTTCAGCCAATTTCTTCAATTTATTTGCTTTTATAGATAATTTGTGATATAATTAGAAAAAATAATTATAGATCGAGGTATGCCAATGATAAACAATAATATTACAAATGTTCGAAACGAAGTAAATTCGCATCTTGGGAGTGAAGTTTATATAAGGGCTCACAAAGGTAGAAAGAGGGTTTCGGTGAAGAAAGGTGTTATCGAGAGTACATACCCGAGTATTTTTGTAGTAAAGGTAGAAGGTGAGCAGGATAATTCTTTTAGGAAGGTTTCTTATAGTTATACTGACCTCATCACTAGAAATGTAGAAATTAGTCTTTGTGAATAGTAGAAATAATAGTCAGAACCTAGCTTCTGACTATATTTATATCTGAAAATATGAATAGTTTAGTATGCAAATCTTATGCGAAAATAAATATTGCGCTCAATATAGTAGGTAAGCGAGATGACGGATACCACCTCTTGGAGATGATTAACGATGAGGTGGATATTTTTGATGTCTTAGATTTTTCTAAAACTGCCAAAGAGGGAATAGTCTTAGAAGATGACTCAGGAGTGGATTTTAAGGATAATATCGTTTATAAACTTGCTGAGTTTATGTTTGACGAATTTGACCTCCCTGGTGGACTTAAGATAGGGCTAGAGAAAAATATTCCCATGGGTGCTGGCTTGGGTGGTGGTTCATCTAATTGCGCTAGCACTATAAAAGCTATAAATCAACTCTATGAGCTAGGTCTTAGCGATGAAAAAATGTGTGAAATAGGCATCAAATTCGGAGCTGATGTTCCTTATTTTATCTATGGTGGGCCTGCGGTGGTATCTGGAATAGGTGAACTTATAGAGCCTTTTTATTACGAGCCTTGTTTTAAGGTTTTGATAATAAAGCCAAAGGTGAGTTGCAATACTGGAGAAATTTTTTCCAATTATAAATTTCAAAAGAATGGTTTCGATATTACAAAGCTAAAAAACATCTTGATTTCCAAAGATTTTGATAATATTTCTCAAAATTTACGAAATTCCCTTGTACCTGTAGCGATTAAGCTATATAATGATATTGACAGTATTATCTTAGACTTAAAAGAG
>PDWI01007339.1_pt1 | contig 13438 bp, 12 predicted proteins | sample 1430891 | NCBI WGS metagenome assembly PDWI01 (sample SAMN01162508, study PRJNA174530) | Oral metagenome, whole genome shotgun sequencing project. | biome: Marine environment; feature: Marine mammal; material: Swab sample of the gingival sulcus; isolation source: swab sample of gingival sulcus... | reverse complement strand
AGATAATATGTTAAAATATTTTATAAAACGCTTATTAGCTGCTATTCCTACACTTTTTATGGTAATAACTATTGCTTTTTTTATGATGCGACTTGCACCTGGTGGTCCTTTTACAGGGGAGCGTTCACTTCCACCTGAAATAGAAAAAAATATAAAAGCTGCGTATAACTTAGATAAGCCTATTGTAGTACAGTATGGAATTTATCTAAAAAATTTACTTCATGGTGATTTTGGTCCTAGCTTTAAATATACGGATTTTACAGTTAGTGAACTTATATGGACAGGTTTTCCTGTAAGTTTAAAATTAGGACTTAGTGCTATATCTTTGGCACTTATCTTGGGTATTATACTAGGAAGTATTGCCGCCATCAAGCAAAACTCAAAGCTTGATTATATACTTATGGGTACAAGTATGATAGGTATTGCTATACCTAATTTTGTCTTAGCACCAATACTTACTTTAGTAATAGGAGTATATTTAAAACTCTTACCTGTTGGTGGTTGGAATGACGGGGCATTGGCAAATATGATTTTGCCTGTAATTTCTTTGGCTCTTCCACAAGTTGCTTATGTAGCAAGACTTACAAGGGGTAGTATGGTTGAGGTTTTAGGTATGCAGTTTATAAGAACTGCAAAGGCAAAGGGACTTCCTCAAAGACTTATAGTATTTAGACATGCTTTAAAATCAGCTCTTTTACCTGTGGTTTCATATCTAGGACCTGCAACAGCTGCAGTAATAACAGGTTCTATTGTAATAGAGCAGATATATGGACTTCCTGGACTTGGACGATATTTTGTTCAAGGTGCTTTAAATAGGGACTATACTTTAGTTATGGGTACGGTTGTATTTTTTGGGACTTTGATAATCGTGTTTAATTTAATAGTAGATTTAATATATGGATTTTTAGATCCACAAATAAGATATGATTAGGAAATAAAATGGAAGAAACACAAGAAACACAAGAAATAAAAGGAAGTAGTTTATATAAAGATGCCCTAAGAAGACTTTTGCAAAATAAGGCTACTATGGTTAGTATATTTATACTTTTTACTATTGCTATTTTATCTTTTTTAGGACCTTTTTTTATCCCTTCTGAACTTGATGAGGTTTATTGGGATTATATAGGTGCTGCTCCTATGCTTGAAGGTTTTCATATCTTTGGAATGGACGGAAATGGAAGGGATTTACTTGTTCGTACTTTATATGGTGGGCAAGTATCTTTACTAGTTGCACTAGTAGCAACCTGTGTTAGTATGCTAATAGGTATAACTTATGGTTCTATTTCTGGTTTTGTTGGTGGTAGAGTTGATAATATTATGATGAGAATAGTTGATATTTTATATTCACTACCTTTTATGTTTTTAGTTATTTTGATGATGGTTGTCTTTGGAAAAAGTATTTATCTTATTTTCATAGCTATTGGTGCAGTTGAATGGCTTGATATGGCAAGAATTGTAAGGGGGCAAACTTTATCTTTAAAAAGAAAAGAATTTGTTGATGCTGCAAGAGCTTTGGGAGTTAGAAAACAAAATATCATAAAAAGACATATCATACCAAATACAGTTGGAACAGTTATTATATATATGACTTTAACAGTTCCAAAAGTTATATTGCTTGAGAGTTTCTTGTCTTTTTTAGGACTTGGAGTGCAAGAACCTATGACAAGTTGGGGAGTTTTGATAAGTGAAGGTGCAAAAAATATGGAGCAATCTCCTTGGATGTTACTTTTCCCTGCATTGTTTTTAACTACAACTTTATTTTGTCTAAATTTTATAGGCGATGGATTAAGAGATGCACTTGATCCAAAAACAAGATAGGAAAGAATATGAGTACGATTTTAGAAGTAAAAAATTTATGTGTTGATTTTAACCTCCATACAGGAGTTGTAAGTGCTGTTAAGGGGGTTTCTTTTTCTTTGAATAAGAGTGAAACTTTAGCACTTGTAGGTGAGAGTGGAAGTGGAAAATCAGTAACATCTATGTCTATTATGAAACTTTTACCTTATCCTATGGCTTCACACCCTGAAGGTTCATCTATAAAATACAAAGGAATTGAGCTAATAAATGCTAAAGAAAAAACTTTGCTTGATATAAGAGGAAATAAAATAGCAATGATTTTTCAAGAACCAATGACTAGCTTAAATCCTTTGCATACAATTGAAAGGCAAGTTGCTGAAACTTTGATATATCATAAAGGTATGAGTAAAAAAGAAGCAAGAGTTAAAGTCTTAGAACTTTTAGAAGCAGTACATTTACCAAACCCTGAAAAAAGGCTAAAAGCCTATCCTCACGAGCTAAGTGGAGGTCAGCGACAAAGGGTTATGATAGCAATGGCACTTGCAAATGAGCCTGATATTTTAATAGCTGATGAACCTACAACTGCACTTGATGTAACAGTTCAAGCAGAGATATTAAACTTGCTGAAAGAACTTCAAGAAAAGTTTGCTATGGCTATTTTGTTTATCACTCACGACCTTGGTATTGTAAAGCATTTTTCAGATAATGTCTGTGTTATGAAAGATGGGCAAATAGTTGAAAGTGGAAATACAAAAGAAGTTTTTGAAAATCCTAAGCACGAATACACAAAAATGCTACTTGATAGTGAACCAAAGGGCTTAAAAGAGCCTGTAAGTGCTGATGCAAAAGTCTTACTAGAAGCAAAAAATATAAATGTAGAATTTCCTTTGAAAAAAAGTTTTTTTGGTAAAACCATAGAAACTTTACATGCAGTAAATAATATAAGTATAAGTATAAAAGAAGGACAAACTTTAGGAGTAGTAGGGGAGAGTGGTAGTGGAAAATCAACACTAGGAAAAGCCATACTTAAACTAATAGATAGTAGTGGAGATATAAATATCTTTGGAAAAGCTATAAATGCTATGGATTTTGTACATTTACGACCATTAAGAAAAGAAATGCAAGTTGTTTTTCAAGACCCCTTTGGGTCACTCTCACCTCGTATGACTATTGGACAAATAGTAGAAGAGGGACTTTTAGTTCATGAAAAACATTTAAGTAAAATTGAAAGAGAACAAAGAGTTATAACAGCTTTAGAAGAAGTAGAAATAAATCCAAATTTAAGAAATCGTTATCCTCACGAATTTAGTGGAGGTCAGCGACAAAGAATAGCAATTGCTAGAGCAATGGTTTTAAAACCAAAATTTATCTTACTAGATGAACCAACATCAGCACTTGATAGGTCTATTCAAGTAACTGTTGTAAATCTTTTAAGAGATTTGCAAAAAAAACACAATCTCACCTTTATGTTTATAAGCCACGATTTAGCAGTGGTTCGTGCTATGAGTGATGAAGTTTTAGTTATGAAAAGTGGAAAACTAATAGAGCAAGGAGCTAGTGAAGAGATTTTTAAAAATCCAAAGGAAGACTATACAAAAAGATTGCTAAAAGCTGCTTTTGATTTATAAGTTAAGTAAAAAGTAAGAGTTTCAACTCTTACTTTTTAAGCTTTTGTAGGGTCTATAAAAACCCTTGAAGAAAGTTCTTTATCAATAGTATATAAGCCATATCCATTGTCACCAACTAGTTTTATATGGTCTATTATCTCTTTTACAGTTGCTTCTTCTTCAACTTGTTCTGAAACATACCATTGAAGTAGGTTATATGTAGCATGGTCTTTATCTTTCATTGCTAAATCACTTAAATTGTTTAGATTATTTGTCATATATTGTTCATGAGCAAGTGATTTTTTAAATACATCAAGTAAAGAGTTGTACTCAACTTTAACTGCATCAATTTGTGGAAGTTCTATATCAACATCTTGGTCTTCTAAGTATTTAAATAGTTTCATACCATGGGCTACTTCTTCTTGATATTGTATAGAAAACCAATTTGCAGCTCCATTGAAACCTTCTTTTGAGCAATAAGCACTCATACCTAGATAAATATATGCAGAGTGATATTCTCTATTTAATTGTAAAATTAATTCTTTTTGTAAATTTTTACTAATCATTTTTTTCCTTTTAGTTTTTTTTCTAAGATATTTAAAATCTCTTTTTCATTTGGAAATCTATTAAGCTCTTTTTTTGAAAATATTAATTCATCATTAAAAATCACTTCAAATACTCCACCACTACTTTTAATCAAATCAACTGTGACACTATCATAAACACTTTTTATTTCCTCTTCTAAACTAGAAGCTTTTGGTTCATAATTTCACATAGTACAATATTCAATCTCTATTTTCATCTTAACTCCTTAAATTTTAATTTATCTAATATCAAGAAACAAAGCCTATATACAAAATGATACATAAAGGACCTATAACTGCTGAGAAAAGTCCTATTATTAAAAAGTCTTTTGAAAGGATTTTTCCACTAGAATATGCTATTGCATTTGGTGGCGTTGATACAGGTAGTATCATCGCACAAGATGCACAAAGTGCAATACTTATAATCAAAAATGAAATAGTTTCATTATTTGCACTTGTAACTAAAGCTACCACAATAGGAAGCAATATATTTGTAGCTGCTGTGTTACTCATAAAATTTGATACAAGGATTATAATAAAAGCAAAAATAGCAACAATTAAATATATATTCATACCCGTAAGGTGTATTTGTGTTCCTAACCAAGCATCAAGTCCTGTTTTTACAACCCCTGAACCTAAACTTAAACCACCTATGATTAAGATGATAACATCCCATCTAATTTGTTGGATATCTTCTACTTCAATTATCTTAAAAATACTTAGTATAACAATAGGTAAAAATGACACAACAGTAGTTGGGATATGATGAAATGGTCCTGTTAACCACAACAATATCGTACTTGTTAAAACTAAGATAACTATCATCTTTTTCCAACTAGGAATACTTGTTTGCATATTAAATTCTGTTGTTGAATCATCATATACTTTTACATTTTTTATTCTACTTAAGTCAATGACTTCTTCATTTGATGGGTATAGTCTAAGTATTATAAATCTTAGTATTAAAGTAATCATCACAGCAGGTGGTAAAGCATAAAACATCCAAGATAAGAAAGAAGGAGCATTATCCCCTAAAATACCTATTGCTATGGCATTTGGAGGTGTTCCTATGATAGTTCCCATTCCTCCTATGTTTGCAGCTACAATTATACCTAATAATATCCCTTTTATAAAAGGATTATCTTTTTTCATATGTTTCAAAATAGGCATAAGCATAGTCATCATCATAGCAGTTGTAGCAGTATTTGATATGAACATAGAAAGTATAAAAGTTATTATCATAAGACCACTTAATATATTGTGTGGTTTATTACCAAAATAAAAAAGCACTTTTTTTGCAAGCCATAAATCAAGCTTAGTTTTTGACGCAGCTATTGCTAAAATAAAACCTGCTAAAAACAAAAATATCAAAGGAGAACTCCAAGGTTTTAGATAATAAGCCCATTCTTTTGAGTTATTATGAAAATCAAAGTTATCAAAGCCCAATAAAAGTATCTCTAATCCGATTATCAAAAAAGATACAGCAAAGGCAGGAATAGCTTCTGTTATCCAAAGCATTGCAGCAAGAACTAAGATAAAAAACATATATTGTGCTTGTACAGTAAGGTTTTGATACTCAGGTATAAAAACAAAAGAAAATGCTATAATGCAAGAAAAAATAAATTTAATAAGTGCTACAGATATAGTAAAATTAGTTTGTTTTAATGCAAATAATCTTTTTTTTGTCATAAATTCCTCTTTTTTATTTTTAAGATTTTAGTGTATCAAAAATAAGCAAAAATTATGATAAAAAATTTAAAAAAAGAGATTATAGATATATGCTTTAAAGCATATATCTATCTTAAAGAGTGTGATTATTTACAACTAGCAGGAACTTCAAAGAAAACATCTATTTCATTCCAAGATTTACCTTTGTGGAAACCTTTACAAATTGCAGAGAATTTAGCCCAAGCTTTTTGAGTATTAAATGCTAATACATCTAATTTACCTTTAGCTTTTATCATATCTGCTTCAACTTTGTATTCAAAAGGTATAACTTTTGTAACACCATTCATTTTGAATTCTACATCTATTGTTTTATCTGCAACTTTTACTACTTTTGCATCTATTTTTCCTGCATCTTTTTCAAAAACTTTGAAGAAGTTATTTACAGTGTTCATATTTCTTACATTTGCCATAGCTGCAGGCCATTTACCTTTTCCATTGCTTAAGTCAGCACTTGTATCTAATGTAAATGCATCTATACTTAAAGTTGCATTAAGTAATTTTTCACTTGGGAAGTTACTTGTTGACTTTTTAAAAGTATTTTTTGTAACTACATAAGACTTATCCATCGCACCATAGAAAGTAAAGTCATACTTGAATTTATCTGCACAAGTTCCTGCATAAAGTGAACTAGCTAAAATTCCAGCACCTGCTAAAGTAATAATTGTTTTTTTCATTTGTTTGTCCTTTTTAATTTATTTGTGTCAAATTATAATACAATATTAATAATGGTTATCTTAATTTTTATGAAAATTTAAAAAATTTTTTTTATAAACCTTGAAGTAAGATATTCCAAAGGTATTCTACTTCATCATCATCAAATAAAATTAGACTTTTATTTTCAAAAAGTTCTTTTATCTTTTTTATTTCAAAAGTCCTTGAATAACTGCATTTTGAATGAACAGGAATAAAACTTCTTACAAGTGAGATATCTTCTTTTATTTCTTTTTCACAAAGTAAACATTCATAATCTTTATGAAGTCTTCCTTCATATTCAAGTAGATTTATATAAGCTTCACAAATAGCTCTTAAAGTATTTTGCTTAGTCATTTTGTAAACTAATAAATCAAGATTATCAAAATAAAAAGAGTCAATTTCTTCTATATCTTTTAAGTGAGTATAAAACAATTGTATAAATCTTTGCCAAGCATACATCTTTTCATAGTCTAATATCCAAGAAAAACCTATTTGTAAAACATCTTTAAGTCGTGGAATATTTGCTTTTGTTTGTTCTATTTCAAAATCTATCTTATATCCTATGTTGATATTTGAGTGTCTTGCTCCATAAAATCTATATGTTGTTAAAACTTGTGAGGATGTAAGAATAGTTACTAATAAATCATCATCTTTAATTTGTTTTAAACTTATGATGTAACCTTGCATTTTTTACCATTTTCTTTTTTGAAAAATTATATCAAATCATAAGTATTTTTTAGCTTTGTTTATGCTAGTATATAAAAAACACTTACAAAGGATTTATATGGCAGAATTTAAAAATATAAATATTGCAAAAGCAGCTAATATTTTGTTTGAAGGAAATATTACAAGTAGAAGTATAGAGTTTGAAGATGGAAGTAGAAAAACTTTAGGAATTATGTTACCTGGAGAATATGAATTAACTACTATTCATACTGAAATTATGGATATACAAAGAGGAAAATTAGAACTACTTCTTCCTGCTGCACAATGGGAAGAGTTTGTTGGTCCTGCAACTTTTGAAATACCTGCAAATACTAGATTTAAGTTAAGAGTGCATTCTTTAGTTGATTATTGTTGTTCTTTTATAAAACACTAATGAACAAAGAAGAATATTTTATAAAACAATTCTCTTCTAATGATATAATAGGAGATGATGCTGCTATTATAAATAAGTATTCTTATTCAATGGACGCTTTTTTTGAAGGTGTCCATTTTAAAAGAGATTGGTTTAGTTTAAAACAAATAGCCTATAAAGCTATGATAGTAAATATCTCAGATGCAATAGTTATGAATGCTGTGCCTAAATATGCTTTACTATCTGTGGCAATTCCTAAAAATTTCTCAAAAAAAGATTTGAAAAAACTCTCAAAAGGCTTTAAAAAAGCTGCAAAAAAATACAGTATTCAAATAATAGGTGGAGATACTATTTGTAATGATAAATTAGATATTTCAGTTACTATTATAGGAGAAACTAAAAATCCCATTTTTAGAAATGGAGTAAAAAAAGGTGATTTATTATGTTATACAGGAGATTTAGGAAGTGCTAAAAAAGATTTAAAAAAACTTTTTGAAGGTAAAAAAATAACAAAATCTTCAAAATGTATCAAGCCTAAATTAAAAGCAAAATTTTTCTATAAAATTTCAAAATATATAAATGCTTCTTTAGACATCTCTGATGGACTGTTTTTTGAGTTAGAACGGCTATCAAAAGAAAGTAAAGTTGGATTTGATTTTTTTAAAAAGATTGATGAAGATGTGGGAACTTCGGGTGAAGAATACGAAATACTTTTTTCTTTTGATAAAAAAAATATCAAAAAAATCAAGAAAATATCAAAAAAACACAAAGTAAAATTAAATATATTTGCAAAAGCCATAAAGGGTAAATATAGAACAAGTGCAAAAAATCATCACTTTTAATACAGCCTATTCATTGGGAATTAATATAAATTGAGCTAAAATCTTATAATAATAACAAAGAAAGGATTTGAAATGCTTAAAAAAATAATTATTTTTTTTAGTTTGTTTTTGTTAACTTCTAGTGCTGTGGAAGTTGGAAAAATATCTATGCTAAGAGGAGAAGTGTCTATTAGTAGAGGTGCTGATGTTTTAGATGTAAAAATAGGAACATCAATAGAAGAAAAAGATGTGATTAACACAAAAGGTAGAACTAAAGTTCAAGTAACATTCAAAGATGAAACAGTTGTAACTTTAGGTTCAAATACAAAGTTTGAAGTAGAAGAGTATCTTTTTGATGAGAAAAAACAAAAAATAAAATTAAATGTTCAAAATGGTTCATTTAAAGTAATCACAGGAAGAATTAGTAAATTAGCTCCTAAAAATTTTGCTTTAAAAACAAAAACTTCAGTTATTGGAGTAAGGGGTACAGTTTTTACAGGTAAGATTGGACTTGGTAAATCTTCAGGAGAGAGTATTTCTTGTATAAGAGGTAGTATTGTAGTATCTTCTTTAAAAACAAACCAAACTAAAGTTATAGATAAAGGTAATATGGTTTTCATCAAAGGTGATGGTTCTATGGGGAAAGTTCAAGCTATAAGTGAAAGTAATTTTTCAGCTGTGGGACATTTAGAAGAAGAGGAAGAATCTGATGAACAAACAAATTCAGCAGTAGCAAATACAGAAGATAATGAAAATACAAATGCTTCACAAAATGATACAAAAACAGAAACAAAATCTGAAGTAAGTACAAAAGTTTCAAATGAAGAAACCACAAATAAAGTTGAAAAGAAGACTGAAGGTAAAAATATAAAAATAAAACCTGATACAAATACTTTAATTCCTAAAGATGTAGTATATGATTATAAAGGAAAATTAGAAGGAACTTCTGATACTGTTATGAAAAGCTCTACTCATACAACAAAGGTAAAAGAAACTTTTGATGCAAATATGAATATGAGAGTTGATTTTGGTAATAATGAACCTTTAAAAGTAGATATTTTAAATCAAAATAGCCAAATACAAAGTGCAACAGTAGATGGTAAAATTGTAAATGATATGAATTTACCACCTAAAAAAGATATATCTTTAGAGATGAAACAAACAATAGATAGAGAAAATCTAAAAATAAATGGTGTTTATGAAGGAACATCAGGTGGACTTAATACTAAAACTACTCTTGATGGTAAATTTAAAGATGTAAATGCAAGTGGTATTACAGGAACATTAAAAGAAAGTACAACAGGTACTACAAGTAAGGGAGTTGATATTTCAAGAGAAATAAATGGCAACTTTGATGTGAAGAAACAATAAGGAGAAATGGTGAAAAAATTATTAAGTATAATACCTCTTAGCCTTGGTTTATTAAATGCTAGTATTATTCAAGATATAAATAGTGCTTATGTAAGTAAAGATTATAAAAAAGCTTATGATAAATTGCAAGTTCTTTTAGATAAAAATCCTACAAATATAAAGGCAAATCTACTTCTTGCTAATTGTGCATATAATTTATCTTTATATGATAAAGCAATGGCTGCTTATGATAGGGTTTTGATTTTAGATGAGAACAATGCTTATGCTAAAATTCAAGAAGCAAAGATTTATCTAAAAAATAAAAATACCTATATGGCTAAATTAGAATTAGATTCTTTATTGAAACTAAAAACTTTAAGTGATAAGCATAGACAAACAGTGCTTGATTTAAGAGCTAAAATTCAAAAAAAACAAGAGCAAAAGAAAAAAGCAGCTAAAAGTAAATATTTCAATGGTAGCTTTAATGCAGGGTTGATGTACTCTACAAATCCAAATAGTGATATAGGAAATAAAAGTTATATTGTACCTGCTAATAGTCTTCCTTATAAAGGAGAATCAGAAAAAAGTGATTTTTCTGCATTTGCTAGGGTAAATGTATCTTTTGAAAAAGAAATAGATGAATCTTTTGGGATTTTTTCTTCTTTTGATGTTTATACAAATAATTACTTCAAAGAAAGTCAAAATAATCTAGCTTATCTTGTTGCAAATGTATCTCCATATTTTTATCAAAAAGGTATAAAACTGCTTTTACCTTTATCTTATAATAGAGTATTTTCTGAAAATCACTCTTTTGTCGATACTTATGGTATAGGTGTAGAAGCTTTAAAAGATATTAAAAATGGACAGCTTGATTTAGGGTATAAATTTTCTGTAAATAAATATTATGGAAAAAACAAAGCTAAAGATGCCACTCATCATGATTTATATGCAGGAATTCAAGCTATTGTTTCAAGTGATATTTTGACTTATGCTTATCTAAGATATGTTAAAAATAAAGAGAAAAAAGATTTAAGAACAGATGTAAACTATAATTCTTATGGTTTTGATATGGGAATGAATAAAGAGATTTATAAAAAACTTATGGCTAAACTTGCTATATCTTATAAAAATTATACTTATACAGACCAAGACAAGATGTTTTTAAATAAAAGAAAAGACAATGTTTATTCTTATATAGTAGGATTAAATTATAACATAGATAATGTTTCTTTTATAGATGTAGATTTGAACTATGTAAATAAATCTTCAAATCAATTCTTATACGATTATGATAATATAATTTTATCTTCTTCTTATTCGTATAAATTTTAAAAAATGAGAGTTTTTACTCTCATTTTTTTAATACTAATAGTAAAACTACCCCAATAAGTGCTGCTAAAAATGAAGCTATAAATACTCCAAGTTTTACTGCTGATATGATACTTTCATCAACAAATGCTAAGTGAGTTATAAATATAGACATAGTAAAACCAATACCTGCTATAAATCCAACAGCTAAAATCTCACTCCAAGAAATACTATCAGGTTTTTTAGCAATATTTAGTTTATCACTTAAATATGTAAGTCCCAATATCCCAATAGGTTTTCCTAAAACTAATCCTAAAACAACACCTAAAACTATCATAAGATTTGCATTGACTGTTGAAAAATCTACTATAACCCCTGCATTTGAAAAGGCAAATAAAGGCATAATAAAAAATGCTGATAAACCATGTAAATTATGCTCCAGTCTAACTAAAGGATTTTGAACTTTGTCATAGTTATAAGCTATACTTTCAAGACTATCTATTTGATGATGATTTAAAATAGGTACATCATCAATATTTTCTTTAAAATCACTTATATCATCTTTCATTTCTTTGATAAATTTTTCTTCATCTATTTTTGATTTGATTGGAATAGCAAGGGCTAGTAAAACTCCTGCAATAGTTGCGTGTATTCCAATAGCATGTATATAAACCCATAAAGCAATACCAAGTATCAAATAAGGAGTTAGTTTTGTAACACCCCTAAAATTCATAGCCCAAATAATAGCATAAATAATACCCGCATGTATAAAATACTCAGGGTGGATATCTTTTGTATATACTGTTGCTACTACTAAAACAGCACCTAAGTCATCAACAACAGCAAGAGCAACTAAAAAAAGTTTTAAAGCAGGATTTACTCTTTTCCCTAAAAGCAGTAAAATTCCTAAAGCAAAAGCAATATCAGTTGCCATTGGTATTCCAAATCCTAAAGGATTTGAAGTGTTTAAAGCTACATATATAAGTGCAGGAACTATCATACCTCCAATAGCTGCAATTATAGGAAAAGAAGCTTTACTTATACTTGATAATTCACCTATTAACATCTCTCTTTTTATTTCAAGTCCAACCATTAAAAAAAACAATGCCATTAATCCATCATCAATCCAATAGGTTAAACTCATAGAGATTTTAAAATCTCCCAAATTTATCCCTAAGGGTAAATGCCAAAGATTATAGTAATCTTCTCCTAAAGATGAGTTTGCTACAATTATAGCTGCTATTGTTGCGACAAATAGTAAAATACCACTTAGGGCTTCTTTGTTTATAAACTTTTCTAAAGTAACTAAAGTTTTGTTTATCATATAATTTTTCCTTTGATTATTTTGTATTTAAACAGGCTTTACAGATACCTTTTAAAATAACATTGTTGATTTGATATCCATCTAAATTAAGTTTTAATTCTTGATGAATACATTCTATTTTTGAACACACTGTACAGATAAAATGAGGGTGCTTTTTTTTAGAAATTTCATAGTATCTCTTTTTATCATTTGATTCAAAAGAATTTACTATTTCTTCTTCTTCAAATCTTAATATATTTCTATAAAAAGTAGCTTTATCCATATGCAAAATATCTTTTAAATCTTCATAACAAAGTGCTTTTTCTGCTTTGATTAGAAGTTCTAAGATAGTTTTTCTTGCATTTGTTAGTTTAAAATCTTTTGTATTGAGTATCTTTTCTATATTCATAGTTATATTATAGCAGTTAAAGTTTTAAAGTAGCGAAAGCCTAAGTAAATATTTACTTAAGCTTTTTTATAAAACTAGTCTTTTCAGCAGTATCAAGTAGTGTAGTTGATACTTCAGTTAAATGTTTGGTCATATTAGAGATTTGTTGTGCTATTTGGTTGTTTTTATTACTTGCTTTTTCTAAAATAGCTATGGTATTGTTTATCTGATTTATACATTCTTCTTGTTTTTTTGAGGTATTTGAAACTTCATTTATTTTTTCTAATGTATTTTTGATATTTTTATTTACTTGTTCGTAACCACCTATCATACTATCAGATATCATTTTCCCTTCATTTGCTTTTTTCATAGCAAGTTCTACTATGTCTTTGATTTCTTTTGCTGCTTGTGCAGATCTATTTGCAAGATTTCTAACTTCTTGTGCAACTACTGCAAATCCTTTTCCTGCTTCACCTGCAGTTGCAGCTTCAACTGCTGCATTTAAACTTAAGATATTTGTTTGGAATGCTATTTGGTCTATGATAGTAATAGCTTCACTAATAGAAGAAATTTCAGAGTTTATCTCGTCCATTGATGTAGCAGTTTTTAAAGCTAGTTTTTCTTCTTTGTTTATAGAATTTGTAACATCTGTTGCAAAATTTTCCATATCTGTGGTGGCTTTATAATTTTTATGAACACTTGCTGTTATATTTTCCAATATATTTGTAGTATCTTTTAATGAATTAGCTTGTTCTTGTGCACTTAAAGATAGTTCTTTAGA
>PDWI01007338.1_pt1 | contig 13440 bp, 10 predicted proteins | sample 1430891 | NCBI WGS metagenome assembly PDWI01 (sample SAMN01162508, study PRJNA174530) | Oral metagenome, whole genome shotgun sequencing project. | biome: Marine environment; feature: Marine mammal; material: Swab sample of the gingival sulcus; isolation source: swab sample of gingival sulcus... | reverse complement strand
TTCAGAGGTAGAAATGAAAGAGAAAAAAGACCGTGTGGACGATGCTTTAAGTGCTACTCGTGCCGCTGTTGAAGAGGGAATTGTTCCCGGAGGTGGTGTAGCTTATATTCGTTCTATTGCTGCTCTTGAAGGGTTAAAAGGCGAAAACGACGACGAAACAACAGGTATTGAAATCATTAAACGTGCCATTGAAGAACCTTTACGTCAGATTGTAAGCAATGCCGGTGGCGAAGGAGCAGTGGTTGTGGATAAGGTAAAAGCAGGAACTAAAGATTTTGGATACAATGCTCGCACCGATGTTTACGAAAATCTGTTTGAAGCCGGAGTTATCGACCCTGCAAAAGTATCGCGTGTGGCTTTAGAGAATGCCGCATCAATTGCAGGTATGTTCCTAACTACCGAGTGCGTACTTATAGAAGAACCGGAAGAAAATCCGCAAATGCCGGCTGCTCCAATGGGCGGTGGTATGCCCGGAATGATGTAAAATCATAGAACACATAATAAAAAAGCGACTGTAAAAGTCGCTTTTTTTATTTGGTTTACACCATATTAATTTGCTCCATAAAATGGTGCTTATAATTGTTTCCTATGGGAATGGTAGCATCGGCAAGATGTATCATATTACCCTCAATCGATTTTATTTTTGAAAGTGCCACAATATACGATTTATGTACTCGACAGAATTTGTTTTCGGGTAGTAATCGCTCTATTCCTTTCATCGATTGATAGGTCACCACATGTTCGTCGTCGGTAAATATTTTAATGTAATCGCCGAGGGCTTCAACATATTGTATGGAATCAATCACCACATTAACGGTTTTTTTATTCGATTTAATAAAAATAGATTGCAATGGTTCCGTAGTTGTTTCAACCGGACTTTCGGCAACACTTTTTGCCTTTTGAATGGCTCGCAAAAACCTATCGAAAGAGAAAGGTTTTTTTAAATAATCTAAAACATTTAAATCGTAGCTTTCTACGGCATATTCGGTATAGGCTGTGGTTATAATTACCAGAGGCGGATTTTTATACGATTTTAGGAAATTAATTCCGCTTAACCGAGGCATATTAATATCTAAAAAAAGCAAATCAACCTGCTCTTTTTCCAATACTTCCATAGCTTCTATGGCATCGCTACATTTTGTTACCAAAGTTAAATCGGACAATTCCGCAATATATTTCTCTAAAACTCTTTGAGCTAAAGGCTCGTCATCAACTATTAAGCATCTCATTTGTTTGTTGTTTATAGTATTTTTTTGAACTTTTCAGACCTCATAGTTTTTTGTTTTTTTTATCGCTTAAAGGCAAAAAACTAAAATAATTCTTCTGTTTAATTTTTCTCTCTATTACCAATATTTATTTTTAGATTTATTGCAAATTCAGTTTCTTCGTCTATCACATTTAATTGATATGCTTTAGGATATAATAAATCTAAACGTCGTTTTACATTTTGTAAACCAATACCGCCTTGGGATTTATTGGCATCTTCCCATTGTGGCTCTTTTTTATTTCTGATATTTATTTCCATACTATTTTTATTTTCTAAACGGAAAATAATATCAACAAATCCACCGCTGTTTCTTCGGTAAACCCCATGTTTAAAAGCATTTTCAATTAAAGGTTCTAAAAGCAGAGGAGCAATAGATTTATTAGCTGTTTCACCAACTATTTGAAACGATACAGGAATAGCCTCATCTAATCGTATGCGTTGCAAGTCGATATAGTTCTGTAAAAAAGCCACTTCTTTTTCCAAAGATACAAATTTGTCGTTACATTCATACAGAATATACCGCATCATATCCGACAATTTTAAAACCAAATCGGGAGCTTTATCCGATTTATCCAACGTAAGCGAATACAAATTATTAAGTGTGTTAAATAAGAAATGCGGATTAATTTGTGCTTTTAAAATTTTTAACTCAGCTTCTAATTTTTCTTTCTCGGCATCTTTTAATTTTACCGAAACCCTTTGCAGAGTAAACCAATCACGCATTAACGATAAAAAAGTTGTTGTTCCAACATACACAAAAGTGAAAATCATAAAATTAAGACAACCCTCAATCGAAATTTCTTGAAAAAATTCGCTTTCCCCTAAGAAATTATGAAACGGATATACCAATAGAAAATCGATAACCAGTGCAACAACTCCAATGGAAAACAGTAACAGAAACCCATATACGAAAAACCGCTTTTTTTTCAGGAAAAGGGGCATTAAAATGTATAAATTGGCATATACCGCTACGGCAAAACAGAGGTTAAATATAAACGTAACAAATAGAGGCTTAAAACGAATTACATTTTTAAATTCGCTGGCTATAAATATGGTTAATAACCAAAAAATAACGGCTACTGCCCAAAATAAAACGTGTTGTAGTATGCGGTTTCTTGAGTTCGATTTACTAATCATTTCAGACTTAATTATTATTTTAAAGTTCACAAGATAAATAACATTTACAAACAAAAAAAACATATTCGATATACGTCTCTATTTTCTCGACAAAAAAGCTAATTCGAGGGTATTGGGATAAACTATTTAGAGCATTTGTCCCAACAACATTCTACCTAATTTGCATAACATTATTATATTTTTTTTCTTTGTATCTGAAAAAATTTAACTATAAAATCGCAAAATAATGAAGAAAATAAAAACACTATTGGCAGTTGTTATCTGCCTATTTTTATCTGTTGGAGTTTTTGCTCAAAATGGTTCATTGCCCGAAGGGGAATTTCAGTTGAATGGTGGTCTTGGTTTTTCGAATCATGGTGTTCCTTTTTATGCAGGAGTAGATTATTGTATTCTCGAAGACTTTTCTATTGGAGGAGAATTATCTTACCGACAAACCACTGAAGATTTTGTAAATCATTCAGCATTTGCTTTGGTTGCAAATGGAAATTATCATTTTAATCGTTTGGTGGAAATTCCCGAAGAACTTGATGTGTATGCCGGACTTAGTTTGGGATATTTTAGTTGGAGTCCCGATAATAATTTTATAAGCTCCTACGATTCCGGACTTCGTATTTATATGCAAATGGGAGGGCGTTACTTCTTTAATGAACAGTGGGGTGCAAATATTCAATTCGAAGCAGGAGGTATTACTGCTTTTAAATTTGGAGTTACCTACCGTTTTTAAAATTTAATACCTTTTTATTTAATCGATAATGGTGAAATCTTTCCTTCTGAAAAGAAGAAGAATTTCACCATTATTTATTTTATGGAATACTAAAAAAATTACTCTTTTCTGCCGAATTTGGCATTTATCGAAATAGTTTTTACCGTTAAAAAACTTGGAATGGTACAAATCATTATCCAAATAAAGAAATGTTTATACCCCAACAACTCTTGTATCCAACCGGAAAATAGTCCGGGAATCATCATTCCCAATGCCATTATTCCCGTACAGAAAGCAAAATGTGCTGTTTTATATTCGCCTTCTGAAACATATATCATATACAGCATATAAGCAGTAAAACCAAAACCGTATCCAAACTGTTCTACGGCAATAGCACCACAAACAGTAACAAACGATTGGGGCATTGCATAAGCCAAATAAACATAGACTAAATTGGGAATATTAATGGCAACAGCCATTGCCCAAAGCCAATATTTTAAACCCTTTCGGGAAACCAAAACACCGCCCAAAACACCGCCAATAACCAATGCCAAAACGCCAACTGCTCCGTAGGCAATACCCACATCAGCAGTAGATAAACCTAAACCTCCATCTATATTTTTATCCAATAAAAAAGGCGATGCCATTTTTACCAACTGCGATTCACCCAAACGATAGAGCAACAACATTCCCATTATTTTATAAATATCTTTTCGAATAAAAAAAGTGGTAATGGTGTGCTTAAAATCTGCGATAATGGAACTTCTTGTTTTAGATGTAATTAATTGGTCGCTTTGGGGTTTGGGCAAAATAAATTGATGATAAAACATTAAAAGCAAAACAACTATTGCAGTTAATGTAAAACCGAGACTCCATGCTTCAGCAATGGAAAAATGAAAGCCAAAAAATGTTTTGTTTTCTAACTTTCCCACCAAATAGACCAACCCTCCTTGTCCGGCAATTATTGCCAAGCGATAAAAAGTACTTCTAATACCTATAAAATAGGATTGTTTGCTATCGGATAAAGCGTGCATATAAAAACCATCTGCAGCAATATCGTGGGTTGCCGAACTAAATGCCAACAGCCATAAAAATACCAGTGTAGCTTGAAAAAACGAAGCAGTGGGAATGGTAAGTGCAACACCTCCCAATGCTCCGCCAATTAACAATTGCATGGCAATTATCCACCAGCGTTTGCTTTTTAAAATTGCCACAAACGGACTCCAAAATGGTTTAATTACCCAAGGTAAATAGAGCCACGAAGTGTATAAAGCAATATCTGTATTCGATATTCCCATACGTTTGTAAAAAATTAGAGCAACAGTTGTTACTAAAATATAAGGTAAACCTTCGGTAAAGTAAAGAGAGGGAATCCATGCCCAAGGCGAATAAGATTTATTGGTGTTTTTCATATATTTTTTTAGGTTTTAGGTGTTGGTGTTTAGATATTAGACTTTGGCTGTTGAATTTTAGTTCTTTCGTTTTCGGTCTTCCGTCTTTTAAATATTTTTTCGATTTAAATAGTTCACCATTAAAAGACTGCTCCCAATAACTATCATTCCTATAATGGAAAGCATATCGGGATACTCATCGGGTAAAATACTCCAACTTAAAACAGCTCCAAATATTGGGATAATAAATTTCCATGTATTTAAATTTGATACTTTTACACCGGGACGTTGCAGCAACCCAAACCAAATGGTTATGGCAAATGCCGATACCATTGCCAACCACATTAAAGCTGCGAAATATTCAGTAGGATAATTAAAATTCCATGTTGGATGTTCCAAGGGAATAGATACCAACATTAACCCAATACCTCCAATAATCATAGAGAATGCTGCCAAAATTCGAGGAGGCATATCTTTGGTGTCGCGGGCAACAATTACATTTCCAGTGCTGCCCACAATATTATTTAAGATTAAAATTCCCACACCCAAGGGAATTGTTGTGGTTAATTTAAAATCGCTACGCCCCAAACTAATAATGGCAACACCTGCTATACCAATAACAATAGCAAACACTTTTAACCAACTCATTTTATCGTTATGCAACATGAAATGGGCGATGATTGAAGTGAAAAGTGGCGATGCACCAATAACCATTGCTCCTAATGCTCCCGGAACTAAACTAATTCCGGTATAGAATAGACCATATACAAATGTGGTTTGTAATAGTCCCACCAATAGAATAAATTGCCAACGAGAAAGTGCTTTGGTGGTCTTTATCTTAAAGTCTTTTATAAACGGCAATATTAACAATCCTGAAATAAAAAAACGTATTCCTGCGAATTGCAAAGGAGAGGTATATTTTAATCCTATTTTTATGGCGGTAAAAGGCGTAGCCCATAACAAGCAAGCAAATATTGCCAAAAAGGTAGTAGATAAGATGTATTTTTTCATGTTTTATTGAAATTTCTGTTGAAAACACATCTATTTCTGCCAAACCCTACTCATGCGTTTAAGCAATTTTATTTCTTTATCAGTAACGATGTTATTGGGAATCTTCAATTTGCGTTTTCTTTTTATCCTTCGAAGTTCGGGCATGGTTTTAATGGTACTTACACCTAACATCATATCGGTAGGAATCATAGCTTTGTATTCAGTTTTAATTACACACTCTTGAATTACCATATCGGTGTTGTCTTTTGCGTCCATTTTGGTTTCGGGTGTTAAAGTAGTGGTAAGTGCTTGATAAGTTGCTGAATTTACATTGTTTGTGGCACGAACATATTCGGAAGTATTGGGGTTTGCTCGAATAAAAGCATCTTTAAAATTCCCAAAACGGGGAAGTATTACCACTTCATCTAAAGCAATGGTATCGCGTGTCATAAAAACGCCAAACAGATAGGCTTTTTGTTTTAGGCTATCGCTGACAACAATGCGTAAGTTTCTATATCCAACAAAAGAGTAATTTATGGTATCGCCAACATTTACACTAAAGGCAAATTTCCCATACACATCGGCATTACCCGTTTTTTTATGGTTAATTTGAATTCCTGCATAAGGCAATGCGATTTGTTTTTTGCCGTCCATAACAGCTCCGGTTAAATAAATAGAATCGCTTTTTTGTGTTTGAGCGATAATTGGCTGAATTACAAATAAAAATAGAACTAAGACAACTTCAATTCTTCTCATAGCATATTTTTTTACAGAATAATATGCTACAAATATAACCTATTTTTGGTGGATATGATAGATATTGGGCTTGTAAAAAACTATTCTATTTATAATCTTTGTTTATGCTTCTGATTTTAAATTATTCAAACAATAATATTCTCTTATTTTGTAAAATAGAACAACACAAAACACCTCGTTCCTCGCAACTTTAAATAAGTTTTCTATTAATAATTATAAAAAAAGAATTTTGTCTCGTTTTTTTGGCTAATTTTACGCTCAAATTATTTTAAAATAAAATTCAAAAAAATTAAGACTATGAGAAAATTATTTGTAGCAATTGCTGCGATTACAGTTTTATTTTCGGCTTGTGATAACGGACCGAAATACAAAGTTACCGGAAAAATAGACGGATTAACCAATGAAAAAGTTTATCTATCGAAAATAGAAGATAACAAATTGGTAAAATTAGATTCTACTACATTGAACGAAGGACAATTTGTTTTTGAAGGAAAAGTAACTTCTCCTGAGTTATATATTGTTCAGATTGATGGTAAGCCGGGAATGATTAAGTTTTTTGCTGAAAACGCACCGATTACAATTACTGCTGATGCAAAAAAGATGAACGAAGCAAAAATTACAGGTTCTAAAAACCAAGATGTAATGGCTGCTTACAGAACAGCAATGAAACCTTTTATCGAAAAAGGACAAGAGCTAAGAAAATCTTATATGACTGCTAAATCTGCTATGGATAAAGCCTCTAAAGAGTTAGAAAAAGCAAAGTATCGTAAAACTAAAGCGAAGCTAAAAAAAGAGATAGAGAAGTATAAGGCTGAAATTGAAAAAATTAAAGAAGAATTCTATGGTATGGGCGACAAGCAAGAAGCAACTATCAAAGAATTTGTTAAGAAAAATAATTCTTCAGTAGCTGGTGCTGCTTTGGCTGTTACTTTAGCAGACGGTCTGGAGTTAAAAGAGTTAGAAGAACTATACGCTTTATTAACCGGAGAGGCTAAAACCAGTAAATATGGAAAAGAAATTAGCGAGCGTATTGCAAAGCTAAAGAGTCTTGCTCCGGGAAATCCATCTCCTACTTTTAACTACGATAATTTTAAAGGAGGAAAAACATCATTAGAGAGCTTAAAAGGAAAAGTAGTTTACATTGATGTTTGGGCAACATGGTGCGGTCCTTGTAGAGGAGAACTTCCTCACCTACAGAAAATTGAAAAAGCATATCACGGTAAAAACATTGCTTTTGTTAGTATTTCTGTGGATAAAAATGTTGAGGCTTGGAAAAAAATGGTTCAAGACCAAAAATTGGGAGGTATTCAATTATATGCCGATAAAGCATTTAGTTCCAAATTTGTGAAAGATTACGGTATTAACGGTATTCCTCGTTTTATTCTTTTAGATAAAGAAGGAAAAATTGTAAATGCTGATGCTCCTCGTCCTTCAGATAAAGATTTGAAAAAATTGTTAGATGAGACTTTGGCAAAATAATCCAATCCAAACAAAAATATTAAAGGGTGTTCTTTCGGAGGACACCCTTTTTATTTGAATCTAAAATTAGTAAGGTAATATTATAGAGTAGAAATATTTGCTATCCTTTTACCAAAATATCTTTAAGGCTCTTTATTTGTTGTTTATTTCCCAGTACAAAAAGATGTTGTTTGTTATTAAGTACCAATTCTGCCGACGGATTATAAATATAGCTACCGTCTTCGTTTCTCAAACCAATAATATTTGCTCCGGAACGATTGCGGACATTTAAATTTTTAATGGAAGCTCCGGCAAAACATCCCGATAAATCTTGACAGCTTATTTCCTCTAAATTAACACTTTCGGGAGATTGCAGTAGAATATTATCTAAAAACTCCACAATATCGGGCTGAGCTACTAATTTTGCCATGTGTTGTCCACCCAATCTATCGGGCATAATTACATTGCTTGCCCCTGCTCGTTTCAGTTTATTATCCGATTGGCTGTTCGATGAACGTGAAATGATTCGTAAGTTTGGATTCATTTCGCGAGCAGTTAAAACCACATATACATTTTCAGCATCGCTTGGTGTAGCTGTAATTAGTGCCTTAGCCTCCGATATTTTTGCCATTTCAAGTACCTCTTCAAGCGTAGCATCACCCTGCACCGGCAATAAATCGGGAATTGCTCTTATTTGTTCGATGGCACTTTCTTTAGGATCGATAACCACAACAGTTTCGCCATGTCGTAGTAATCCTAAACTTGCTTGTCGTCCATTTCTTCCGAATCCTACAACGATAACATGATTTTTTAATTTGCCAATTTTTTTCACGGTCTTATAATCTTTTAAATTTCTACGAAAAACACCATCTAAAATAAACCGAGTTACAGTAGATGCCAAATAACCAAATATTCCAAAACTTACCAATATCAAAATAATGGTAAATACTTTACCTATTGGTGTAAGCGGATAAACCTCTTGAAATCCAACAGTGGTAATAGTAATAACAGTCATATATAACGCATCGATAATCGACAAATCTCTATGCAGAAACATATAACCTGATGTTCCCATAATAATTACCATTATCAGAAAAAATACCGACCAAAACAGAGTTCTAATATTTTCCCGCCATATTCGCTGTTTGTTCATTTCTTAATTTATAGTTTTTATATATAAAGAAGTGTTTCAAAGATAAGAATTATAAATTACACTTCTGTTTTTTTGAAAGAATAAATTCGGTATTATAAGTGGAATTTATCGTTTATATTTGCACTAGAATATAATACTAACGGTTTGAGTTACGATTGGGAAAAAATATATAGAGAGACCTCTAGTCAAGAGTTGTATAGAATTTATAAAGGACAGACCACCAAAACCGGCGAAGCTATTCTTTTTGCCAAGAAAGAATTAGACCGAAGAGGGTTTGATTTTAACAATATGGAAATGAATATTAAAAATTGGCAACTGATAAATGCTTTGGAAGATGAGAAATTGGAAGAGATAAGCCGTATAGAAATGAATAACTCCTATGTTTCATTTAAGGGATTTATTTTATTGCTACTTGGAACTACTACCCTTGTTTATGGCGTAAATTGGTTTGATAATCAGCCTCTGGAATCGTTTATTGAGAGTCTTCCTTTTGTTGTAATACTTACCATCGTTTATGTTCTTATTAACAATATGATTTATAATTATTATCAAAAGAAATACAAGAAAAGACAACAAAAAATCGCTGAATTAAAACAAATTTTAAGACTACATAATAATGAACAAGACAATAAAATTTTTCGGAAAGATTTAAAAGTTATTGAAAATGAAGCTTTATCTGCGAGAACCTTCTTTTTAACATACTTTATTATAATAGCAATAATTGTTATTTCAATTGCTGTTTATAAATATTTGCAATAGAACCATCTGTTTATAATTCTATTACATGTATCTGTTTAAGAATAGCTATAATATCTGCAATATGCTTTATTTCAGAAAAAACCAAACTCAATTTATTGTTGTTTTCTTTCATTTCGCAAGGTATGCTGCCGGCTTGTAGGAATTGTAATACCTTAGTAAATTGCAGCGACTGATAATAGGGTGAATTTTGGTCGGAAACAAAGTAACACACCAATTTTCCATTCTTTAGAATAATGCGTTCGATACCCAAATCGATTGCCAACCAACGCAATTGTACTACTTTTAATAGTTCTTCGGCAGGAGTAGGAACAGCTCCAAAGCGGTCTTGTAAATTGGTTTTAAATTGTTGCAATTGCTCATGATTTTCCATATTGTCTAATTCTCGATATAAACGCAATCGCTCGGCAATGTTTTCCACATAATTTTCGGGTAATAGCACCTCTAAATCGGTATCGATTTGGCAATCGGTAATAAAACGAACATCGGCAGTTTGTTCCTGTTTTTTGTCGGCAAAAACCTCTTTAAATTCGTTGTTTTTCAACTCCTGCATTGCCTCGTTTAAAATACGCTGATAAGTTTCGTAACCAATATCGGTAATAAAACCACTTTGTTCGCCACCCAACAGATTTCCTGCTCCGCGAATATCTAAATCTTGCATGGCAATATTAAAACCACTGCCCAGTTCCGAGAAATTTTCTATGGCTTGCAAACGCTGACGAGCCTCCTGAGTCATGCTGTCTAACGGCGGAGTAAGCAGATAGCAGAAAGCCTTTTTATTGGAGCGTCCCACTCTGCCACGTAACTGATGCAGTTCACTTAAACCGAAATTCTGTCCGTTGTTGATGATAATTGTGTTGGCATTGGGAATATCCAATCCCGATTCGATAATTGTGGTAGCAATCAGCACGTCGTAATCGCCGCGAATAAAATCTAACATGATTTTTTCCAATGTTACACCGTCCATTTGTCCGTGAGCCACAACGGTAGATACGCCCGGAACAGTCCGCTGAATCATTGCCTCCACTTCTTTGATATTCTGCACCCTGTTATGAATAAAAAACACTTGTCCGTTTCGTTCTACTTCGTAAGAAATTGCCTCACGAATAATATCTTCGTTAAAAGGATGCACTTCGGTGGCAATGGGGTAGCGGTTTGGCGGAGGCGTATTAATAATCGACAAATCTCTTGCTCCCATCAACGAAAATTGCAACGTTCGGGGAATCGGCGTAGCGGTGAGCGTAAGCGTATCTACATTTACTTTCAATTGCTTTAATTTCTCTTTAACGGCAACACCAAATTTCTGTTCTTCATCAATAATCAGCAATCCCAAATCTTTAAACTCCACATCTTTTCCTATTAAACGATGCGTACCAATTAGAATATCAATTTTTCCCTCTTTTAAATTTTTAATGGTTTGGCGTTGATCTTTAGTTTTACGCATACGGCTGATATAGTCTACCTTACACGGAAAATTCTTTAATCGCTCGCTAAAAGTCTGGTAATGCTGAAAAGCCAAAATGGTGGTAGGTACTAAAACCGCCACCTGTTTGTTATCGGCAACCGCCTTAAAAGCGGCACGAATGGCAACTTCGGTTTTACCGAATCCCACATCGCCGCACACCAGTCTATCCATTGGATATGGCGATTCCATACCCTCTTTGGTAGCTTGGGTGGCTTTTACTTGGTCAGGAGTGTCTTCGTAAATAAACGATGCTTCCAACTCTTGCTGTAAATACGAATCGGGACTAAAAGCAAAACCCCGCTCTGCTTTTCGCTTGGCATAAAGGGCAATTAAATCTTTGGCAATATCTTTTACCTTGTTTTTGGTTTTCTCTTTTAATTTTTGCCATGCACCGTGTCCCAATTTATAGATTTTGGGCGGCGTTGCATCTTTTCCCTTGTATTTCGATATTTTATGCAAAGCATGAAGACTTACATAAAGCACATCGTTATCTTTATAAACCAAACGAATTGCTTCTTGTTCGTTTCCGTTAATATCGATTTTTTGCAATCCGCCAAAACGTCCGATTCCGTGATCGGAATGGACAATGTAATCACCCGGATTCAATTGATTAATCTCTTTTAAACTAACCGATTCCTTTGCTCTGTGCAAATTGGAATTTTGCAATCGGAATTTATGATAACGGTCAAAAATCTGATGATCGGTAAACAGAGCAACTCGCAACTCGTTATCGGTAAAACCCTCGTGAAGCGTGTGATTTACTGCCTTAAAATCCACCTCAATACCTTTATCATCGAAAATACTTTGAATTCGCTCTATTTGTTTGCTGTTGTCTGAAAGAATATAGTTGGCAACCGCCTTGGCATTGTTATTTAGCAAATGCTCGCCCAGCATATCGAAGTTTTTATGAAACACTGCCTGCGGCGATTGGTTCAATACAATTTGCGTAGTGGCGGGAAAAAAGAATTTCAGTCCGAATTCAATACCCGATAAAAGTTGCATTTGGTCGATAAACTCATAACCTTTCAGTAAACAATCTTTTGCAGCTATCTGTTCTTCGCACATTTCCAGATAGGGTGTTTTCTCTACGGTATTCTCGTAAATAGATTGTATTCTATCGGAAACATACTGCATGTTTTTACACCAATAAATGGTGTTTTTAGGCATAAAATCGATTAAAGATACTCTGCTGTCTTCGCCAATATTTTCTTGAATGTTGGGAACAATATCAATACTGTTGAGTTTTTTTATAGACAGCTGATTTTCCACATCGAACAGACGAATAGAATCTATTTCATCGCCGAAAAAATCGATACGGTAGGGCTGATTATCGCTAAATGAAAAAATATCGATAATGCTGCCTCGAACAGAATATTGTCCCGGCTGAAATACAAAGTCGGTACGTTCGAAGTTGTAATCGGTTAGCACTTCGGTAATAAATTTCAATGCCAATTTATCGCCGGTTCTAATGCTTAACGTATTTTCTTGCAGCTGTTTTTGACTGATAACTTTTTCGACCAATGCTTCGGGAAAGGTAACCACAAAAGCGGGTGGCTGTTCCGAAACCAATCGATTTAGGGTTTCTGCTCGCAAAATAATATTGGCACTATCGGTCTTTTGGTACTGTACCGAACGTTTATACGAAGCGGGAAAAAATAACACTCGCTCTTCGTTTATTAAATTGCACAAATCGTTATACAAATAGGCTGCTTCCTCCTTATCATTTAAAATAAAAAGTTGAGCTGCTTGTTGCGGCGGCAAAGCACTTGCCAACAGCGGAATAGAGGAACCGCTTGCCCCTTGCAAATGAATATTAAAATGTTCTTTCTGTTGAAATTTCTCTGCTAAAATATAACAAGCAGGGTGTTCTTGAAATAATTGTATAAGTTTTTGTAGTTCCAAAATCGATTCTATATTTATGCGTCTTTAATACCGTACAAAACTACAATCGTTCTGCGGAATATAAAAATATTTTCTACAGGTAATATTGTGATATAAATAGCCACAACAGCCAATGTACTAATAGAAACGAGATTTTTAAAATCAAAGTAAATTAAATTTTGTTAAAATTATCATCTATTATATCTTTGTAAGAATTTATTAAACACTTAAAATCCATTTTATGAGCTCATCACACGAAAAGATGAACGCCCATTTGCAAAATCCCTCCAAAAGGATATTGTTGGGAGTTCAGTTTTTATTTGTTGCCTTTGGAGCAACAGTCTTAGTTCCCCTATTAGTCGGCATCGACCCGGCAGTTGCATTATTTACAGCAGGAATCGGCACCTTGATTTTTCATTTAATCACAAAAGGTATGGTTCCTGTTTTTTTGGGCAGTAGTTTTGCATTTATTGCTCCCATTCA
>PDWI01007337.1_pt1 | contig 13442 bp, 15 predicted proteins | sample 1430891 | NCBI WGS metagenome assembly PDWI01 (sample SAMN01162508, study PRJNA174530) | Oral metagenome, whole genome shotgun sequencing project. | biome: Marine environment; feature: Marine mammal; material: Swab sample of the gingival sulcus; isolation source: swab sample of gingival sulcus... | reverse complement strand
TTCAAACTTAACTAGAGAAGGTAGGTTCATTACAACAGCACAAGTTGCGTTCGTAGTAACAGTAGGTGATCCTACAGGCTCGTCACTTACGATAACGTTACAGTTAGCTGTTCCACCCCTCATCTCAGGGCCGTAAGAAGGAAGCCAAGATACTTCTTTATTTTCAAGCATTCCAGCATAGGTTAGAAGCATACCCATGGACATAATTCCCTGTCCACCAAATCCTGCCATTATTACTCTTTCGTCAACCATATTAAATATCCTCCTCTGGGGTTCTATATACGCCTAACGGATAGTAAGGAATCATATTCTCTTCAAGCCACTTCAATGCGTCCACAGGTGTTTTTCCCCAGTTTGTAGGACAAGTTGAGAGTAATTCGACAATCGAGAATCCCTTACCGTCGATTTGATTTTGGAAAGCCTTCTTGATAGCTTTTTTAGCTTTCCTTATGTTAGCAGGGTTGTGTAATGAAACACGCTCTACTGACCTCGCTCCTGGAACAGTTGATAGTAGTTCAGAAATTCTTAGAGGAGCTCCCATTCCTTTAAGCTGTCTTCCACTTTGAGCAGTAGTAGCTTTCTGTCCCAGTAGAGTAGTAGGAGCCATCTGCCCACCTGTCATTCCATATATAGCGTTGTTTATAAAGATAACAGTGATATTTTCACTTCTGTGAGCAGCGTGAATTATTTCAGCCATACCTATAGAAGCTAGGTCTCCATCACCTTGATATGTAAATACTATACTGTCAGGTAAAACTCTCTTTATGCCTGTTGCAACAGCAGGGGCTCTACCATGAGCGGCCTCGTGCATGTCACATGCAAAATAGTCATAAGCCAAAACTGAGCATCCAACTGGAGCAACTCCTACAGCTTTGCCCAAAACACCGAGTTCAACAAGAGTTTCTGCAACTAATTTATGAGCTATACCATGTGTACAACCTGGACAGTAGTGTGTTTGAACCGGGGTTAATCCCTTTGATCTTTGATATACAATAGCCATTATTTTTCACCTCCAACGAGTTCTCTAAGTTTATCAGCTACGGCTTCAGGAGTAGGTATCATACCACCTGTGCGTCCATAGAAATGAACTGGAAGTCTTCCAGCGTTAATAGCTTTAACGTCATCAATCATCTGCCCCATACTCATCTCTATATCTAAAATGCACTTAGCACTTTCAGGATACTTCTTAAAAGCCTTAGTTGGGAATGGCCATAGGGTCTTAGGTCTAATCAAACCTATGTTCTTACCCTCTGCCTTTAGTGCTGCTATTGCGTTTTTAACTATTCTAGAAGTTGTTCCGTAAGCAACACAAATAACTTCAGGATTTTCCATGTTGTACAACTCGCAATCCTGCTCATTCTCTTTCATCTCTTCGTACTTTTTCCATATTTTTAAGTTGTGGTTTTCTAGCTCATCAGGTTTTAAGAAAAGTGAATTTATAACATTGTGTTCACGAGCCTCTTGAGTTCCAGTTGTCGCCCACGCAGGAACTTCTCTAGTAGTGTCAACTTCTTTAAACTCTACAGGTTCCATCATCTGACCAATCATACCATCAGCAACTATCATAACTGGGTTTCTGTAATATTCAGCTTTTGGGAAAGAATCCATTATCATGTCACACATTTCTTGAATATTAGCTGGAGCGTAAACTAATAACTTGTAGTCTCCATTACCTCCACCTCTAGTTGCTTGGTTGTAGTCTGATTGTGCAGGCTGAATTCCGCCTAATCCTGGACCACCTCTTCCGATACTAACTATAACGCATGGTAGTTCAGCACCAGCTATATAAGAGATACCTTCTTGTTTCAATGCGATACCAGGTGAAGATGAAGAAGTCATTACCCTTGCTCCAGCTCCAGCAGCACCGTAAACCATATTTATTGCAGCAACCTCAGACTCTGCTTGTACAAAGACTTTTCCCCTAGCAGGCATTTCCCTCGACATATACTCTGGAAGTTCATTTTGAGGTGTGATAGGGTAACCGAAAAAAGCATCAAGACCAGCCCTCAAAGCAGCTTCGCCTATAGCTTCATTACCTTTCATTAATATTTTTGCCATTTCTCTTCCCTCCCCTAAAGTCTCTCAACCGTAATAACCGAGTCAGGACATGTGATAGCACACATTCCGCATGCAATACATTTGTCCATTTCCTTAATGCCCGCTGGATGGTATCCTTTTGCATTTATAATTGTGTTGTCCATCTCAATTATCTGCTTTGGACAAGCGGCTGTACATAGCGCACATCCCTTACAGCGGTCTAAATTAAACGTTACTTTTCCTTTTGCCACTTTTTTCCCCTCCTATTCTGTACATTGTTACACCTTAGTGTACTAAGGTACAACTCGTGTCGCAAATGCGCTTTGGCACATTTGCGACAACCACCTAACTACTACATCCAAGCATCTCTCATTATCATATCAACTGGAATTATGTCACAATCCACATGTTTAGAAACCTCATCAACCAGTTCTCTCATGACAGACACATAGACTATTGGAACATTTAATCTATCAGAAACTTCTTGTAGAAGTTTTTGCCCCCTCATAACATCTTCTAAAGACGTATCCCAAATCATATGGGTATTGTTAATTAGACCGGTAACCTTGAGCCTAGCCTCAAATTCAATACCCTCTAAGTGTTTCAAAACACCTTCTAGGGTAGACGTTTCAGGTCTATTAGCATTTATTACAGCAAAGAGATCCACATCGTCCTTGCCCATTAAAAAATCGCTATACTGCCTCAAAACTCTAGCCCCAACCTTATCTCCACCTACATCGAGGATAAGCTCTATATCCGGATTCTGTAGTGGAGCGTATATTCCAGCACTTAGGGCTGGCAAGTCTGTATTTACGTCATTTCCAAGTTGGCTACTCATAACCTCAACCCCTCTTTCTTCAAGATAGGAAGCTCTCTCCCTAGACCTGAAGTATGGGTTTACTATATCGAGGTCTACCAACATGATGTCGTTGCCACAATACTTTGCGAGTTCTACCGCATAGTTACACGAGAACTCAGTCTTGCCACTCCCATAATGCCCAATTATTATTCTAACCCTTTTGTCATCTGTTACCATTATTTATACTCTTTCGCTTCTTCTTCTCCTCTAAGAACCCTTAGGCCTCCTAAAGCAAGCGCAGACATCTCATCTTCACCAGGGTAAGTTATTATCTTAGATATAAACTCAACTCTGTCGCTTATCCACTTTATAAACATATCGTCATAGGCTAGTCCGCCTGTCATAACGATTGCGTCTACATCGCCCTTTAAAACTGCGGCACAACGACCTATTTCTTTGGCGACCTGATAAGCCATAGCCTCGTATACTAACTTCGCCTTTTCATCGCCATCTTTTATCATATTAACTACTTCTCTGCCATCGCTTGTCCCAAGGTAAGCCATCAATCCGCCATTACCCTTTATCATCTTCTTAACTTGGTCTAAAGTGTAGTCTCCACTAAAGCAAAGTTTCATCAATCCCCCTATTGGAAGTTCGCCGGATCTTTCAGGGCTAAATGGACCATCTCCATCAAGTGCGTTGTTTACATCTACTACCCTACCCTTTAGATGTGCTCCAACTGAAACTCCACCGCCCATATGAGCAACGATTAAGTTTAGGTCTTCATACTTTTTACCAAGCTCTTTTGATGCCCTTCTCGCAACTGCTTTTTGATTCAAAGCGTGGAATATACTCTTTCTTTCTAATTCAGGTATCCCAGATATCCTAGCTACTTCTTGCATCTCGTCTACTACAACTGGATCGACTATGAAAGAAGGAAGGTCCAGCTTGCTAGCTATTTCTGAAGCAATAGCTCCACCCAAGTTTGAAGCGTGTTCTCCCATAACGCCCTTACGGAGGTCAGCTATCATAGCATCATTCACACTGTAAGTTCCGCCTGAGATTGGTTTTAACAACCCACCACGACCAACTACCGCGCTTAGGCTAGAAAGTTCTATTCCATTCTCCTTAAGACCGTCAAGTATTACATTCTTTCTGAATTCATACTGATCCATTATCGTTTCATAAGCGCCAATTTCTTCATTTGAGTGCCTAAGAGTAGTTTCCATTATCTGCTTCTCATTATCAAACACAGCTATTTTGGTTGAAGTCGAACCAGGATTTATTGCAAGTATTCTATAATTTTCCATATAAATATCCTCCTACTTAGCCGCCATCAATACTGAAAGCGCTATTGAATAAAGTTTAGTTTCATCTGAATCAGCTCTTGATGTAAGTACTACAGGAGCCTTTGCCCCCAAAATTAATCCTGCGTTTTCAGAAGGAGCCAAAAATGCCAAAGCCTTGTACAATACATTTCCCGCCTCAATATCTGGCATTAGGAGTATATCGGCATCACCAGCACCTGGGTGCTTAACACCCTTAACTTCAGCGGCTTCTTTTGAGATTGCGTTATCCAAGGCAAACGGTCCACCAACTACACAACCCGTTAGTTTGCCTTCTTTGTTCATGTTTACAAGGGCTTCTGCGTCTACTGTAGGAGGCATCTTGGGGTTGACCTTTTCCTTTGCGCAAACGATTGCGACATTTGGATTTTCAATATCAAGCGCCTTAGATAAGACCAATGCGTTCTCAATTATCTTAACCTTTCCACCTAAGTCTGGAGCTATATTCATAGCTGCGTCAGTTACTAAAAGAAGTTTATGGTATGCTGGAACAGAGAAAACCGCTACGTGCGATAAAACAGAGCCAGTTCTCAACCCAGTTTCTTTATTAAGTACAGCCTTTAATATAATCGAAGTATCTACTAACCCCTTCATAACTATATCTGCTTTTCCAGAAGAAACCAACTTCACAGCCTCGTTTGCAGCTTCAGCCATGTCAGTTACATTGAATATTTCAAAGGGACTCAAGTCTATAGAATTCGCTTCTGCAAGTTCTCTTATCTTAGCTTCATCACCCACAAGTGTAGCTTCAACTATTCCCTTTTTGTGAGCAGAACTAACCGCCAACAAAACCTCTTCATCTTGAGCGCAAGCCACAGAAAGTCTCTTTGGCCCTCTCTCCTTGGCAATATTTAAAACATCTTGAAAATTCTTAATCATTTTTAACCTCATCTTCATATATTTTGACCCTGTCTTCACCTGAAACCATCCTCAAGAAACCGCCATTCAAAGCCTTCATTTCATCTTCACCTGGTTCTATCTTTATGGGAGCTATAAACGAAACCATATCTTCTACATAGTCTGTGAAGAACTTACAGTAAGCAACTCCACCAGTCAGGATTATAACATCTACTTTTCCGTTTAATGATGTTGCAACCGCTCCTATTTGTTTGGCAACTTGGTAAGCCATGGCTTCTAAAACTAACTTTGCCTCTTTGTCTCCAGATTGAATTCTAGCATCAACGTCTCTAACGTCATTTGTTCCAAGGTATCCAGCAAGGCCACCCTTGCCTCTTATCTTTTGAGTCATTTCTTTGAGAGTGTATTTTCCACTAAAGCACATCTTGGCAAATTGACCTACTGGTAGACCTCCTGCTCTCTCAGGAGAAAATGGACCTTCGTCATTTATATTTGTATTGTCAATCATCTTGCCGCCAGTTATAGGTACAACAGATATTCCTCCGCCTAGGTGCACCACTATCATATTTAGGTCAGAGAAGTCCCTCCCTAAATTCTTGGCAACCTTATGTCCCATAGCCCTTATGTTCAAAGCGTGACCAACCCTTACTCTTGGAATCAATGGATGCCCACTTAACTTTGCGATTTCCATAAATTCGTCAACAGCTACTGGGTCAACTATGTAAGAACCTATCCCTTCCATGTCGCCTATTGTCTTAGCTAAAATTCCACCTAGGTTAGATGCGTGCTGACCTTGTACACCGATCTTTAAATCCTCTATCATAGCGTCTGTTACAGAGTATATGCCAGACGGCATAGAACGCAAAAGTCCTCCACGACCTATAACTGCACGAAGCTCACCTGTGCTAACACCTATTTCTTTTAGCCAATCAAGTATTACGTCTTTTCGATAGTCAAACTGATCCACTATTTTTTCAAACTTATCTATCTCTTCAGTTGAATGAGACAAACTCTTTGAATAAAGCTCTTGTTCACCTTCAAAAATAGAAACTTTAGTAGATGTTGAACCGGGGTTAATTGCCAATACTTTTTTTCTTTCCATGTGCTACACCTCCATAAACTAATTATAAAGTAAATCGTCTTATTTAACAAGGAAATAACAAGCTTTCCTGCACATTCTGCCATTAATTTTTATAAACAATTTCCACTACTATTTTATCAGTTAATTTTTCAACATCTATACCTTCTAAGACTCCAGTTACTTGATATTCTAATTCATGTTCTCCTTCAGAAAGGTCAGCCAAATCAAAGAATATTTTTATATCACTATCTTTTTGTTTTTCCATAACCTCAGATAGTCCCTTGAGTTCTAAAGATAAGTCTTCACCCTCCTTAATTTTAGCATCCAAAACTTCACCAAAATCACCAAAGGATATGTTATTTGAATTTAAACTACCATCACTGATAGAAATACTACGAGAAACATATCTATCTATCTCTAAAGTCAATGTTGGCTTTAGGTCATCCTTTAAAGAAATGCCAGATGGAAGAAGCAAGTTAAGGTCAACAGTTCTATTTCCAACCACAGATATTCCCCTTAAATCAATGGGTTTACAAGCTATACTTTCAAGTTCTTTTACAATTGGAACTGGTCCATACACTGAAAGTTCAGAATGGGAGGGAGTCTCTTTTACTATAACAAATCCTTTTTTTAGAGTTCCAGAGAGGCTGTATACTAAGTCAACCGTCTTTTCCATATTTATCTCACTGACAATATTGACTTTTGAAAATTCAGTCTCAACGTCTGGCTGACCCTCCTCAGTATCCTTAGGGATGAGTTCCAAGGTATAGTCCTTAGATTCGCCATCAGATATACTTGGAACATTTACAACGGCCACCACTTTTTTTATCTTATCAACCTCTTGTCTTGCTCCGCTCACTTTGACCCTGTCTTTATCCAAGGTATACTCTATAATCCTATCATCATCAAGAGAACCTAATTCTTCAACTTTTATTTCAAAATCTCTCTCTACATAGTCATCAAATTCTATTTCTACGGAATTCATCTCCTGTCCTATTACAGTTAAATTTGGAGAATCTATATCTGTTTCAATTCGATAAGTCCCCTTACCTCTAGTCACCCCTCTAAGATTGACGGATATTTCAATATCTTCTGAATCAATCATTATCAGTTCATTCCTAGGTCCTTTGACTTCAACAAAAATTGCTTTTGGATAATCCCCGACTACAGTCAAATCAGAGTCAGATTTTAGTCTGGGGATGCCTTCCCCCATTTCAAAACCATAATCGATTTTTATATTATTGAACCTTTTTGTCATTTCTGGGTCTATAGTATACGAAATAAAGAGCCAAAGAGCAATTGCAAGGGCAACGGAAAATATCGTCAAAATAGTACTTCTAGCAAAAAAGAACTTTTTTTCTTCCATTTATTTCTCACCCGCCTTTTCGTTCTTGAAAACATCTAAAATTCCCCATATTTGAACGGGTTTTTTCTCTGCAACCAATTTAGACTTCAAGAGACTTTCTAACCCTGGAAGGTCTACAAAACGGGATAATTTCCCTCCACTTGCAACAGATATAGTGCCAGTTTCCTCAGATATCACAATTATGATGGCATCAGAACGTTCAGCTAAACCAAGCGCAGCCCTGTGTCTAGTTCCTAAGTCCTTGCTTATATACTGGTTCCTAGATAATGGGAGTATGCAGGCAGCTGCTGCTATAGTACAGCCACGAAAGACCAGAGCGCCGTCGTGCAAGGGAGCGTTCTTAAAAAATATATTTTTGATAAGACCAGCATTTACCCTGGCATTTATAGGTTCTCCTGTACTTATGATATCTTCTAAACTAGAATCCAACTCTATTACCATTATCGCTCCGGTTTTGTTTAAAACTAGGTCGCTTATAGCACTTAAGAGTTCATTTATCATAAAGTTCATATCTTCTCTATCACCATTAGTTATAGAAGTCGATACAAAGTTTCCCCCTCTTCCTATTTTTTCTAGCATAAGCCTGAGTTCGGGTTGAAAAACTATTACCAGGAATATTATTCCAAGCGTCATAAAGTTTCGAATTAGAAACTTAACAACTGTGAAACCAAAGACTTCAGCTACAGCCCAAACTATCAAGACTATAATTAGCCCCTTTAATAGCTGCATGGCCCTAGTGTCCATTATATAATTTATTAATTTGTACAACAAAAAGGCCACTATAAGTATATCTATTACATCACTTATCCTTATATTTAAGAAACTCTGTATAATATATTCCATTAAAATGACCTATAATCCCTTTTTCTAATCAAAAATTTTACTAACAGAATCGTTATTAAAGATTCTTCTTATAGACTCCGCAAATATAGGCGCAACTGATATCACGTGCATATTATCTAGCACCATATCATCCGGCAAATGAATGGTATCCAAAACTATCAGTTTGTCTATTTCTGAATTTCTAATCCTATCTATAGCTGGACCAGATAGGACGCCGTGCGTACAACAAGCGTTTACAGACTTTGCTCCGAGTTCTTTCAAAGCTCCCGCTGCATTTGTGATTGTACCGGCTGTATCTATCATATCATCAAGTAGAACCACATTCCTGTCTTTTATAGTCCCTATTATATTCATTATTTCAGCAACATTAGGCATTGGTCGTCTCTTGTCTATTATCGCTATAGGAGCGTTTAGTATTTCAGCAAAGTCCCTACACCTGGTTACACTACCCAAATCTGGCGCCACCACTGTCAAGTCTTCTAAATCCATTGCCCTTATGTATTTTGCGAGTATTGGTCCACCTATCAGATGATCCACAGGTATATCAAAATATCCCTGTATTTGAGCTGCATGAAGGTCCATCGTGAGTATCCTATCGGCTCCAGCTACAGTTAGGAGGTTTGCGACCAGCTTAGCTGAAATAGGATCACGAGCTTTTACCTTTCTATCCTGTCTAGCATACCCGTAATATGGAATAACCGCAATTATCCTGCCTGCAGACGCGCGTTTTAAAGCGTCTATCATTATAAGAAGCTCCATGAGGTTCTTGTTTACTTTAGGTGGACTTACAGACTGTACCACAAAAACGTCTGCTCCTCTAACAGTCTCGTTTATATTGACAGTTATCTCACCATCAGCAAAGGTTTTTACAACAGAATCACCTAGTGGTATCTCTAACTCCTTAGCAATTCTCTCCGCAAGAGCTTTGTTTGAATTTCCGTTAAAAAGTTTAATCTTTTTACCCCTATTGTGCATTTTGTCCTCCTAAACAATAAAACAAAACCTACTTGGTCTTGAGCGTCCAACCATCCTTATTTATTTGACGGACCCTAGCTATCGCAAGCTGATTAGATTCAACGTCATCAGTAATCGTAGAGCCAGCAGCAACAAAGGCTGCTTTTCCAACCTCAACTGGAGAAACTAGATTTGCGTTACAACCTATAAACGCGCCATCACCGACTCTACTCCTATACTTTTTTACCCCATCATAGTTCACAAAAACAACTCCGCATCCTATATTTACATTTTCACCTACATCTGCATCCCCTACATAGGTCAGATGAGATACCTTAGTTCCGTCACCAATGATTGAATTTTTAACCTCGACAAAGTCTCCTATCTTAACATCTTTTCCTATAACGGTCCCTGGTCTAAGATAAGCGTAAGGTCCAATCTTAGAATTCTCGCCTATACTGGATTCGAGAACTGTAGAATTAAGAACGGTAACTCCACAAGATATTTCAGAAGAAACAAGCCTTGAGTTTTGTTCTACTCTAGCCCCAAAAGAAACCTCAGAACCTACAATTTGACAACCTACACCTATAAAAGCACCGCTTTCTATCTTCGAACCAGAACTTATAGTAGAACCCATTCTTATTACAGCACCAGGTTCAACAGTAGAACATGAGGAAACTTTAACTGATTCAGGCTCCTCTATAAATACCCCTTTCTCCAGTAAGTTTAAATTTCTTTCAACTGACATTATTTTTTGAGCCTCAGATAGTCTGAGAACTGAATCTATTATAAAACCAACCTCGCCAGGAATATAAAGCTCCAATAGCTCTTCATATATGCCCAATCCCTCAATCAAATTTTCAGAATCAGATAGATTTTCAGCGTATTTTCTAATTTCTGCGTTTTTTGAAAAATCCGCAGGAACAAATATTCCTACGGTTCTGCCATCGTTAATCAATTTTACCGGATTTGAACCCAAAACACATTTAGATATGAGATGCGAAAATTCTTTTTTATCTAAAATAAAAAATGCCTCGTTTAGTAACACAAGACCTTCGGCATTTAATGCTGATTCTAACACGAAATTTTCTGTTCTAATCTTACTGTCATTAAAGGTATCTCCATAGATTTCTAGTGCGGCATTAGAACTAATTAATTCAGTTTTAATTCGGCACACGAAAAAAACAACTTCCATATAAACACTCCTAAATAAACACATTATGGGTACCGTTAAATTATAACGAAATGTCAACTAATATTCAAGAAGAATTAGCTTATAAAACACAAAAATAAAAGGACCTGTATCTCTACAAGTCCACTATTCCAACAAGCGCTTTAAGTCTTTATTCGCTAAATATAAACTGTATTTCGTCTCGCTTTATCATATTCAATCTTTCTCGTATCTGCTTTTCCTTGCTGTCAGCTGTGTTCATTGTTTTCTCAGTTTCCAATGCCCTATTGTACTCTGAGGTAGCGTCCTCAAGCGCCTTTTCTTTTTCAATCTTTTCTAATTCTAGACTGCGCAACATTTCAGACTGATTAAAATATATTGTGACGCCCGAAAATACAAGAACCACAACTAGAGCTAAAAATATAAAATTGCTTTTAAAAGTCCTAAATAACTTCATAACGTCACTTCCTCCAGTATAAAGATAATATCGACGAAACCTAAGACCTATTTAAGAGAATACATATCTGAAGCTTCTGATTTTGAAGCCTTATCGTCTAATTTGAGAACTTCAAAAATCAGATTTTTGGTTCCAAACTCGACCCTTATTATATCTCCAATCCTAACGGTAGCTCCTGCCTTTGCGGGGATATCGTTTATAAAAACCCTTCCTGCCTCACAGGCGCTTTTAGCAACCGTCCTTCTCTTTATTATCCTAGATACCTTTAAATACTTATCTATCCTCATATCACTCACTAAAAAGAAAAAAGCAGCGCCTCCGTAGGACGCCGCTTCACCAAGCTACTTCTTCTTTTTTGCTTTCTTGCTATTAACGATTTCCTTGAGAGACTTACCAGCTTTGAATACTGGTGCCTTTGAAGCTGGGATGTCGATTTCTTGCTTGGGGTTCCTTGGATTTCTACCTTTTCTAGCTTTTCTAGCTCTTACATCAAAAGTTCCAAATCCAACTAACTGAACTTTTTCTTCAGCAGCTAATGATTCTTTAACTGAATCCATAAACGCATTCAAAGATGCCTCTGCATCCTTTTTGCTCATCTCAGCTTTCTCAGCTATGCTCGCAATTAATTCCGCCTTATTCACAAATATACCTCCTTAAACGTTTAAGTCACTATGACCTACGAATATATTAGCCAATGTTTCGCCATTTAGCAAGGTTTTTTTTGAAAAAAAGGCTAAAAATTAGGGTTTTTTGATTTTTTTTGCATTTTTTCCCCAAAAAAAATAGTTTTTTTATCTAATTATGATAATTTTTTCCCATCAGATACATCAATTGTGTTATCATACTATAAGTATTTTTTGAATACAGATTGAGTTTTAAAATTTATTTTCAATCACAAAACTTATCAAAGAGGTAAATATGGAAAAAAGCTCTAACAGAACCAATTATCGGCTATTTCTTTTTATAGCATCTCTTACAGCATTTACGGTGGGAACAGTTATGATAGTCTTGCCGAGCTACTTGAAAGAAGTATACGGGGTAACCGCATTGCAGAGAGGATTCATTGAATTCCCAAGAGAGCTGCCAGGCGTTCTAGCTATGTTTATCATAGCAGCTATAGCGGGATATTCTAACATAACAATATCTATATTAGCACAGGTTTTGGCAATATTAGGAATTACTGTACTGGGATTTACAAAGCCTTCTTATTTAGTAATGCTATTCTTTATATTTGTAAATTCACTCGGAAACCACATAGCCATCCCTATAAACGATACCATCTGTATGAACATATCAAACCCAAATCAAATGGGAAAAGATATGGGAAGGTACAAAGGAGTACAAACGGGAATGAGGATGGTGGCAGGAATATTCATATACCTGGGTTTTCAATCTGGTTTTCTTTCTTTTGAAGACAAATACCTTTGGGTTTTTCTAATACCAGCAGTTGTAGGAACTCTAGCCCTAATGTTTAGACTAGAATTATTTAGAAGAACTAAGGTGCACAGGCTAAACGACAAAAAACTAAAGTTCGTATTCAGAAAAAAATATATAAACTACTATGGATTAGTAGTGCTACACGGGCTCCAAAAACAAACTATCTTGGTATTTGGTCCTTGGGTAGTAATAAGCATATTTGACAAGGGAGCAGATACACTAGCCCTACTAAGCATAATAGGTTCTCTTATAGGAATGTTCTTTATACCCAAACTCGGAGTTTGGCTTGATAGATACGGAATAAGAAAGCTACTGTTTGTAGATGCTTGGTCTTATGTAATAGTATACATAGCTTTCGGACTATTAATCTCTGCAGTTACCAATGGAATACTACCGAAAGAAGGCTTTGCACTTGCAGTAGTATACCTTATATACATACTAGATAAAATGTCAAACCAAATGTCAATGCTAAGAACCCTTTATTTAAAAAAGATAGCTGAAGATTCTACCGAAGTAACTCCAACCCTTTCCCTTGGACTAACCCTAAACCACATAGTCTCTATAACTGCCGCCATACTTAGCGGATATATATGGATGTTATTTGGCGCAGAATATATCTTCTATATGATAGCTGCAATTTCAACTTTAAATGTTTTTATAGCTAGTAGAGTCAAGTAGCAACAAAACTATTAGTTTTGTTGCAATGAAATTTACCTGCGGCAAGTGAAATGTCACTTCGTGACGTGAAATTCGCTTTCAGCGAGTGAAATGTGCTTCGCACATGAGAAAAAGGTAAATTTTATTTCATGACGGCAAAGCCGTCATTTCATGATTGCGGAGCAATTATTTCACTCCGTCGAAGACGGTATTTCATTAAACCCCAAAGCTAGACCCAAACAATCCCCAAGAGAATAACCCAAGTAATCCTTTAAGTGAAACCCCGTCTAAGCTAGGTCGCTTGAGAAGTAGAGACTATAAGATTTTTTAGTTTTGGAGCGTGAGCGCTGAATGGATTCGGGCGCTAGCGAGGAGTTTAAGGATAGGCGTCCGCAGCGTTAGTTTAAAAGTGTTAAAAAAAAGTTTTTTCAGACTG